>Ga0172375_10009102_pt1 | contig 13165 bp, 8 predicted proteins | sample LakKiv1m_FD_114537 | JGI IMG/M metagenome (GOLD analysis project Ga0172375, IMG submission 114537) | Freshwater microbial communities from Kabuno Bay, South-Kivu, Congo - kab_092012_11.1m | ecosystem: Environmental > Aquatic > Freshwater > Lake | place: Democratic Republic of the Congo...
AGATCCTGAATATTGACATCAAGAGTAGTTATTATGTCGGCGCCATTCTGAGGTTCCACCTGGTTATCCGGATCCACCGGCATCCAGGAACCTCCACCGACACGGCGCTTAAGACATTGCCCGTTTATTCCCTGAAGATATTTTGTGAATGAACCCTCTAATCCGAGATATACACGTTTTACAGAAGCTTCATTTTCATATCCGATGGTACGCTTTGCCAACGTTTTATACGGCAGCTCGCGACGGTACTGAGGAATGATGATCAATCCGCCTTTATATTTTCCTCTCCTGAAAATAGGGAATTCCCGTAACTTTTCCAGATAAGGGTAAGTTACATCTCTCTGTATGAGCAGGAAACGTTCTTTATTCCTTCGCCCTTCCCAGAGCATATCTTTATATTCTGACGCAGAATGGTCTTGAAAAAGCTGGGAGAGACAGATCGATAGTGAATCGACATTGCTTTTAAAAATCCTGTCTGTAATGGAATCGGTTACAACATCCATCCGGATGTCAAAGATCGGCACGGAGACTGCAAGAAGTGTCCCGTCATCGGCACAGATGTTCCCCCGGATAGCTTCAACTTCAAACATGCAGAGTTCCTGTTTCTTTGCCATTTCAATCAATTCCTTTTTTTCAAAAGACTGGATGTAGACAGCTCTTCCTATTATGAACAGTCCGAACAGGAAAACACCCAGATATACCAGGTAAACACGCAACAAAATGTCTTTTTTAATATCTTTCACCGGTCTTACTTCTGTTTTGGTTGTTTATTTCCCTGATAAAGTATCTTATAGGGTGGAAGTGAGGTCTCTTTCAGACCATAAGTCTGAGCCCTCCTGCTGATCTCCGATTGCCTGCTTTGGAACATCAGGTCTGATTTCGTAGTTATGAACCTGTAACGCAGCTCCTTTAATTCTGCCTTGGTATGCTCAATGTCTGAAAAAGTTTTCTCCGCATAATAGGTATTACCGATGTAAAAAATAGCCAGAATGGTCAGAAACAGGAGAAACGGGAGGTTTCCTACAACCCATTCCCTGGAAAGGTAATCACCTCCTAAAAACTCCTGAATCCGTTTTCTTCGCTTATTCGGTTTTTTAACATTTTCATGTTGAAGAAATGATTCTTCGGATGAACTTATATTTTCAGATGTCATTTTTTGCTCTTCCATCATCCGGTTTTTTCAGCAACACGCAGCCGGGCGCTGCGCGACCTGCTGTTTTTTATGATCTCTTCATCAGAAGGAACAATGGCTTTTCTTGAAATGACTTTCATGGGAGCAAGGAGATTCCCATAAAAGTCTTTTCTGATCTCACCGTCAAAATTTCCCGACCTGAAAAAGTTCTTAACAAGTTTGTCCTCCAGCGAGTGATACGATATCACTGCCAATCTTCCACCGGATTTAAGGGCATCGGATGACTGCTGAAGGAATTCTTTCAGTGCTGCGATTTCCTCGTTTACCTCGATCCTTAATGCCTGAAAAACCTGTGCCAGGTATTTATTTTCCTTTCCACTTACTGCACATTTAACGGAGATCTCCTTTAACTGCTGTGTGGTTGCAATTGATTTTTCCTTCCGTGTTTTTACAATCAGGGAAGAAAGCAGGGCTGCATTCCGTATTTCGCCATAATTCCTGAACAACTCTGTAAGCCTATCTTCCGGATATTTATTTACCACCTCCTTTGCACTCTTAGGTTTCCTCAGGTCCATTCGCATGTCAAGGATTCCGTCATGACGGGTTGAGAAGCCCCTTTCACCCTGATCGATCTGATGGGAGGATACTCCAAGGTCGGCAAGAATTCCATCTACCGGATATAATTTATACAACTTGAGAAGATTACGCAGATAACGGAAATTATTATTGATCATGATCAGTCGCGGATCGTCAATTTTATTTTTTATTGCCTCTGCATCCTGGTCAAAAGCAACCAGTTTCCCTCCTGATAATTTTTTCAGTATTGCCGATGAGTGACCACCTCCACCGAAAGTGGCATCAACATAAATACCACCTGGCCGGATAGCCAAAGCCTCAATGGATTCACTGAGCAGTACACTTTTATGGTATATCATCAGCTGCCTGGGTTCTGTCCTGTTTTCCCATTACTTCTTCGGCTAATTGCTCAAAATTCTCTGGTCCCTGAGAAAGCAATTGCCGGTATTTATCTTTATTCCATATTTCAATCCGGTCGGAATAAGCAAAAAGGATGATCTCTTTTTCGATCCCAGCATAACCCAGCAAAGATTTTGGTAATAACAACCTGTTCTGATTGTCAAGGATCAATTCGGTGGCCCCGTTATAGAAAAGCCTGACAAAATTCCTGTTCTTCTGCACATACAGGTTGAGCTTATTAATCTGTTCGGTTGTGTCGTTCCAGACATTCATCGGATATAAAACCAGACAACCCTCAAAACCACGGTTGATGACAAACCTGTCCTGTGCATCCTGGGAAACCTGTTTTTTTAATCCGGATGGAAGGATTATACGGCTTTTTTCGTCAACCTTGCATTCAAATTCACCGATAAGATTCGTTTTTGACACTTCCTTTATTTTTCGAGTGTAAATATAAACATATTTCTCCACTTTCCTCCACCTTACTCCACTTGTTAATAACTTTTTTTAATATATGTTATAGTCCATAAGGGAAAGGAGTTATAACTAATTAATAATCAATAATTAAATTAATTACAAATGGATCAGATCAATCCGGCTTGGATAAAAAACCAGGATTATGTCCAACAGGATGTCGGAATGTGAATTTAGAAATGACTTATAATGACTTTTTGCGAAAGAGAACTCCAACGGATAAAATATATCCCTTGTGGAAGATCTGATACACAGATGGTAATCTTACCTGAAAAGGGGAGCTCTAATATTCGTTTACCGAATAAATCATAAAATTCAATATTTTCAACCTTCGACTGTCGTCTGCCGGCCTCCGGCACGACTTTAATGGTCACCACATCATCGGCCGGATTGGGATAAATGGATAATGATAAGGCGGTTTCGGGTTTTCCATCACCAATCCCCGGAGTGATCGTTCCACTGAAATATCTCAGTCCCCCTGAAAAATTTCCGGTGATGAGATCAAATAATAATGAACTGCTCAGATGACCCAATGTGGCCGATGATCTCCATCCGTCGGTAAAAGTGTCCGGGTTATAGCCGATAAGACTGAACAGTGAATCCGATTCCTTGAATTTTCCACCAAGATTATCATCAACCCCGGAATAATAAAAAATTTTACCAGATTCCGAACCTACTACCAACCTCGTAGTCTGAGAATTATCCCGAAAAAAAAATGGCGTACTGAATCCATCATATGAAATATTGTAATTGGTCACATTGACACTGCCAAGTGAATCGGTGACAAGCTGGAATAAAGGGAAGGATGCAGTTCCGTTATTAATAAAGTATGCAAGTTTTCCATTTCTTCCTCCGGTAACCAGGTCGAGCAATCCGTCTTTATTGAGATCAAAAAGCTGTGGACTGTTAAAAACGTCACTTCTGATATTTTGATAATTAGATTGAGGCTGACTGAATTCCGGTGTGTCACCGTTAAAACCTTCGTTTTCGAAAAAGATAAATGTACTGTCGGAATTGCCGATAATCAAATCCGCATTCCCATCCGAATTCAAATCACCGAAGGCAGGAAAGACCGCCACCCGGTTAAGGTTGGAGATATTTGCAAGATCATCAGTTATTTTCCTGAACATGGGAGATGTGATACTTCCTTCATTTTTAAAATAGGCTATCCTGGCAGTATAGGATGAGTGAAGGACGCCCTCGTAATACCATGACGAATCATAAAATCCGTAACTCCCGACAAATAAGTCCTGCAATCCGTCTTTGTTCAGATCGTAAAGAACCGGGTATGAGATTGATCCGAAATCCAGCATTTCACTCTGAAGGAAACGATCCGTCCGGAATTCAAAAACCGGATTTGCGTTGCTCCCTGTATTTTTATAGAACCAAACACTTTTTGCATTTTCTGAGATATAGTAATTTGCATCGAACGGGGAGACCAGGAGGTCGTTTGTCCCGTCATTATCAAGATCAGGAAATGAAGCGGATGGAAATGAAAAGAGCTTCACCGGATGTGATTGAGAAGGGAAAACAGTGTCAATGGCGATCATGAAAGCGGTATCCTTTGTACCTCCATTGGTCAGTGCAATAAGGTTGGGATAATCCACATCTCCAAGAACAAGATCCTTAACGCCATCATCATTCAGGTCGGCAGCAACCATTGTTGATCCTGTATGACGCGGATTCCCTTTTGTTTTGGTCATGTTCAGGGAGGCAGGAATGTCAATCGTGGAAGAAGTGAATCCTGTCGCAGAGGAGAATTCTTTATACGGACATAAAGCATTCAGGGTGATCTGGTTCCCGCCTTCACTTTCCTTAAATTTACCCCAGCAGTGATCAGTCAGCCTGTAATCGAGGCTGTCGCAGTTTCCGAAATTTTCGAAGGATAAGTTTTTATGAAACTCAACATAAGATCCAAGGCCAAAGAAAGTCAGAATGTCAAGGTCGCCATCTCCATCAATATCTGTGATGGCAGGATAATCTACGGAAGTTACGAGGATACCAATATAGCTGGTGTAATAAAAAGATTTCAGCATGTTGGTCACCAGTTGGAATTTGAGGGAAGTATCCGTCACGTTTTTATATACGCGGATGGCTCCCGACGAATAGGTGAAAATATCCTCCTTTCCGTCGCAATTATAATCGGCGGTTATGATCCAGTCATGGATCTCAGGAATTTTATCTGCATATCCCGGCGAAAATGTATAGTCGAGGTTTTCGGGTGTTCCGTTGTTGATAAAGGGAAGTTTCCGGTTGCCATGCCTGTCGAAGACCAGCAGATCCTGTATACCGTCCAGGTTAAAGTCGATTTTACAGAACTGACAGGAATTCAGACCTCCGGCCCAGGCATATTTCAATGGTTCAAACAAAATATTTTGGCCATAAAGGGGTGATGAGGAATTAATGATTAATAATGAGGAGTTAAGAATCAGCAAAAATTTTAAACTGATCTGATGACTAAATGACATAATGATCTGATGAAATAATGAATCACAATCAAATACTCGCAAATACTCGTGACAGGTATCCTGTTTCCGATATCCAAAATTACCGAAACATTCTTTACCTTTGGCACAAAGAGGTTGTATATGTCACGAATCCTGGTTATCGACGATGAAAAAAGCATCCGTAACACTCTAAAGGAGATCCTGGAGTATGAAAAATTCATTGTGGATGATGCTGCAGAAGGGATCGAGGGGTTAAGGTTGCTGAAAGAAAACAAATATGATGCGATTCTTTGTGATATTAAAATGCCGAAAATGGATGGAATAGAGGTGCTTGAGCAGGTGCAGAAAGAAACGGATGTTCCGGTGATTATGATCTCCGGTCACGGTACCATCGACACGGCTGTAGAAGCGATCAGGAAAGGTGCTTACGATTATATTGCCAAACCTCTCGACCTGAACAGGCTTCTGGTCACCGTCAGGAATGCAACCGACCGGATCGGTCTCATAAGGGAGACTCAATCGCTTCAGCGGAAGATCGTCGGGGCTGTTGAGATCATTGGGGAGTCAGTGGCTATTAGGACTGTTAAGGAGATGATCCGTAAAGTTGCCCCTACTGATGCACGGGTTCTCATCACTGGTGAAAGTGGTACCGGTAAAGAGCTGGTTGCACGTTGGTTGCATGCATTGAGTAAACGTGCTTCCGGACCGTTCATTGAGGTTAACTGTGCCGCTATTCCCGCTGAACTGATCGAAAGCCAGCTTTTTGGTCATGAAAAAGGATCATTTACTTCTGCAATAAGACAACACAGGGGAGATTTTGAACAGGCAAGCGGCGGCACACTTTTTCTGGATGAAATAGGAGACATGAGCCTTCCGGCCCAATCCAAGGTTTTACGAACCCTCCAGGAAAACAAAATATTCAGGGTAGGAGGTGAAAAAGAAATTCCGGTCGATGTCCGTGTTATTGCTGCAACCAATAAAAATCTTAAAGAAGAAATTCAGGGCAAAGCATTCCGCGAAGATCTTTATCACCGGTTGGGTGTGATTCTCCACGTCCCGCCTTTAAATGAAAGGTTAGAGGATATTCCTTTACTTGCAGAACATTTCCTTGAACAATTTCTTTTCTCAACCGGAAAACCTCCCATGACCATCGAACCCGGAGCCATGGAAATACTTACATCAATGCGATGGTCAGGCAATGTGCGGGAGTTGAGCAATGTGATTGAACGGCTGGTCGTTCTGTGCGATTTAACGATCAAAAAGGAAGATATCCAACGATACACAAATTCTTAACATAAAAAATTTGCGTAGGTTTTTCAATATATTAATCCTTAACGCATCTAACCGGAAAAGCATTTGCCTTACTGCTTTCATACATTGAAACACTTTGATTTCTGCTATTAACTCCCCGGGTAATTACTTTATTTGCTGACCCAATAGTGGAAGTCCAGAATAGACTGCCCGCCGGTAAATTGGATGAAGTGAATGCCCAGGCAGTGTTCAGATAAGCCATACCCTGAAGCATCGCTTCAAAACCTCGTGGGATCAGGTACATGTCTTTTAAAAATGTACCAGCCAGACTACTCCCCTGGAAGGCATTGATCAGTTCCTGGAAGTCGGCAGCCGAAGGAATATGCCAACCTGGTGGACACACGCCCTGATAATCAGGAGCTAAAGTAATGCCATATTGAATGAGTTCATCCCACTGATAAGTTGCTGTTCCCATCTGACAGGTAACCTGTAAATCATTTGGACAATATTTTTCTGGTATACAGTTATCTATTTGGTGATTGGATGAATGTATCCACGATCCATAATTCAGATTGGCTCCCATCCAGCACTTTGAACCAACCTGAATAGTTCTGTAAACTTTCCCATCACGTATATCGGTTAAATTGTTGCCGCAGTTAAACGTGGGGCTATCTAAGACTGTGATTGATATTGTATTACTTGCACTGCACAAATAGGTATTCGTGTATGAGTATGTAAAAATCTTTATCCCGGTTCCCGCAACAGAGGGTGTAAAGATACCGGTTGATGAATTGACCCCTGGTCCAGAATAGATACCGCCTAAGGGGAGACCTCCTTTTAATTGAAAAGGCTTTGCGAAATTAATTGTAATGCTATCGAAACAACGGGTAAACGTTACTAAAGGTGCAGGAAAAGCGACCATATTGATTTTTTCCGATGTTGCAGGATTACCTGTTATACAAATCAGGTTTGAAGTCATGATACACCAAACGCTGTCTCCTGGTTGGGGAGAATATGTTAAACTTGGGGAATCGGTTCCGGTATTAATGCCGTTTACCTTCCATTGGTAAGATGGATAGATTCCACCATTTACAGATGTAGCGAGGAAATTAACTGTGGTTCCAGGGCAGAATGGATTGTTGCTGGCGTTGATTAAAACTCCAGCCGGTACATTATCATTAACAATTATAGCAATTGTATTGCTTGTTGACGGATTATTTGAGGTACAAAGCTCTGAAGAAGTCAGAATGCATGAAACAAGGTCATTGTTTGAAGGAATATAGGAATAAACCGAACTATTAGTACCAGCATCTATACCGTTTACTTTCCACTGATAGATTGGATTTGTTCCTTCGTTTATAGGTGTTGCAGTAAATATCACTGAACTATCTTGGCAGGAAGGATTTGCAGAGGCCTGTATTGAGACGCTCACTGGCAGAAGAGGAATAACTGCCATAGTTATTGTATTGGAAGTGTCCGGATTATTGGTAATGCAACTGGTATCTGAAGAAGTCAGAATGCATGAAACAAGGTCATTGTTTGAAGGAATATAGGAATAAACTGAACTATTAGTACCAGCATCTATACCATTTACTTTCCACTGAAAGATTGGATTTGTTCCTCCGTTGATTGGTGTTGCATTTAAAGTGACAGTATTTCCAATACAAACTGGGTTCTCAGATGAAGAAATGGACACATCTACCTGTAATATTGGATATACAACCATACTGATTGCGTTAGAAGTGTCCGGATTATTGAAGACACATAATAAAAGAGAGGAGGCGAGGATACAAGTTACGATATCACCATTCAACGGAGTATATGTAAAAGTCGGTAAATTTGTACCTGAATTAATACTATTTACCTGCCATTGATAGGATGGTGCAATTCCCCCGTTTATAGGTGTGGCGGTAAATGTAACAGGGGTGCCACTACAGACAGGATTGAAGGAGGAGCTAATTGATACACTGACAGAATAACTGTTATTTACTATCATTATTATCGGATTGCTTGTGGCAGGATTATTTGTTGTACATCCAAAACTGGACGTAAGTACACAGGTTACAATATCCCCATTAAAGGGTCTATAAGTAAAAGTTGGACTGTTTGTTCCGACATTTGTACCATTAACCTTCCATTGAAATATTGGTGAGTCGCCGCCATTCTGGGGTATTGCAGTAAAATCAACAGAATCTCCTGCACAGACAGAATTATTCGATACTATTATTGTAATACTTACATCAACTGGTGGATACGATACCGTTCCATAAAAATAAGGATTTATGGTATCCTTAAGTTGCGTACCCATCGGTACTCCGTTGTAAGCAGGATTTCCCTGGACATTGTTATAATTTCCTTCAAACTTATAATATGCCAGCAATCCATATTGGGATGTAGGATTCGGCAGGTCGTATAAATAATTTGCTATCTCAGTTTGTGATCGTGCAATTCTCCAGATACGGACTTCATCAATATACCCGAAAAACTGCTCATTTGGTCCATCCTCTGAAATATTCCCTATTGCAGCTGCAAATGAATTCTGAACTAAGTCTCCTGTCCAGTGTTTTGAAGCCACTTCAATACCATTAACATAGTACTTAACACTGTCACCATCATATGTGGCTGCAACATGATAAACTGAATCCAAACAAAAACTGACGGGATTTGTAACAGAGGTATAACCGGAAGTTGTGGTCAACTCAAACCTCCAATGCCGTAAAAGATAATTACAGTTAACAACGCCCGTATGCTTCGATACAATATTTTTTGCAGGATTGGTAGATAAATCTGGAAGTGAAATTAATGCTTCAATAGTAATCGAATCACCGGTGACATTAAGATCACCTATATTAAGCCAGTTTTTTGGTATCCCAGTAGGGAAGAACAACCATTGTTGTCCAAAAGAAATGGTTGAAAATTTAAGTGAAATAATTATTAGAAGTCCAATGAAAAGTTTTATTTTTAAAAAGTTCATTGTATATATGTGACCCTTTCTAAACCGATTTATGGATTATGTTTTTCTTAGATAAAATCCCGCAGCATCACCTTGCTGATCCTTGTTCAATTGCTTTGATCTATTTTTAAATCCTTTTATCTCTTTTTCAGAGAAAATTGAATTCTTTTTATTTTTAAGATAGGACATTTGATCCATGAGAGGGATATTCTTCTGGTACTGAATACTTCCCCAGAATTGCATCTCGAATGAGTCAAAAACAACATTAGTTATCTGATAACCAGTATTGGCAGCTAAAATTCTCATGCTTTCTAATGTATGCAGGTAGAAGTGTCTTGGAGCATCAAGTGCTACCCAATCAGCGCCAAAAGTATGCCAAGCATAGGAAGCAATAGGAATTCTGATCAAAATTGTCCCGGAGGGCTCAATCAACCGGTGAAGCTCTTGCAGGATCTTTACGGGATCAGTCATATGTTCAAAGGAATGATGCAACATGATAAAGTCAAATTGCTCACCCATTTCATGCAATTCTTTTTTATGGATAATAAGTCCATTTGAATATCTAATAGTTTCTTTGATAAATGGATCTATCCCAGCGATATTGGTGAAGCCCTCTCTTTTCATCCATAGCAGCAATTTCCCAAAGCCACATCCTACATCAAGAATTTTTGAATCAGGTTTTATACCAGCAATTTTAAAATATTGGTAAAAAACAGGAGTTTTTGAGACCTTTGAAACGATAAATCCTATTAAGTCATTTTTAGTAAAATGATAACGGAAACGATGATTCTTGATGTGTCGAACAATACCAGGATCAAATACTTTAGGTTTCGAGCTGAATGAATAATACTCATCAGGATAAAAATTCTCAAGATTTTCCGGAAATGTTGATATTTGAACACATCCACAGGATTGACATTCGAAATATTCAAACGATTCCCTAAGTCCGAGCATCATTTCCTTGACTGAATATTTCTTATTCTTTTCTTCGTTCTTGCAAATTCTACATACAGGCATGGTAAATTGCGTAAATAACAAATTTACAAATTCTTTATTTAATGACTATTCAAAAATAACTACAGCAAACCACACTTCATCTATGGCAACGGTTAAAAATCAAAAAATACATGGGTGTAAAAGGGGATGTGGAAAAACAAAGACCTCTGAAATTCATGTCAAATGACAATTTTCAGAGGTCTTTTGTGGAGTTGGAGGGATTCGAACCCTCGTCCAGACAGGCAGCAAAACCGCTTTCTACATGCTTAGTCTATGGTTGATTGTCGGGCAACGGCTGGTCATAGACAAACCCACCGGAACCGTATTCCCTTATTTTTCGTTCGTGACCCGGGAACAACCACGAAATATCTCAACTTTTTCGATGCCTCATCCGGAACACCGTTGAGAAGGGTTTCCCGGGAGACAAGAGGCGCTTAATTTCTAAAATCAAGCAGCCAGTCTGTAAGAATAATTGTCGCCATTTATAGGCTGTGAGAACTGACTTTTAACGAGGTCTGTTCACGAACCCTCGGCATGCTTACCATTCCACTTCCCTGTTGTCAAAACCGTTCAACCCCGTGGAACTTCGGGATATAATCCTAACCCCGGGCTTTAGCCTGGGGCGGTCAACCCCGTGGGATCAGTTGCAAAGATACGAAAAAAATCAGGGTTCTTCGATATTTAGTATGTTATCTACAAAAGCTGAACTGTCATATTTACTGTTGAAAATACGGTACAGTTCGGCAATAATTGGAAATTGTTTTTCTACACTTATCTTTTTGGATATTTCCTCATAAAAAATATTAAGAGCTGTCCGGCCTTCAAGTACAAGTTCATGAGAAACATGTTCTGTAAAGAAACCTTTCCCGATCAATAATCCAAGTGTCCGGTTACGGCTCAGGTCATTAAGTGCTGTAAGGGTAAAATCACCATAACCGCAATAATTAAATAAAGTCTCTTCAACTCCACCGAAATAGATCAATACCCTTCTCATCTCCCGGAATGCTTTGGTTAACACAAGAAAACGCAGGTTTGCTGAATTAAAATGAGCATCTACAATACCAAGCGCAACGGCAAAAATATTTTTTAGAATACTCAAAATTTCCACACCGAGGATATCGCTTGTAAAGTCTAAATGTATGTTGGTACCGGTAAAAAGACTGGCAATCTGATTAGGGACGGATGTTTCTTTATCTGCAGAGGAAGTATCTTTAATATTACTTTTTACAGGAGATTTAAAAATTTCATTCTCATAACCCAATGTAAATCCGGTCGGAAGCCTGTTGATAATTTCTCTTGCAAAGCTTGGTCCCTTAAGAGTACAAACAGGGTTGGGAAAATGTTCTTTCAGGCATTCGATAATTGTTTTATGTTCCGTACCAAAACCCTTTGCCAGATTGACAAGTATAGCCTTCGGGGGGATATGGGGATGGATTTCCTTCAGATATTCAAGAAGTACAACAGACGGAATAGCCAGAAAAATCACATCGGAGGTATGTATTCCGCGATTATCGGTAGTGGCTTTCAGAGAAGAATGAAGGTGAAGAGTTGGAAAATATTTTGTATTGATATGGATTTCACTGATTGACCTGACAACGGTTTTTTCTATCGAATGTAAAAGAACATTTCCTGAATCGTTCTCTGCTAGTATATTACCAAGAGCAGTTCCGATCATGCCAGCACCTATAAAAGTTATATTTTTTTTGTCTTTCATATACTCTTCTGTTTATATTTTATTTCTATGCAACGTGTCTTTTATAATGCTTTTCTAGTCGGCGGTTTATAAGCATTTGAAAATACCAGATTAAAACCTGCCCCATGTTTATTCACGATGTCAAGTTGCCCTTCAATCTGGTTGACAAGGATCCTGATTATCTGAGATCCCATCCCCGATTTCGGATCCTTTGTAAAAAACTCCGGAAGTCCTATCCCGTCATCCCTTACAGTAAGAACCCAAATATTATACTCAATATTTTGATCATTCCCATCCCCATTTGATGGTTTTAATGTTACCCAGACATTTCCTGACATATTGCCAGGGAATGCATACTTAAATGCATTTGTAAGTAGTTCATTAACGATAAGTCCGAGTGGTAATGCCAGTTCGATATCACTCAAACAGTCACCTATATTACAATGCAGAATAATTTGTTTTTTGTTAAAGGCATTCGAAATAATATTTACAAGTGTCATTATATATTGACCAAGTTGGACTTTCCTGATATTATCCGTAATATAAAGCTGTTCATGAACAAGTGACATGGTACGGACCCGTAATTGGAGATCAGTCAGGGAAAGGTTCAGCAACCGGTCATTGCCAATTTCTTTCTGGATATCCATAAGACTGATAAGAATAGCAAAATTATTCTTTACCCGGTTATGTATCTCTCTCAATAAAATTTCTTTTTGACGGGCATTTTCTGCTATTGCCTCTTCATGAATTTTACGGTCTGATACATTTCTTACGACTGACAAAATCTCTTTAAACTCGCCTGTTTTCGGATCGAAAACAGGATTGGCATTAGCCTCAACCCATATTTTCTTTTCATCCTTTGTTATGATCCTGTAAGTAAAATACATTGGCTCCTTAGCTCTGATCATGGATGCAATTATGGTCCTTACCGGTTCATGATCCTGAGGATCAATTATTTTAAAAGGGTCCTGATTTAACAACTCATGTGGATCATATCCAAAAAGGTTTTTACAGGATGGGGAAATATATTTCCTGTGCAGATTCCGGTCGAGATGCGATATTACATCGACAGAATGTTCGGCAAGAAACCGGAACAATTCCTCACTTTTACGGAGTTTACACTCAGCAATCGCACGTTCGTTTATATCATTCTCAAGCTGAGTGTTTAATCCAATCAGTTTTAACCTGGTTTTTATAGCACCCTTTCTCAGGATATAGATGAGAATTACTACTGCACATGCAAT
>Ga0172375_10009104_pt1 | contig 13163 bp, 13 predicted proteins | sample LakKiv1m_FD_114537 | JGI IMG/M metagenome (GOLD analysis project Ga0172375, IMG submission 114537) | Freshwater microbial communities from Kabuno Bay, South-Kivu, Congo - kab_092012_11.1m | ecosystem: Environmental > Aquatic > Freshwater > Lake | place: Democratic Republic of the Congo...
AATTCGGCGAGGACGATCTGTTGCCAGGTTCCCAGGAGCAGTTTTCCCTCCTGAAACGGAATCGTGAGGGTCGGTCCCTGGATTGCGGCGCGGACATGACTGAAGCCGTTGTCGTCGTTCCAGGTGGCGTCGTGATGGTAGGTACGGTCGGAAGGGACGAGTTTTTCGTAAAATTCGCGGAGATCTTTGACCAGACCCCCCTCGAATTCGAATGACGTGATCGCGGCGGTCGATCCGACGACAAATACGGTCAGAGCGCCCTCGATAAAACGAGTTTCCTTTAACAGCGCGTGCAAGTCCTCCGTGAGATCGATGAAATCGCCGGCCCCTTTTGTGCGCCGTTCGATCCGTTCGGTTTGGATTTTCATCGCAGCTCGATTCCCACGGGACAATGATCGGAGCCCATCACCTCGCTCAGGATAAATGCGCGCTTGAGACGCTCCCGGAGAGATTTTGAAACGCAGAAATAATCGATCCGCCAACCGATGTTCCGCCGGCGGCAGTTGTTGAAACGACTCCACCAGGTATAGTGTCCTCCGTCGGAATGAAACGCCCGGAACGTATCCACGAAACCGGATTTGACGAGGCGGTCGAAGCCCGCCCGCTCTTCGGCGGTGAAGCCGTGACTCTGCTCGTTGGATTTGGCATTCGTTAAATCCAGCGGCGTATGGGCGACGTTCAAGTCGCCGCAAAAAACAACCGGCTTTTTCTTTTCCAGTTTTTTGAGATGGGCGAGAAAGTCGGGGTCCCATTCTTTCGAGCGGTAAGGCAAGCGTTCGAGCCCTCTTTTTGAATTGGGCACATACACATTCACGAGCCAAAAATCATCGAACTCGAGACTTTGCACGCGCCCTTCCTCGTCGTGTTTTTTCGCGCCGATCCCTTCGACGACCCGGAGCGGCTTGATCTTGGACAAAGTGGCCGTGCCCGAATAACCCGCTTTCTTGGCATGGCTCCAGAACACGTCATATCCCGCAAGCCCCAAATCCAAGGGCACGTCGATTCTCGTCTCCTGGAGACAGAGAACATCCGGTTTTTCTTTCCGCACGAAATCCGCGAAACCGTTTTTCAAAACGGCCCGGATGCCGTTTACGTTCCAGGAGACGAGCTTCATTTCAATTAACGATGGTGCCCTTCCATGCCCATGCCTTTGCCGGGCATTCCCTTCGTCTGGCCCTTTTTCATGCCTTTGAGCGTGCTCATCTGTGCGGGCGTGAGAACTTTTTTCAGCTGAACGTATGCAGCGACCGTCTCCTTCATGCTGGAAACCATTGCCGCGCTTTCCTTGTCGATGCGCGCATTGATGGCGTTGACATCGGGCTCGTCCGCTTTGAGAGCCGTTTTTAGATCGATCATGAAGATCTGGAAGTCGGCCATCTTGCGGATTTGGGCTTTTTCCGCCTCCGTTTTGATCTGCTCGATTTGCGTAACCTGTTGATCGGTCAATCCGAGTTCTTCTTGATTCGCGAGGATGTGCCCGGCTTTCATGAGAAGTTTTTTTGTAACCGGACATCCTTCGGAACGACCCTCGCCGTGACCCTTCATCATGCCCGAACACATCCCGGGCTTTCCCTTTCCGCACATTCCTTCTCCGGCGTGCACAACGGGAGCCTGTACCGCGAGAAAGAGCGTAATCAGCAAAAATGAGACAATGCGTTTCATGGTGATCTCCTTTGGTGGTTTATTGGGGGTAAGCTTCTTCAAAAAGGTACATTTATTTTACACCCGCTTGCCGGCGATCGACAAGCTAAACAGACTTGCTACATCGAAGCCCGTTCAAAAACCTCGCTCAGATCTTCGGGTAATGGGTCTTCGACGTGCAGGCGTTTGTGGCGAACGGGGTCGTTGATATCCAGCTCCGTGGCATGTAAAAAAATACGTTTTAAGCCGAGAGATTTGCGCAATACTTTGTTCAGCGCGAAATCTCCGTAGAGCTCGTCCCCGGCGATGGGATATTCCCTTGCGGCGGCCTGCAGGCGAATTTGGTGGGTTTTGCCCGTTTGGAGCTCGATGCGCAAGAGCGACAAGCGATGTTTGGGTAAGTAACTTTGAAGCCAGTAGCGCGCGGTGGCATTGGGTCGTCGTTTCGCATAAATGAGCGAGCGCAGACGCCCTCCGTGCTTGCGCGTATCGATGTGGTCGTCCCACCAACCTTCGGGAGGCTTGACGAATCCCGCCACCAGGGCCGCGTACACTTTTCGAATCTGTTGATGCTCGAACGAATAGCGCAAATGCTTCGCCGCCTGAGGATCCCGCGCGGCCACGAGAATACCGGAGGTGTCCTGGTCGAGACGATGAATGAGCCAAACCGGACCCTCGGGACCGTCAAAACGGCGGGCATTGAACGAATACGGACCTTCGAACGCGCAGCGTTCGTGTTTGCCCTTGCCCTGGGTATTCGGGTGGGACAGAATTCCCGCAGGTTTATGGACGATCAAAATTCCGCTTTTGTCGTACAAAATCGGACAGCGCGTGGCCGTCGGTTTTTTTACTTCATTCATACAGACCCCCGTAAGGGGTTTATTCTAACACAAATAAAAACCGGACTCTGCCGACTTTCTCGACGCGACTCTTTTTTTTCGAAGCGCCCTTTCCGAGAAATATGTCATAATGAATCGGTTTTTCATGTCTTTCTTAAAAGAGCCGTCGTCGATCGAGGGTGTTTTTCATGAGGTTGGGCCAAAAACAACGCGCGTGCGTTCGATTATTAAAGGAAATGCCTTTTCGCGTCATTGCCTGCAGCGGCGGGCTCGACAGCCTCGTTCTGGCGCACTTGGCCGATCGGGTCGATCGCCAAACCACGCTCATCGCACATACCGAGGGTCCCTCGGTGCCGGGGGCGGCTTCAAAAAGACTCGAAGAGACCGCTCGTCGCTTCGGCTGGGTCGTGCACCGTCTTGAGGCCGGTGAAATGAACCGCGAAGAGTACCGATCCAACCCGCCCGATCGGTGTTTTCATTGCAAATCAGCCCTTTACTCGACGCTTCACTCGTCCTCATTCAAACAAGCGGCAGGACTCGAGCATCGCCCTTACGTTGTCTGTAGCGGCGCCAATACGGATGATTTGACGGAATACCGGCCCGGACTTCGCGCGGCCGATCAATTCGGCGTGCGACATCCTTTTGTCGAAGCGCACATTTCAAAAAAAGACATCCGTGAATGGGCCGCCGCCATCGGATTGGAGTTTGCCGAGGTTCCGGCCTCTCCGTGTCTGGCAAGCCGTTTTTACACCGACACCCCTATCACCCCGGAGCGGCTTCGTCTGGTCGACTGGGCCGAAGATTTTCTGCGGAGCGCGTTGAACCTGGAGCTTGTCCGATGCCGGATCGACCAAGACCGGATGCGCGTCGAAATACGGGATGGCGATCGCAACAAGGTCACCCCGGATATTCTCCGCCGTTTGGGCGAACACCTCCTCGAGCGGCCCGGACGCGTTCGCTCGGTCGAACTCGACAATGAGGCCTACCGGCCCGGGCAATCATTCAAGGTGCCGTCATGAGTTACCGCTTCGATTACGAGCGCTGCCGCCGGATCGGGCTCCCCGAGTCGGTTTTCTGCGAAGGCAAGGATGCCGCGATATTAAAAGATCTGGTTTCGGAGCTCATTGAGCGAAAACATCCGGTGCTCCTGACCCGGTTGTCGCCTGAAAAGTTTACAGCCTTGCCGGACCGGCTGCGTCGGCGCATGGACTATGACCGTATTTCGCGGACCGCGTTCGTTAACGGATCTCATCCCGAACGTACGCGAAAATCCGTCGCCATCGTCACGGCGGGTACTTCCGACGTTCCCGTCGCGACAGAAGCGCTACGAACTCTCGTTTTCTTGGGGGTCAAGGCTCACTTCATCCCCGACGTCGGCGTCGCGGGCCTTTGGCGTCTCGAAGAAAATATCGGCAAGATCAACGCGTGCGATGCGGTCATCGCCGTTGCGGGAATGGACGCGGCACTCGTTTCGGTGCTCGGCGGCCTGACCTCACGCCCCCTCATCGGCGTACCGACCTCCGTCGGTTACGGCGTGGCGGCCGACGGGATCTCGGCCCTGCACAGCATGATGCTCAGTTGCTCTCCGGGGATCGTCGTCACCAATATCGACAACGGATACGGCGCGGCTTGCGCGGCTTTTAGAATGTTATGTGGGGTCTCTCATTGAAAAAGCGTGTTTTGGTGATCCGATCTCATTCGGGCCTTTCCGGCGACATGCTTCTGGCGGGACTAACGCGTCTGGGGCCGTTTTCCAATTCCGACTTGGGGGTCCTAGCCAAACACATCGGCCTCCCTCTGCCCCAATCCCCCGTCACGGTCAAAAAAGTGAGCGTGCACGGCGTTTCGGGTTTTCGGGCATTCGTTAAATCCGAAAAAGGGCACGTCCACCGAACCTGGCTCGAGATCGATGCGCTTCTTAGGCGAAGTCGACTTTCGTCCGCGGCGAAACAACTGGCGCGACACACGTTCAAGGTTCTCGCGCAAGCCGAGTCTCGCGTGCACGGGATTCCGGCCTCTCGAATCGAGTTTCATGAAGTGGGGGCGCTGGATAGCCTCATCGATATTTGCATCTCGGCCGAGCTCTTCACTCGCCTCGGGATCCGGCGAACCGTTTCAAGCCCCCTCCCTTTATGCGACGGACATGTTCATTCCGCACACGGTCGACTGTCCTGTCCGGCGCCAGCCGTTCTCGAGCTGCTTGCGGGCGCGACGGTCAAGGGGCTGCGCTCTCAAGGCGAGACCCTTACCCCGACCGCGATGGCTCTTCTCAAAGGCTTCAAAACATCGTTTGGGCCGTGGCCCCGTATCCGAGTCGAGCGCACGGCCCTCGTTTACGGAAGCCGACTCTTGCCTGGCGTTTTGAACGGAGTGATCTTTGCGCTTGGAACGGAGTGAGCCTTTATCGGCAGCGAGCTTGAATGGAGAGCGCTTTTCGACCGGCCGCGTCCGGCGAGCGCCCCATGGAAATAAACCCGTGATTTTTCATCACGATAAAGTCTTCTTTTCCCAGAATCTCGAGAATCCGGCGCACAAGAGCCGCTGAACCATACACTTCCTCTTTGCGGGTTTGGCGGATGCCCAACTTCTGTACCCGGGAAAGAATCTCGCCGCAGTGGCCGTGAAACACCGCCTGGACGTCTTTGCGTTTTTTGTAGATCGCCGCATGAAACATCGTTTCCGAGGACGGCGGTTTTAATCCCGTTCCCCCAACGATCCCTTTCTTCATGTCCACGGAAGACACGGTGAAAAAATCTTTGGGAGTGAGTTTTCTTTTGAGCCGGATGGCCGAGCATGTGATGATGAAGTGCTCGCTTTTCGGAGAAACGCGTACGCTCAAGTTTCCATACGAGGCCTGGCCATACGAAGGCGTGAGCCCCTTTTCGTGATATACCTTACACCACCGAATGAGCGACCGAAGTCTCGGAGTGCGTCGCGGCAGACCCTTGATGAGAAGGGTTTTGAATTTCGGTTGGGCTTTCGTCACCCGTTCCAAGATTATTTCAAACGCGCAAGGGCCGCGCGGGAAGGCCTGACAATGCCTTTTGGGGTGATGAAGGCCTTGATGTACTTGGCGGGCGTCACGTCAAAGGCGGGATTGACTGCCCCCGATCCGGGCGCGGCGACTCGAATCGTCTCGATCCGGCCCTTGCGGGTTGGGCCAGTCTGATACAACACTTCGTCTTGCGAACGCGCCTCGATCGGGATCGCTTTGCCCGAGCGGCACTTGAGATCGAACGTCGAAAGCGGAGCCGCCACATAAAACGGTACGCCGAATGCTTTGGCCACGATCGCCTTTTCAAGGGTTCCGATTTTATTGGCGGTATCGCCGTTGGCGGCAATCCGGTCCGCCCCGACAATAATGGCATCGACGAGCCCGTGAGCCATCAGGTGTGCGGCGGCATTGTCGGCCACGATGGCGTGCTCGATCCCCTGCTCTCCCAGTTCGAAAGCCGTCAGGCGTGCGCCCTGTCCTCTCGGACGCGTCTCATCCGCATACACGAACACTTTCTTTTTTTGGGAAGACGCCGCGTAAACGGGTGCGAGGGCCGATCCATAATCGACAAAGGCAAGCCAACCGGCATTGCAGTGCGTTAAAATTCGCATCCGGTTTCGAATGAGCTTCGATCCGAAGATTCCGATTTTCCGCCCGGCCTCGACTTCTTCGTCGGCAAAAAAACAGGCTTCTTCGAGAGCGGCCTTCCGGGGATCTTTTGAGCTCTGTGCGACGAAAAAAACGCGATTGACGCCGTAAAAGAGATTTTGAGCCGTCGGCCGCGTGCGCGCGATCCGGCGCCGGCCTTGCCGCACCGCCGACCAGAATCCTTTCGCCGGCGCTTCGAGGAAGACCTGGGCCATCGCGAACGCGGCCGCGGCGCCGATGGCGCCGGCGCCGCGCACCGTCATGTCACAGATGGCGCGACACGTTTGGGCGGCGGTTTTGGCCCGGTGGATTTTGATTCGGAACGGCAGGGCATTTTGGTCGAGTAGGCAGACGGTCCGGCCTTCCATCCAGACTGTTCGGTAGGATTTGCCGCGAATCTTCATGCGCGGCGCCCGGCTCGGCTAAATTTTCGGAACGACATGAATGAAGAGCCTCTTGACCTTCTCGGCATTTTCTTTCATGCGCGCAAGAACCAGCTCGAAGGTGACAGGTTCCTCGCACTTCTTCCAGCAGTCGTAGTCCGTCGACATCGCGATCGTCTGATACGGAATCTTCATTTCGTTGGCGAGCGCGACCTCTGGGCAGGTCGACATATTGATGATATCCGCTCCCCACATCCGGAAGACTTTGCTTTCGGCTTTCGTCGAAAAACGCGGCCCCTCGATCGTGATCACGGTGACGTCCCGGTTATAACGGTAACCCAACGCGTCTGCCGACCGGCACAAAAGAGCTCTCAAAGCCCCGTCGAAGGGTTCCGACATCGCCGTGTGTTCCACCGCGTCTTCAAAGAACGTACCGATTCGCTGTTTCGTGAAATCGATGAATTGGGACGGAAAAACGAGATTGCCGGGCTGAATTTCTTCGCGAAGCGAACCCACCGCCGTCGCGGCGAGGATATGGGTGCATCCGGCCTCTTTGAGGGCTGCGATATTCGCGCGGTAATTCACGCGGCTCGGAGGAATCGAGTGCTTTTTCCCGTGGCGCGCGAGAATGCAAACCTCGACCCCCTCGATCTTCCCGCACGTCAGGGCCGAAGAAGGCTCGCCATAGCGCGTACTTATCTTTTTTTCGGCGTGTTCTTTGAGAATTCCCGGATCGTCGAGTCCCGAGCCGCCGATGATGCCAATTCGCTTCATGTGGGCAGTATAATTTCGGGCGCGCGGAGTGTCAACTCTTCGCCCCGGTTTTTTGCGACACGATTTTCTTTAAATACGCTTCGATCGGTCCGGTCATCGCCGGCAATGAAAAACGCGCCGCATCGCACGCGCCCTGCTCGCCCAGCCGCCGCCTCAGATTCACATCGCTCAACATTTTCGAGAGACATCCGGCCAGAGCCCGGGCGTCGCCCTTGGAATACGCCAGCCCGTTCTTTCCATCACGGACGATTTCAAGGTTTCCTCCGGCATCCGACGCGACCACGGGAGTCCCGGCGGCTATCGCCTGGATCAGCGTGATGGAAAAAGGCTCGTGTAGCGAAGGAAAAACGTAGATGTCGTATTTTCTAAAAAGATCCGCGAGCTCGTCTTGCGGAACGGGCGGCGTCATCCGCACGAACTCTTGCAGTTTAAATTCCTCGATGAGCGTTTTGATTTTTTCGACGTAGCGCCAGTGACTTTGGTCCCCGTAGAGATCGATCTTAATCGAACGCAGACCTTTTCCATGCACCAGGATCTTCATCGCCTCAAGCAAAAGGTGCACTCCTTTGACGTCGACGATTCTCCCGGCGAAAAGGAGGTTGGCGACGGACTCGATTTCGTATCGGGTCCTTTTTTTCTCCAAAAAACGGCTCAAATCCACTCCGTTGTAAACTCGAGTCGAGTCCGAGAACGTCACGCCCGCGTCTTTGTGGAGACGCACCATGAAGCGGCTCGAAAAAATCGCGGCCCCTTTGAGCCGGTTACGTACCCCGAATCTTCGCGCGCCCCACAGAGCGATTCGGCGAAGGCGTTCGTTTTTGATTTGCGCGGCAAGTCGGCCTTTTAAATCCCGATAGGGCCCGGGGAAAAATTGCTCGACCCAGTTGTCCGACACGAAATAAACCAGCGGTCGCGGCACGCGGTCGATGTGCCCCATGAACGGTTGGCCGAAAAAATAGAGATTCCAGGCGAACACCAGATCCGGATTCGCACGTCGCACCGCTTCGTCGAACGCCCGGATATTGTGCTCGTTGAGCCTCCCGAGTTCCGCGCCCGAATAAGCCGAGTGCTCGTAAATATTCGCTTCGTTGCGAACGTGCAGTTTGAGCGTTCGAAAAATCCCGGAGGTCGGCTCAACCCAACCGCCCGCCTTGAAATCGCTCGTCAGGATCGTGATTTCGTGCCCTTTGGCCCGAAGCGCTTCGGCGACATCTTGGCAGGTGCGCTCGTATCCTCCGACAAAAAAAGGCGGGTAAAGATTGGAGATGAAAAGAATTTTCATAGGGCCCCCCGTTCCATTTGCTCGATGAGGGGCCGCCGCATCGGATGATTGGGGTCGCGCAGGATTTCGACAAACCGCGCCGGCTGCTCTTTGGGCGTCGATTCGTAAAAAAACCGCATGAATCGCGCGGCACCCTTTTCCAGACCGTTCTCACGCGCCGCTTCGACCAAACGCGCGAACGCGGGTTCCCGTCCCCCTCTTTCCAAATCCCGGCATTCGTGGCGGAATAGATGATCCGCCAGAATGAGCGCCACTTCCCACCTCACCCACGCCGGATGCACCTGAATCGTGTTATGGGCATGCCATCGGTATAGGACACCCGTCTCTCGGTCGATTGCGACAGAGACGGAATCCGCGGCGCGCACGAGGTAATCGAGGTCGTGCGCGTATTTGAGAGGCCTGAATTCCCCGATGCGGGCAGCCGCTTTTCGTCTCAGAAAAATATTGGACGTCGTCATGACGAAATTTCCGTTAAAAAGAGCCGGAATGAGATCTTGTTTTCGATCATAGAATGAACGCGCGCCGGCGTACCAAGACGCCGTTTTGTGCGAACTCGGTAGCGGCGCCCCGTCTTCATCGATGAGATTCACACCTCCGCAAAGAACATCGAGGTTCTTGCGCTCCTCGAGTTTGGAGACGCAGACCTCTAGCTTGGTGGGCGGGAATAAATCGTCGGAATTCAAAAAAGCCAGATAATCCCCTTTTGCAGCCGCCATTCCGCGATTGAGCGTCGCGTGTGCCCCCGCATTCGTCTGAGAGATGAAATGAATCCGGCTATCGCGATATCCTTTCAGGATTTCCGCGGATCCGTCGGTTGATCCGTCGTCGATCAGGATAAGCTCAAAATGGGGATAGGTCTGTGCCAAAACACTTTCTACGGCCGCCCCGACAAAGCGGGCGTGCTGATACGAAGGGATGACGACGCTGACGAGCGGTTTTTTCAAGATCGCAGCGTTTTCTCGAGATGCTTCGTTGAGATCCGGGATCGGCGAATAGGGGCGCCCGGGGTCGACAGTCATGCGGACCGCTTCGAGATCGCGAGGTTTTTGGTCGGAGCCGGCGCGCCCTTCGATCAGGCCGCTTCGAACGTCCTGATTCGTGACTTTCTTTTCCGGGGATAAGTCCTGCCGAATAAGCTCCGTCGCCGCCGTTTCGTTGAAATGATCTCGAATCACGCTCGCGGCTATCTTTGTTTTATTCGAAAAAGCCGTTTCGTCGTGATAGGCTTTCACGATCGTTTCAATAAACTCATCCCGGCTCCGGCAAATCCAAAGCGCCGCCTCCGCCCTCTGGATTCCTTCGGCCCCGATCTCAGAGGTAATCACGCCGATGCCGCTCTGCATGCCTTGAATGTTTTTACCTTTTACTCCGGCGCCGTAGCGCAACGGCGTCACCAAAAATCGGCACTGATTCAGCAATCGACTCAACCGCGCATCCGACACCTGGCCCAAAACCCGGATCCTCGGGCCGGCGCACCGCCAGATTTCTTTGGTCGGGTCGCTTCCGGCTACGAGAAGCCGCACACCCGGCAGCCGCTCGAACACAGCCGGCATGATGTCGCGGATCAAATAACGAAACGCGTCAACATTGGGATCGAAGTTGTAACTTCCGAAATAAAGAAGGTCCTTGCGTTCGCGAAAAGAGGCTTGGGGGCGTTCGTTTGGGGAGAAATAAAGCACCGGTACGGCTCGAACGACGGCTTTCGGAACGAGTTCTTCGACCTGCTTCTTTTCGGTCGGGCCGACCGCATAAACCACGTCCGCCTTCGCGCAGGCCTCTCTTTCTTCTTCTTTGACTTTCTGCGATTCGGTCTTGGCCCACTCAAGTCCGGTCACTTCATAGGTACGTTCTAGGCGCAGATGGTGCATGTCCTGCGTGAAATAAATAACCTTTGCCACTCGGGCTTTGTTCTCATAAATCCACGGCGCGTATTTCCTGAAAAGATGCGGTCGATAAACACAAAAATATTCGAACGAGCCCAGGTGGCTCGTCAGCGAATCGCTTTTGTCTCCCGGGACAACGTGGATCCCAAGCTTGCGAAGAACCCGCGTATACCGCCGAGTCAGAGCGGGCGAGTCAGAAAGAAAGACGACGTTCAATCCGATCTTTCTCATCAGCATCAGATAGTGAAAAGTCATGCGGTTGCCCGCATTCTTGTCGAATTCAGGCACCTGATGATCGACGACCAAGATCGAAGCCCGGTCGGAGTGTTGATTCATGAAGTCGGCCCTCTCCCCCGACAGGCGAGAGACGCATAGAGCCATCGGATTTTGGATGACGGAGAGAAATTCGACCTCCGCGACGAGCAATCCGGCCGGCTTCCTTTTGCCGGATATGTGGATTTGCGAATCTTTGCTCGCGAAAAGGTAAAAATCGCCTTTTCGAAAAACGGCATTCGAGCGCAACTTCGGTCGTTCCGCGGACATTCCGGGGACGACGATCTCCAGTCGCCTGAGTTTCAGAAACGTCCAAGGAAAATCGCAGGGGTCGAACCTCAGACGGAGGATCTCTTTTTTGAAGGACGACAAATCGAACTCGAGCCGGTCTATGCGGGAGGCGCTGCCCACACGGATCGACTCGGCTTCGGAAAAACCATTGCCCGTATCCGCAAACAGCTGGACGGTTTTGCGGACGTTCAAAAAACGTGCGGGGGAAACCGATGACATGATGTGCTAAGTTTATACCGCTTCCGGGTTTGAATCCAATCGTTTCTTTAGACTTCCGGAGCCCCGGCGTACGAAAGAAACCTCTTGAATGATAGAATAGGCTTATTCGACCAGAGATCATGACAACAACGTCATCTCCCTCAAAAATTTTGTCTAATGCGGCCTGGATTTCCGCCGCGACTCTGTTGTTTCTCTGGCTTTTTTCGACAGCCGTGCCTTTTCAAATGGACGAGTTCAGCCAGTTTCATGCCCTGGCCTGTCGCTATTACCCCTTAAACTCCCTAAACACTTTTCGCGAGTCGTGCTCGCAATACGAGCTGGCTCCTTTCGGATCCACCTTTCTTCCCCTGAGATCCTGCTGGCACATCGGCAGCATCACAAGCCTTCTTTACTTGCCCCTTTTCGAACTGTGGCGTTCCCCTTACTCGGCCCGCCTTCTCGGCCTGCTTTATTTGGCGGCTCAGGCATGCATATTGGGTCGTCTCTTTTTTGCCGATCAGCGATGGATTTATATCCTTCTGCTGGCATTCATGCCCTATGCCTTCCAACACGCCGTCGACACCGGAACCGTCGCCTTCCAAGCCACACTTATCATGCTCATCATTTACTGGGCGCGACAGTGGAGAAAAAGCTTCGGCCGACCCAAAGACCGGTATCCTTTTTTGATCGGACTCGCCCTTTTTGCCAGCATCTGGGCCAAGGTTTCGTTTCTGGCGGCCCTGCCTGCGATCCTTGCAGCCGTCGCCTGGGAACTGTTCGCCGCGAAGGATTCGCCCCGACTGCCCACCGGGCGCTTTTTGCGCGGGCTGGCAATCCTTGCCGTTTCGGCAGCCCTTCCGCTTCATCTTTTGTTGAGCTCGATGGAACACTTCGGTCGTCCGTATTATTACTATTTCCAGATCAAAGCGAGCCGCTGGCCGGCTTGGCCGTCCCCCTCCGTCTTCCGCTATTTTCTCGATCCTTCAAGCGGCGCCCATTTGGTTTTCCGAGTCCCCGACCGCCCGTTTACCTGGGAAGGTCTTGCGCTCTGGTTTCTGATTTTATCGGCCCTCATCGCCGGATCCGTCGCACTCAAAAAGAAAAAGCTCGAAGCATCCCCCGTCACCGTCTACTTCGGCTTGTCGGCGGTGACGTTTTTGATTCTCGCGTTTCACCGCTCGTCTTACGCCATGCATCACACCTTTTTGGCTTATCCTTTTCTCGTTCTCGCCTTAGGCCACGCCCTGGCTGCGTTCAAGCGCTCGCGATTTTTTTTGGGTCTGGACGGCGGCTTTTATCACGGTCAATGCCTTCGCTTATGCCGAACTCCCCCGGCTGCAGCCTAAACCTTTCAATGATCCGGGAAATGCCGAAATCACCCGGGTTCTCACGCATCGCTTCTCCAAAAATCACGTCATCGTCGTCATCGACTGGGGTCTTTATTTTACGCAGTCCTTGTACGGCGACAAAAACCAATGCGTTTTGTTTGTCTTACCTCTCGATCGTCAGTCGCAAATCGATGAAATTCGCGCTATCGCCAGGCGGTTGGGCCGGAAAATCGTCTTTGTCGGATGGAATCGATCGAAATCGGATTTAAAACTGATTCAAAAGAATTTTCCGGATTGTTCCGAGCTTAACTTTCAAACTGATGCAGACCTATGGCGCGTGTGGGTCGAACCCGGAGGTGCGCAATGAAGCGTTTTATCCTTATGTGCTTGTTGACCTTTATACCCCTTCTTGCCGGGTCGCTCCCCGCGGGGGCGGAGTCGATCCGTCTGAAAGAACCCAGGACCTTCGGCCGAATGTCCCTCGAGGAAGCGATTCAAAACAGGCGATCGATCCGCTCCTACGAAAACCGGGCGCTCACGGAGGAGATGCTCTCGCAGATCCTCTGGGCCGCGCAAGGAATCACGGCAAAAAATAAATTATTCCGATCCGTGCCTTCTGCGGGAGCCG
>Ga0172375_10009105_pt1 | contig 13163 bp, 9 predicted proteins | sample LakKiv1m_FD_114537 | JGI IMG/M metagenome (GOLD analysis project Ga0172375, IMG submission 114537) | Freshwater microbial communities from Kabuno Bay, South-Kivu, Congo - kab_092012_11.1m | ecosystem: Environmental > Aquatic > Freshwater > Lake | place: Democratic Republic of the Congo...
CACCGGCTCGTCAATGTAGCCGCCTTCCAGCGCCCGGATGATGTCGTCAATGCTGACGATCCCGAAGAGCCTTCCGCGTTCCGCCACCGGCACCCCGCTGATCCGGTTGTCGCGCATCAGATGCTGCGCCGCGCGCAGGGAATCCTTGCGCGCCGCCGTGATCACCGGGGTTGACATGACCTCCTTGATCTTCAGCTTGAACAGCAGATCGAGGATCACCAGCGGGGATTGCTCGGGATTGACGGGGATCGTCTTCATGGCGGGCTCATGAGCTTGCCGATCTGGACGCACGTTTCGAACTTGGGCAGCTTCGACTGCATCAGCGTCATGTCCATCTCGCGCGCCAGCGCGAGCATGCTCGCGGGGAGCGCCTTGTTGTTGACGACCAGCACGGCGCTGGCGCCCACGATGTCCGCCGTGCGGATGGTCTGGTCGGACGGAAGCGAAGTCACCAGCAGCAGGTGATCCTTGTCCACCACCAGCACATCGCTCATCAGGTCTGAAGCCACGACATGCCGGATGTCCGCCGCGTCATAACGCCCGCCCTTGTGAACGACCTTGCACGCCAGCGCAGCGACCATCGCCTCAAGTTTCATATTCGTTCTCCCGTTCGATTCCAGTTGCAGCCATTGTAGACCAGCCGACGGGCACGCGCAATATCGTGTTGCGCCGTTTCGCGGTGCGGCGCTATACTGTCGGCGGTTCGTCCGGCGCCGGGAAGCGGGCGGCGCGCAGGCGCCGCGGGAGACGTCCGTGCATTTCACCCTCTGCGACTACATGATGGAGATCGTTCAGAACGCGGTGGAGTCGCGCGCCGACGCCATCCGCGTCCGCTGCGAGCAGTCGCCGGATCTCTGCCGCTTCGTGGTCGAGGACAACGGGTGCGGCATGACCGACGCGCAGCTCCAGGCGTGCCAGAACCCGTTCGCTTCGCGTTCCAGCAAACACCCGGGGCGCGCGATGGGTCTCGGCATCCCGCTGCTTGCGCATTGCGTCACCACAGCGGGAGGGAGCTGGCGGATCCAATCCGAGCCCGGCCGCGGCACCCGCGTCGAGGCGGCGTTCGCGCCGCGCCATCTCGATACCCCCCCGCTCGGCGACCTGGCCGATCTCTGGGTCTGCGCCCTGACCCTTCCGGGCGAGTGGGAGATGACCATTGATCGCGCCCTTCGCGCGGCTGCGGACGCCGAGCCGTGCGGCTACACGCTCAGCCGCGGCGAGATCCGCGGGATTCTCGGCGAGCTGAACACCGCGGCCTCCCTCGCCGCGCTTCGCGCCTTCATCGCCCGGCGCGAGGCCGACCTGCTTTCCCCTTGAGGCCGGATGCGCCGCGTCCCGACGCCGCAAACGCGTAGGCGTTGCGGAACATCCGCATCCAGGGCCCGGCCTCGCCGGTGAAGAGGTCGTCGGGCTTGTAGGAGAGCTGCGCCGAGCGGAAGCCGCGCTCGGGGTGGGGCATCAGGATTGTCGCGCGCCCGTCGTCGGTGGTGAATCCGGTCCGCCCGCCCGCCGAGCCGTTCGGGTTCCACGGGTAGCGTTCGGTCGGCCGGCCCCGGCCATCCACATAGCGCAGCGCCGAAATCGCCGCCGCCTCGTCCGCCGGCGTGTCGAACACCGCGAGCCCCTCGCCGTGGGCCACGGCGATCGGCACGCGCGAACCGGCCATACCCTGGAACAGGATCGCCGGCGACTCGGTCACCTCGACCGTCGCGTAGCGGGCCTCGAACTGTTCCGAGAGATTGCGCTGGAAGCGCGGCCAGCGATCCGCGCCGGGTATGATGGCCTTGAGCTGGGAGACCATCTGGCAGCCGTTGCAGACGCCGAGGGTGAAGGTCTCCGGCCGGTTGAAAAAGGCGGCGAACCGCTCCATCAGCCGCGCGTTGAAGAGGATGCTCCGCGCCCAACCGGATCCGGCGCCCAGCACGTCGCCGTAGGAGAAGCCCCCGCAGGCGACCAGACCGCCGAACGTCGCCAGATCGGCCCGGCCCGCGAGCAGGTCGGTCATGTGGACGTCCACCGCCTCGAACCCGGCGAGGCTGAAGCCGGCGGCCATCTCGACATGGCCGTTCACGCCCTGTTCGCGCAGGATGGCCACGCGGGGCTTCTCCTGGAGTGTGATCGAACACGGCGCCTCGTCGGGCGCGTACGTCAGCCGGAAGGTCATCCCCGGATCGTCGGCGTCCAGCGCGTTGTCGTATTCCTGCCGGGCGCAAACCGGGTTGTCGCGCAAGGCCTGCATGCGGTTGGTGAGCGCCGACCAGAGCCGCCGCAGCCGGGTGATGTCGGTCGCAATCGCCGGCGCGCCGGCCGCCGTCACGGTGAACGACCGGTCCGCGGCTGGCCGGCCGATGATGTGGGTCATCGCGCCCAGTCCATGCCGGTCGAGAAGGGCGCGCAGCTCTCCCGCCCGATCTTCGGCGACCTGCAGCACCGCGCCCAGCTCCTCGCTGAAGAGGGACTCGAACGCGCGGTCTCCCGGCAGGTCGGCATGCAAGCCGCGGCCGCCGGTCATGGCCATTTCAGCCAGGGTCACAATCGCGCCGCCGTCCGACCGGTCGTGGTAGGCCAGGAGCAGGCCGCATCCGACCGCCTCCTGCATGGCGTCGAAGAACGCGCGCAACAAGGCGGGATCGTCACAATCGGGGGGGCGGTCGCCGACCTGATTGTAGACCTGCGCCAGCGCGCTGCCGCCCAGGCGGTTCTGGCCCCGCCCCAGATCAACCAGCGCCAACAGGCTTGCGCCAGGCTTGAGATCCGGGGTGACGGTCTTGCGCACATCGGAGACCGGGGCAAAGGCGCTGACGATCAGACTGAGCGGCGCGACCTGGCGGTGCGAGGCGCCCGCGCCGTCGGTCCAGACCGTCCGCATGGAGAGCGAATCCTTGCCGACGGGGATCGCCACGCCGAGCGCGGGGCAGAACGCCAGCCCCACGGCGCGGACGGTGTCGAAGAGTTCCGCGTCCTCGCCGGGCTCGCCGCAGGCGCACATCCAGTTCGCCGAGAGCTTGACGGCGCCGATCGCCCCGATGGCCGCGCCGGCGCAGTTGGTGATCGCCTCGCCGACGGCCATGCGGCCGGAGGCGGGGCCGGAGAGGAGCGCCACGGGGGTTCGTTCGCCGACGGCCATGCAGGCGCCGGTGTGGGCGGTGTAGCCATGGGCCGTGACCGCGCAATCGGCGGCGGGGAGCTGGTAGCGGCCCACCATCTGGTCGCGGCAGACCAGCCCGGTGACCGTGCGATCGGCGATGGTGATGAGGAACGTCTTGTCGGCGACCGCCGGCAGCCGCAACACCCGTTCCAGCGCCTCCTCCGGGGCGACGCGCGCGAGGTCGAGCGGCGCGGCCGACGGCGCGGCGCGCGCCACGTCGCGCACCATCCGCGGCGGCTTGCCGAGAAGCACGCTCACATCCATGTCAATCGGCCGGTCGCCGAAATGCGCGTCCTCCAGAACCAGCCGGCGGTCGGCGCGCGCCACGCCGATGAAGGCCGCGGGGCACCGTTCCCGGTCGCAGAGGCGCTCAAACCGCGCCCGGTCTTCGGGGCGGATCGCGAGGACGTAGCGCTCCTGCGCCTCGCAGCACCAGATCTCCATGGGGCTCATGGAGGGCTCCTCGTTGCGCACCGCGCGCAACTGAAAAGTCGCGCCGGTCCGCTCGACCAGCTCGGGGCAGCCGTTGGAAAGGCCGCCGGCGCCAATGTCATGGATGCTGAGGATCGGGTTTTCCGCGCCCAGGGCGGCGCAGGCGTCAATCACCTCCTGGCAGCGGCGCTCCATCTCGGCGTTGCCGCGCTGCACCGAGTCGAAGTCCAGCGCCTCGTCGTTGCTGCCGGTGGCCATGGAGGAGGCGGCGCCGCCGCCCAGTCCGATGCGCAGGGCCGGACCGCCGAGCTGCACGATCAGCGCGCCGGGGGGAACCGGTTGCTTGGAGACCTGACAGCGGCGGATGCAGCCCATGCCGCCCGCAAGCATGATCGGCTTGTGGTAGCCCCGGTGGCGGCCCGCGACCTGCTCCTCGTAGGTGCGGAAGAAGCCGCACAACTGGGGGCGCCCGAATTCGTTGCCGAACGCCGCGCCGCCCAGCGGGCCATCGGTCATGATCGCCAGCGGCGAAGCCAGTCGCCGCGGAAACCCGGCGATCTCCCGCTCCCAGGGCAGGACATAGCCGGGGATGCGCAGGTTGGAGACCATGAAGCCCGAGATGCCCGCGCGGCTCCGGCTCCCCCTCCCGGTGGCCGCCTCGTCGCGGATCTCGCCGCCCACGCCGGTGGCCGCGCCGGGGAACGGCGAGATCGCGGTGGGGTGGTTGTGCGTCTCGACCTTCATCAGCAGGTCAATCTGGTCGTCCTCGAATCCGTACCGCCGCGTCTCGGGATCCATCCGGAAGGCGGAGACCGGAAAACCCTCGATCACGCTCGAGTTGTCCGCATAGGCGACCAGCGTCCCCTCGGGATGGCGGGCGTGGGTGTGGGTGATCATCTTGAAGAGCGAGAGCGCCTCGGCGCGGCCGTCCACCACCCACGCGGCGTTGAAGATCTTGTGGCGGCAGTGCTCGGAGTTCACCTGCCCGAACATGACCAGCTCGGTGTCGGTGGGGTTGCGGCCCTCCCGCGTGTAATTCTCGAGGAGATAGGCGATCTCGTCGCCGCTCAGCGCCAGCCCCATGGCCGCGTCGGCCTCCTCGAGGGCGGCGCGGCCGCGGCCGAGCACGTCGAACACGCGCCCGGCTGCCGGCGGGCGGTGCGCGAAGAAATCGCCCAGGTCGTCATAGAGGCCCTCGGTCATGCGGTCGTGCAGAATGTCGAGAGCCGGCCGCAGCCGCGCGAACGGCGCCTCGCGCCCGCCGCACGAGACGACCATGCGCACGGCGCGCTCCACGCGGCGCACCGCCGAGAGCCCGCAATTGGCGAAGATGTCGGTCGCCTTCGACGACCAGGGGGAGATGGTTCCCTTGCGGGGCGAGATGAAGAACCCGCCCGCGGCAGGCGCCGCGTCGGAGGCGCCGAGCAGGGAGCGCGCCCGCGCGGACGTGTCGGCGTCCAACGGCCGCTCCAGATCCAGCAGGTAGACGAAGGCGGCCTCAACCGCCACCGCGTCGCCGGGGGCGGCGACCCGTTCCGCGAGCGCGGCTTTCAACGTGTCCAGACGAAACGCGGAAAACGCCGCGCCGCCCTCAAGCATGATCATCATGGTGCATCGCTCTCACATCCCGGCCCGAAGCGAACAGCCGCGCGCGCCGGGCGCCCGGTCAGACTCCCAGCGCGTCGCGCGCCTCGTCCTCCCGATCCGCCGCGCGCAGGCGCGCGACCACATCGGCCTTCATCAGCCGCCGGCTGATCCGGGCCAGGAAATGGATGTGCTCGGTGCCCCCGGCATCCAGCGGCACGAACATCAGCACCACCAGCCACGTCGGCTCGCCGCCGTCGGCGGCGGGAAGTCCGCGGTCGCCGCGAAACACGCCCAGAACCGCGGTCAGCTCCGTGACCGCCCCCGTGCGGCCGTGCGGAAAGGCGATCCCGCCCGGCATGACGGTCGAGCCGCTCAGCTCGCGCCGCGTCACCGCCTGGACCGCCTCGTCCCGGCGATCCGGCGACAACAGGCCGTCCGCGACCGCCACGTCCGCCAATTCGCCGATCACCGCATGCAAATCCCCTCCGACCGGATCAAACCGGATCCGACACCGCTCCATCAAGACCGACCTCGCTTCCCCGCCGGGATCGCCCCGCTCCCGTCGCCCCAGACCGGCGTGCGCAGCGCGCCGTTCCCGGCGATGTCCCATTCCAGCAATCCGTTCAACAAACGCCAGACCGGGCCGGGCGTGCCGGCGCCGATGGCGCTCCCTTCGTATTCGCAAACCGCCACCACGTTGATCGTCGTGCCGACAATCAGCACCTCGGCCGCGTCGAGCACCTCGGCCTCGGTGATGTCGCGCATGACGACCCCCCGCAACGCTCCGGAGCCAACCTGTTCCCGCGCCAGCTCCATCAGGCGCAGCATGGAGGTTCCGGCCAGAATGTTCTCGAGCCGGGGGAACGCCAGCTCGCCCGACCGGGTGACGATGCCCACGTTCTCCGTCGCGCCTTCCGTCAGGTGATCGTCGGCGTCATAGCCCACCACGAAATCCACGCCCCAATCCACCAACTCGCGCTTCATGAGCACGTTGGGCAGGTAGTTGCAGTTCTTGATCTCCGCGAACTGGGACGGTTTGGCGGGGATCCGGCTGCGCCGCACCCGCGCCCCGGCGGGATGCCTGTCCATGAAGGCCGCCCCCAGGGCATAGGCGATGATGTAGAGCGCGGGTCCGGGCGGCTCATAGGGGTTGACGCCGAAACCGCCGGGGCCGCGGGCGAGCATCACCCGACCGGAGCAGACGCGGCGGCCGCCGGCCCGAAGCGTCTCCACCGACAGGTCGCGCAGCTCGTCCAGTCCGCCCGGCCAGCGGATGCCGATCGCCGCGGCGGAGCGTTCCAGCCGCAGCAGGTGCGCGTCCAGATTGTAGATCGCGCCGTCCACGCATTTGAAGGTGTCGAAGACGCCGTCGCCGCGGTGGACGAGATGGTCGTCAATCGGGAGCTGCATCAGGACGGGATCGGTCACCACCCCTCCCAGCAGGCTGGAGTACATCGCGTAATAGCCGTCCTGATACGGTTTGCGGCCGGCATCGAGCGCCGCAAGATAGTCTTCGCGGGAGATGCGCCTCATCCGGAAACCCGCCCTTTCCCCGCTTCGGGAGCCCGCGCGGCGCCGGCCGACTGCAGGCTCAATCCCAGCCGTTCGCCGGCGTAGGAGCCGGAGCGGATGGGTTCCCACCACCACGCATTGTCCAGATACCAGCGCACCGTCTTGCGGATGCCGGACTCGAAGGTCTCCAGCGGACGCCATCCCAGCTCGCTCCGGATCTTTGCGGCGTCAATCGCGTAGCGTTTGTCGTGGCCGGGACGGTCGGCGACAAACGCGATCTGCTCTCCGTAGCGGCGGCCATCCGCGCGGGGACGCAATTCGTCCAGAACCGCGCAGATCGTCTCGACCACCTGCAGGTTGGTGCGCTCGTTCGAGCCGCCCACGTTGTACGTCTCGCCGGGCGTCCCCCGTGTCAGGACGGCCGTCAGCGCCCGGACGTGATCCTCCACGTAGAGCCAGTCGCGCACATTGTCCCCGCGGCCGTAGACCGGGAGCGGTTTCCGGTCGAGCGCGTTCAGGATGACCAGCGGGATCAGTTTCTCCGGGAAGTGGTAGGGGCCGTAATTGTTTGAGCAGTTCGTGAGGAGGACGGGGAGCCCGTAGGTGTGGTGCCAGGCCATCGCCAGATGGTCGGATGCGGCCTTGCTCGCCGAATACGGCGATCGCGGGGCGTAGGGCGTCTCCTCGGTGAACAGCCCCTCGGCGCCCAGGCTGCCGTAGACCTCGTCGGTGGAGATATGCAGAAAACGGAACGCGGCGCGCCGCTCGGTGGACAAGCCTTCCCAATGGCGGCGCGCGGCCTCCAGCAGGGTGTACGTGCCGACGATGTTGGTCTGGATGAAGGCCGCCGGGCCGTCAATGGATCGGTCCACATGCGACTCGGCCGCGAGGTGGAGCACGGCGTCGGGTTGGAAGGTCTCGTGGACGCGGTGCATGGCGGCGTCGTCGCAGATGTCGGCCCGCTCGAACGCATAGCGCGCGTCCCGGGCCGCATCGCGCAGTGACGCGGGATTGCCGGCGTACGTCAGCTTGTCCACGTTGAGCACGCCGGCAACGTCTGTCGTCAGCAGGTGGCGGATCACGGCGGAGCCGATAAACCCCGCGCCGCCGGTCACCAGGATACGCATGCCGTCCATGCTCATGCGTCAATCCTCTTCCTCCGCCACCACGACCGTCCGGGCGCCGCCGTCCGGCGCCGGTTCGGGCTGCGGCGGGGGCGGCGGCTCGACCTCGACCGGCTCCTCTTTCACGGGCTGCGCGACGGGCACCGGGCCGCCGCCGCGGTAGGCGTACCTGCCGCCGTAGCTGTAGGCATAGCGGTAGTGGTAGTCGGAGCCGCTGAAGGTGCTGCGCCGCCTGAAATCCACATCGTTGACCACCACGCCGATCACCCGTGCGCCGACCTCGGTCAAGTGGCGGATCGCGTGCTTGATCGGGCCGAAATGGGTGCGGTCGGGGCAGCACATGAGCATCACGCTGTCGGCCTGGGTCGCCAGCACGATGGAATCACCCACGACCCCGAAGGGCGGGGAGTCAATGATGACCCGGTCGTAACGGCCGCGGGCCCAGTCGAAGAACTGGCCGACGATGCCGGTGCCCATGAGATTGGCGGGGCTGATCTCGGAGGAGGCGCGCGAGCCCACCAGATCCAGGTTGGCGTAGCCGGAGGGCGTCGGCATCGAATCGAACAGCGCCGGATCGTTCTTGCTGAGCGTGTGCGGGAGGCTCTGGAACGTGCCGCTGGCCTTCTTGAAGATGCGGGACTGCTGCGGCCGGCGCATGTCGAAGTCAACGAGCAGGGTCTTATGTCCGCTGGACGCGTAGGTGAGCGCGAGGCTCGTGGAGGTGATCGTCTTGCCCTCGCTGGGTTGCGTGCTCAGAACCAGGATCACCTTGTTGTGCTCCCGATAGCGGGGGGCATCCAGCAGATTGCGAAGGCCGGCGAAGGCCTCGGAGAAGAGGCAGAACTTGTCCTCCGCCGTGATCACCGCCAGCGACTCGCGCTTCTTCTTCTGCACATGCGGCAGGACGCACAGCACTTTCAGGCGCAGCCGCTGCTCGATATCGGCGATGCCGGTGATCTTGTCCTCCAAGTGGTCAATGACCAGGACGAAAACGATGCCGATCATGATTCCGAGGATGGGCCCTGCGGGGAAAATGATCAGGGGCTGCGGGCTGACCGGCTGGCGCGGGATGGCGCTGGTCTCGTTGACCTTCACCGTGCACATGTTTTCGTCATGGGCCAGGCGGGCCTCCTCCATGCGGTTGAGCAGCGCCTGGTAGCTCTGTTCGTTGACGTCGAGGTCGCGTTGCAACTGGTGGAGCCGGATGTCCGCCGCGTCAATCTTGGTCTGCAGATCGGAATAGACCTTGCTGAGCTCGGTGCGTTTGACCGTGAAGGGCGCCATCTGGCTTTTGAGCAGGTCGAGATTGGCCTGGGCCGTCTCGCACGCCCGTTTCACCGCCTCGGCGAACTGGTTCTGGTAGACCTCCACCTCCTTCTCCTTCACCAGGACGTCGGGATGCCGGGCCGTGTAGCGGGCGAGCATCGCGTTCCGCTCGGCGATCTGGCTCTGCAGTTTCTGGTACGTCGTGGCGATCTCCTGCGCCCGCGGCGTGTTGTCGGGAAGCGACCCGAAGCGGTCGGGCGCGTTCTGGATTTGCTGAAGCGTGCGGAGCATCTCCTCGGCCATCGTGATGCGCGACTCGAGATCGGTGATGTCGGCGTTGACGCGCGCGAGGGCCATGCTCACACCCTCTTTCTCCTTCTCGAAGGCGTCCACCTGCGTGCTGACCTTGAAGTCCAGAATCGCCTGGTCCGCCTGGGTCAGCTTGCGCCGCTGCGCCTCGACCGTGGTTCGCAGCCAGGCGACCGCCTCTTCGGAGACGGCCTTGTTCTCCTCCTGCGTGAATGTCTCGGCGGTCAGCGCGTAGGCGTTCGCGAGGTCGGCGGCCAATTGCGCGCTGGTCGAGCGCACGGAGACGAGGACCAGCTTGGAACGGCGCTGCAGGGCGAGCTTGGTTCCCAACGACAGGGTCGAGATCAGATCTTCCTCGGATTCGGTCGAGTTGGGGTGGTCCGCATGGTAGCGCGCCAGGACCTGCTCCAGCATGGCGCGGCTGCGCAGGCGGGCCAGGCGGGTGTTGAACACCTCCTCCATCGAACCGATGGCGTCGCCCTCGATCATCGCCCCGCGTCCCGTGGTGATGCGCGGCGGCCGGGTGCTCATCTCGAGCATGCTGCTCGCCTCGTAGATCGTGGGCATGATCTTGAACACGAAGAACGCGCCGATCGCCCCGAGTATGACAAACACCAGGATCGTCACCCAGCGCTGGGAGCACACGCGCATCATGCGGGCGACCGTCACCGCGCCCAGCAGCGTGTCCTCGTCCTCGCCCTCCGCGCCCGATCCGCCGTAGTAATAGGGCGCGCCGTAGCCATACGCGCCATAGGCGGCGCCATAATAGGGCGCAGGTCCGTAATAGCCCGGTCCCGACGGATAACGGGCGTGGCCGTAATAGTAGGCGGGGCTGTGTGACGGGCCTGCGGCCTGGGTCGGAATGTCCGGGTTCTGGGGCCCCTCTGGTTTTTCGCTCATCGTGCTGTCATCCCGTCTTGTTCGCTTGAGACCATCGAGCCCTCATCCCCAACCGGGTAGCGGGACTCACGAGAGGATTCAAGCATACTACATCGCCTTGCGCATGGGAAGGAAACTCCCGAGGCACGTCACGGTCGCACACCAGGAGAGCGAGACGAAGGGGCTGTGGAAAACAGAGCCCGCTGCGCTGAGCAGAACGATCAGGATCGCGCCGAAGGAGAGCATGACCGCCAGGGGCGTCATGCGAAAGAGCCAGCACCGATCCGGAATCGTGCTGATTCCGCTGGTGACATGGGGGAGCAGCGCCAATCGCCGGATGTGGCCGATCAGGAGCACCCCCAAGGCCAGCGCGACCAGCGCACAGCCGGCCAGTCCGTGTTCGCACAGGTATTCGGCCAGATCAACTCCCGCGCGTCCGTCGTCGCGCACGTAGGCATCCAGCCCGTAGAAGGGCGCGAACGCCTTGAACCCGCCCGCGCCAACGCCAAACCAGCGATGGTCGCCCATCATGCGAAACGCCGCGCCGGTCGCGCCGGCGAGGCCGCGCGCCCACTCCGCAAACCAGCCGCCCCACGAGCCCGCCGCCCGCACGGCAAGAAGGAGCGGATTGCCCGGATAGTAACGAAAATACGCCACCCCGGCGATCAGAACGGGGGCGATGCCGAAGATCAGGTTTTTCATTCGTTGGCCGCCCCACAGGAACGGCCAGGCGTAGCGGAGCGCGTAAAATCCGCCGACTCCAGCCAACAGCCAGGCCGTCAGGATGGCGGGCGGATCCCCGGAGAGACACGCGCCGGCGAAATGGAGCGCCAGGGGCGCGGGCGTCCATGGCGCCCAACGGCCATTGAGTCCGTCATCCAGCAACAATCCGCCGCTCACCGCCATCATTAGCACGTAGAAGGCGCCGACCGCCTCGGAAGACGCGGGAAACAGGAACGCGGGCAGGCTGTAGAGCCCCGCCGCATTCCGCAACACGAGCCGCGCGATCTCCCAGAATGCGAGCGCGGCGGCGTTGACGCTCATCCCCCGCAGGAGCAGAATCCGCCCACCCTTGTTGACCGCCTGACGCAGCGTCACGCACAGGCAGGTGAAAACAAAGGCGAGCGTGGCCGTCCGCCATGCATCCGCCATGACCACGCTCGAAGGGCCCCAGCGCCAGGGGGGGGGACTGAAGAACCAGCGTTCGGCAACCGGATCATAGACCAGTTCCCGCCCGCCGTTCACGGCCTGCACGATGAAGAAGAGGGTCGCGGCGAGACCCGCATGCAGCAGCGGGTCGCACGCAACCCGCATCCAGGCGCCCCGCCACGCATCCGCCTCGGTCTCGTCCTTCTTCAGTGATGGAAAAACCAGGCCGAACGCCAGACCCATGAGCGCCAGCCACAGCAGCCCCGTCCAGAACCAGGATGTCCCCGCTTCGACCGCCCATGCGGAGAAGACAAGGGTCAGGAGAACATGCGCAACGGCGGTGTTTCTGTTCATGACAACCCTGTGTTCTCTCCGGGCCCACCAGGAAGCCCCCTCCGTCAACGAAAACCCCGCCCGGCAGGTGCATTCGGACGGGGCTGCGCGCTCGAACGATCCGGTATCGCCGTTCGGGTCAGTAGCGGAAATTCAACCCCATATCCACGCGGAAGCGGTCGTATTCGTTGGCGTTGATGGTCGAGACCTGCGTCACGGCCTCCGCGCCCAAGCGCAGACTCGCGTACTTATTCAGACGATACGTATAATCCACGCGAACACCGACGTCTTCATCTTCGCGCTTGCGCGTCGGCGCATTATACTCGTTGTACTGGACGGTGGCGCTTGCCGCCAAGCTCATTCTACGATTCATTTGGTACGCGGCCCTCAGCGAGCCATTATAGGACAGGCCGTAATTACCTTCTTCAGCAGCGCTTTGCTGCTTGCCAGTTCCGGCCAGCGTCCAGGTCCATTTGCGGGAGGCCAGCCACGTCAAATCCAGATTATAGTAAGGGCCCCATTTCAAGCTTCCCGCATTACCGTATTCATACCCTTCTGCGCCGATTGACGCACGATAGGAAAGTTTTTCAGTCATCACTGACACGAGGCCCGCCTTCACGCGATAAGCTTTTGAATCAACCGATCCTTGTGGACCTTTTGATCTCTCAAGGGTGTATCCTGCTCCGAACAAAAGATCGGTCTTTTCCGAAATGCGGTGGGCCAGATCGAGATCAAACGGATAGGCCCTGCGATCAGAGGAAGTCTCGCTCTTATAATCAGTATTTTCGACCCCCGCCATCGCTTCGATTGCATTCTTGTGTGAAATCGGAACCCGGAGTGCCGTCTGGATCTCGTAATCGGTACGGTCTTCATCGATGTAACCCACACTTCCCGCAGGAGAGTTCCTGGTGGTAGTCCCCATAGACTGATCGATGCGGAACGTCACTTCGCGGGGGGACCGGTAGAGATACCGCAGTTCCTCTCTCCACTGATTGCTGTCAATCTTCTTTTGGTCGAGGTATTCCTCAAAAAGATACCAGAAATTTCCAGAAAACTTGTGCGGCCCCGCATTTTCATAAGTAAAGTCAAAACCGGGCCTCACATTGACACTCTGTGCTGTATCGCCATTTTTCACCCGATTATAATTTGAATCATAGATATAAAGTACATCCAAATAGGGCGAAACCGTCAAGTCACCAAATTTCAGTCCTTTGCTGGGTTCAATCGGGTCCAGCGTCATGGCTGAATCCGCAACGGCCATTCCGGCCAGCCCTAGGCCAGCCAGAACTGAAAGAACACATGTCCATCCATACGAGGGGACATACCGATTTGATTTTGAAACTTTCATAAATATCCTATGAGTGTTATTCGTATGCGAAACTCTGACTAAATCACTTGTCCGTTATAGGGCAGCGGCGGCGGCG
>Ga0172375_10009106_pt1 | contig 13163 bp, 9 predicted proteins | sample LakKiv1m_FD_114537 | JGI IMG/M metagenome (GOLD analysis project Ga0172375, IMG submission 114537) | Freshwater microbial communities from Kabuno Bay, South-Kivu, Congo - kab_092012_11.1m | ecosystem: Environmental > Aquatic > Freshwater > Lake | place: Democratic Republic of the Congo...
CAGATGTCCCCCAGACCTGTTTCGTTACCAACAATGGAATTCACATAATAGACAGGAAATACAACAGATGCAATGACAGCAGAATAACTAGAATTTGCGAAGTCAAAGAGTACCCAGCTTGCAATATGTTTTTTATTTAGTTTCATCTCAGGTAATTTTATCAGAAAATTCAATATAATTGTCCCCATTTTGTTGATTTTTATCTTGACATTACAAGAAATTTGTTATATAAACTAACTCTTACATGGTAATTTCAATAAAACTAGATGATTTTTACTGTCCCAATGAATCTTGTGAAGACCATGGTAAAAAGGGACTTGGAAATATTGTTGTCTCTAACAAATATGGAAAGGATCAGAGAAAACTTCTTAAATGCAGGACCTGCAATTTTAGATTTTCTGAAAGGCGTAGTACATTCTTCTTTGGTTTACATACAAAAGAGTCAAAGATAAAAGAGGTTATATCGTATCTATTAGAAGGGATGAGTTTCAGAGAGGCTGCAGCCGCATCTGACTTAGATAAAGACACTGTAAACAGGATATGGAAAAGATTTGTGCTTTATTGTGAAGAATCTGTGGACAGCCTTTTAAAGGAATTCAATATAAAACTCGAAGACCTTATAATACTTTTACATAAAAGAATTCAAAAGAGGGTGTAAATGGGTAAGATAAAAGTTGCAATTACAGGGGTTGGGAACTGTGCCAGCTCACTAATTCAAGGTGTCGAATATTACAAGGCATTGGGTGAGAGTCATCCGGATGCAGTTCTCGGCTTGATGCATTACAATCTCGGGGGATACAAGCCAGAGGATATACAGTTTGTAGCTGCCTTTGATATAGACGAGAGAAAAGTAAATAAACCGCTTAAAGAAGCTGTCTTTGCCAGACCAAATTGTACAAAAGTGTTTAATAATAATCTTCCCGACTTTCCTGTATCTGTTATGATGGGGAATGTACTTGACGGTGCATCTCCTCATATGAAAGAGTACCCGGAGGACCGCAGGTTTATTGTTGCCAGAAAAAAAACATGCGATGTTATAAAGGTTTTAAAACAAAGCGGCGCTGATATGCTTTTAAACTATCTGCCTGTTGGATCTGAAAAGGCAACTGCATTTTATGCTGATGCATGTCTGAAAACCGGGGTCAGTTTTATTAACTGTATCCCGGTGTTTATTGCATCCAATAAATCATGGGCAAAGCTCTTTGAGAAGAAAAAGATTCCGATAATAGGTGATGATATTAAAAGCCAGGTAGGGGCGACAATCATTCATCGAAATCTGACCAGACTATTTGAAGACAGGGGTGTAAAGATAGACAATACATATCAGCTGAATGTTGGCGGCAATACTGATTTTTTAAACATGCTAAACCGAAGCAGGGTTAAGTCCAAGAAGATATCAAAAACAGAGGCTGTACAGTCGCAACTGCACGATCCTTTAAATAATGAAAATATCCACATAGGCCCTTCTGACTATGTGCCATGGCTTATGGACAATAAGATATGTTTTCTCAGGATGGAAGGCAGAGGGTTCGGAAATATAAAAATAAATCTTGAGATGCGGCTTTCAGTTGAGGATTCTCCAAACAGTGCGGGCGTTGTTATAGATGCAATAAGGTGTTGCAAAATTGCGCTTGAAAGAGGGGTAGGGGGGGTTCTTATATCTCCATCAGCATATTTCATGAAACATCCAATGATTCAGTTCCCTGACGAAAAGGCAAGAGACATGGTAGAAGAATTTATAAAAGGGAAAAAAGAAAGGTAGATGCTTGGTGCTAAACTCGGTCATTTTCTTGATACTCCCCTCGGCCCGATTGCAAAACGAATTCCATTAAGTCCAAATATCCTTACCATTGCCGGATTTCTTATAACTGTTATTGCAGCTCTTGTTATTCCTAACAACCTCAGACTTGGCGGTGTATTAATCTTAATCGGTGGAATATTTGATATGCTTGACGGAATAGTTGCAAGGACAGGAGGAAAGACTACAAGGTATGGCGCATTCCTCGATTCTGTACTTGACAGATATTCTGATGCATTTATTTTCCTGGCTATCGCATGGTACCTTGAGAAAAATGGTAACCACACAGGCGCCCTTATAAGTCTCGGAACACTGATAGGCGCTTTTTTGATCAGTTATGCAAGGGCAAGGTCAGAGGGACTCGGTGAATCTTGCCACACAGGGATCATGGAAAGACCGGAAAGGATTATCCTCTTAATATTTGCCACAATGACCGGATGGCTTGTTCCTGTTCTATGGATAATGCTAATCCTTACGCATATTACAGTAGTTCAAAGGGTATATCATGTCTGGAAGGTAATAAAATAGACAGGACCAAGCTGATGGGGCCGGGGCATTCGCTCTTTAATATTCTTATCGAATGGGCTATTGCCGAGGCTCACCATGAGATATGAGGAAACTCTGGGATGGAAACGTGTCAATTTTTGTGTTATACTGTGTTACAGGAGGTGTAAGCAATGAGCACAACATTGACCATACGGATTGATGATGAGACAAAGGAGAGGCTTAACCGCCTTGCAGAGTCTGTAGCCCGTTCAAAGTCATATCTTGTAACACGGGCGCTTCAGGATTACCTTGAAATGAACGAATGGCAGGTAAAAGCCATTAAAAAGGCTGTAATTAAAGCTGACAGTCCTGACGCAAAGTTTGCCGTTCATGAGGATGTTTCTGCATGGCTTGAAACATGGGGGACGAAAAATGAGAAGGAGCCGCCGCAGTGCGGATAAAATGGCTCGATGAAGCTGTATTAGACCTCGTTGAAATCAGAAAATATATTGCGGCGGATAAACCTCAAACTGCAAATAGAGTAGCTGCTCTGATTAGGCAAAGCGTTGAGCCGCTCGCTGGCCATCCCGACATTGGACGGCCCGGCAGGATTGAGGGAACTCGTGAGCTTATCCTGACTGCCTTGCCCTACATTATCCCCTACCGCGTGAAGAACGATATTATAGAAATACTGCGCGTCCTTCATGCTGCAAGGAAATGGCCACATGAGCTTGAATAGCCACTGTCCCCGCCTTATCGAAGTCGTAAAGATCAGCCCAAACATCGAGGGTTAATGCCGCGCATCTTCGATAACATAGAACAGCATCTTCTTTCCGCTCTTCGTGATACTCTTAACGTTTCTGATCGTGCTGACTTCTGTGCAGGATATTTCAATCTCCGTGGATGGAAACAACTTGATTCTTACATAGAAAAGTGGGCAGGCGGTAAAGGAAATTGCTGCCGTCTCCTTGTAGGAATGCAGAAACTTCCCCAGGAAGAGCTCCTATCGGCATTAAGTCTCATAAAACAGGACAAAGAGATTGACAACCAAACAGCCCTTCGTATAAAGAAGAAATTGGCAGAGGAATTCCGGGGACAATTGACCTATGGAATTCCTACCAATGAAGATGAAGTCGGGCTCCGGAAGCTCGCAGCACAAATTAAGGCTAAAAAAGTCATTGTTAAGTTGTTCCTCAGGCATCCATTACACGCAAAACTTTATCTCCTCTTTCGGCCTGATCCCATTAACCCTGCTACAGGCTATCTCGGGAGCAGCAATCTGACTCTTGCCGGACTTTCTTATCAGGGCGAACTAAATATTGACGTTCTTGATCATGACGCCTGCAATAAGCTCGCAAAATGGTTTGAGGACCGGTGGAATGATAAATGGTGCATTGATATTTCAGAAGAATTAGTAAAAATTATTAAGGAGAGCTGGGCGCGGGAAGACCTGATTCCACCTTATCACATATATATCAAAATGGCCTATCATCTTGCGCAGGAGGCTCGCGCCGGACTTTCAGAATTCCAGATACCACGAGATTTTGGGAAAAAGCTATTTGAGTTTCAAACGGCTGCTGTAAAAATTGCAGCTCATCATCTCCATAAGCGTGGCGGTGTTTTGCTCGGTGATGTTGTAGGATTAGGGAAGACCCTTATGGCAACCGCCATTGCACGCATTTTTGAAGACGATTTTGGCCTTGAAACACTTATCATATGCCCCAAAAACCTTGTCAAGATGTGGGAAGATTATGTGTATCACTATCGTATGCGGGCAAAAGTACTTCCGATCACACGCGTTATAAATGAACTGCCTGATCTCCGCAGATACCGTATGATTATCATTGATGAAAGTCATAATCTCCGCAATCGTGAAGGCAAACGGTATCATGCGATCCATGAATATATTCAGGAAAATGAGAGTCGGTGCATTCTGCTGTCGGCAACCCCATACAACAAAAACTATCGCGATCTTACCAGTCAGCTCAGGCTCTTTGTGCAGGAAGATAAAGATCTGGGTATTCGGCCTGAGAGACGGCTCCGTGAATTAGGAGAGACTGAGTTTATACGGAGACACCAATGCCCTGTGCGATCTCTTGCTGCATTTGAAAAAAGCGAATATCCCGATGATTGGCGCGATCTCATGCGTCTTTACATGGTAAGACGTACGAGAACATTCATCCAGGAAAACTACGCGGAGACCGACCCTGTAAAAGGCCGTAAATTTCTCACCTTTGAAGACGGAACCCGCTCATATTTTCCGGATAGAAAGCCCAAGACAGTGAAGTTTAAGATCGATGACAGTAATTCGTCCGATCAGTATGCCTGTCTCTATGCGCCGGATGTCGTTGATACCATTAACGGGCTCAACCTGCCGAGATATGGCCTTGGCAACTATATCGCCGAAACTCCTCATGAACCGCCGACACCAGTCGAGGCGAAAATCCTGCAAGACCTGTCCCGCGCCGGCAAGCGTCTTATGGGGTTCTGCCGCACAAACCTTTTCAAACGCCTTGAAAGCAGTGGACGGTCATTTCTCTTATCGGTAGAGCGGCATATTCTCCGCAATTATATTTATCTTCATGCTGTTGAGAATGGAAAGCAAGTGCCAATTGGTACACAGGACCCTGAGATGCTCGACTCCCGTTTTTTTGATGAAGACGCGGATGACATGTGTGTCACTGTAAATATCTTCGACGAGGAGGAGGAAACGAAGGTCTGCCATATTTCACCTCTTCGCACCGAAGCAGATTTCAGGAAAAAAGCGGAAGAGGTCTATAGGGGGTATGAGACACAATATAAAAAGCGCTTTAAATGGCTGCACTCGTCTCTCTTTCTCAAGGAGCTTGAGAAAGACCTCCGCAAAGACATTCAGTCTCTCATAAAAGTCCTTGCAACGTGCGGAGATTGGGATGCAGAAAAAGATACCAAGATAGACGCACTTTACAATCTTATAGCCAGCAAACACCCCTCTGAAAAGATTCTGGTCTTCAGTCAATTTGCCGATACCGTGCGTTATCTTGAAACCGAATTGAAAAAGCGTGGGATAACAAAAATCGAGGGAGTTACCGGCGACACGGATGATCCCACAGAGATGGCGTGGCGATTCAGTCCTGAAAGCAATGAGAAGCGTGAACTGATAAAACCGGAAGACGAGCTTCGCGTCCTCATTACAACCGATGTCCTCAGCGAGGGGCAGAATTTGCAAGACTGTTCCCTAATCGTGAATTATGACCTTCCCTGGGCGATTATCCGGTTGATACAGCGGGCAGGCCGCGTGGACAGGATCGGACAGAAAGCGGAAAACATCGTCTGTTACTCTTTCCTGCCTGCAGATGGTGTGGAGCGCATCATCAGACTGCGTGCCCGAGTTCGTTTGAGACTTCAGGAGAACGCAGAAGTGGTTGGAACAGATGAGGCATTCTTCGAAGACGATCGGAATGATCAGGCTATACTCGACCTTTACAATGAAAAGTCAGATATTCTTGATGGCGATATTGACGGAGAAGTTGACCTTGCATCATATGCATATCAGATATGGAAAAATGCTATAACTGCAAGTCCGGAATTGCAGAAGATTATCCCCTCATTACAGCCGGTGATATATTCTGCTAAATCAATCAGAACAAATCCCCCCTCGCCCCCCTTTGCTAAAGGGGGGAACACTTTAAGCCCCCTTTTGGCAAAGGACAAAACATCAGCATCTCCCCCTTTGGAAAAGGGGGATGAAGGGGGATTTTATGATAAATATCCTGAGGGAGTCCTGGTCTATATGAAAACTGCCGATGGCAACGATGCTCTTGCATGGATTGATAAAGAGGGGAAAAGTGTAACCGAGTCTCAGTTTACAATTCTGAAGACTGCGGAATGTAAACCTGATACCCCTGCAATCCCACGGGATGAGAAACATCACCATCTTGTCCAAAAAGGAGTTGAATTAATAATAGAAGAAGAGAAGTCTGTGGGAGGGCAACTGGGTAGACCTTCGGGCGCCCGTTTCCGGACATATGAAAGGCTCAAGAGATATGCTGAAGAGATTAAAGATACCCCCCTCTTTGAATCACCGGAGCTTCTGAAAGCAATCGATGATATATATCGATACCCGCTACGACAGACCGCCATCGATACTCTCAACCGGCAATTGAGGAGCGGCATATCCGATGAGACACTCGCCCAGCTTGTAATTGCGCTCCGTGATGAGGGACGACTCTGCATTATCCATGAAGAAGAGCAGACTCAGGAGCCGATGATCATCTGCTCTATGGGGTTAGTTAAGAAGTCGGCATAAAATTACATATAAAGTTGGCATATGTAACGGAAACGTCTAAACTTTACATATAATATCCTATATGTAACGGAAATTCTGAGATGGCAAAACATCTTTTTAAATCGGGCAGTTATAAGCAACAATATGAATACAAAAGCTTCTCGCCGAGCTTTATTAATGTTCCATTTTTCTGGAACGACAAAGAGATAGACATGCTTTTAGAGAATGCAACGAGGCTTCTTGGTGAATTAAATGCCTATTCCACGCTCGTTCCGGATGTGGATTTTTTCATTTATATGCATGTCATAAAAGAAGCCGCAACTTCAAGCAGAATAGAGGGAACTCAGACAGGAATTGATGAGGCAGTTATGCCTGAAGAGGAGATAAAGCCGGAGCGCAAAAATGATTGGGTAGAGGTGCAGAATTACACAAGGGCAATGAACCTTGCTATCGCAAGCCTGGAAAAACTTCCGCTTTCCATGCGTTTACTAAAAGAGGCGCATAAAACCTTGCTTGAGGGGGTAAGGGGGGAGCATAAAAGTCCGGGTGAAGTAAGAATAAGCCAGAACTGGATAGGTGGCGCCACACTCAAAGACGCTTTTTTTATTCCACCCCATCAGAGTGAGTTGCCCGATCTGCTCGGCGACCTTGAGAAATTCTGGCATAACGATAATCTTAAGATACCTCACCTGATAAAGAATGCCATCAGCCATTATCAATTCGAGACAATACACCCCTTTCTGGATGGCAATGGGCGCATTGGAAGATTGCTTATAACGCTCTATCTCATAGACAAGAAAATGCTGGCCAAGCCAACCCTTTATGTGTCCGATTTTTTTGAACGCAATAAGGGCACATATTATGATTCATTAACTATGGTACATACGACAAACAATATTGAACAATGGATTAAGTTTTTCCTCGTTGGAATAGCTGAAACCGCACAAAAAGGCAAGGCGACATTTAAGGAGATCATAGCGCTGAGGAATAAAGTTGAAGCAGAAATTCTTACCATCGGTAAACGGGCCAAAACAGGACAACAGTTATTAAAAATACTTTATTCACAACCGGTTGTAACCGCCAAGATTGTATGTCAGATGCTGAATATTACCCATCCTGCCGCAAATCAACTTTTGAAAGACTTCCAGAGTATCGGCATTTTGCGGGAAATAACCGGGTTCAAACGGAACAGGCTCTTTGTTTTCAAAGAATACCTTGATCTGTTTGGGAAATAAAAGTTGTGAATCTTGACATCACCAGACTCCGCAATCTTCTGCAGGAATCTGATTTTAAATCAATCTTCATAGAGGAGCTTGGCTGGGGTCGCTGCAACAACAAGCTTGATATTTCGCTTGATGGCATGTCCTTTGATCTTTCGGCCGTTGCCGAAAAACACGGCATGGTAGTATTCCTTTGTGCTCCTTTACCCGACGGGAGCATACCGGATTATTCTCTAAGGCGTAAAATCGAGAGACAAGCTGCAAAATCAGTTCACGAGCACATTATCATCTACACCAATGGTGACAAAACAAACCAGATCTGGCAGTGGGTAAAAAGAGAACCCGGCAAACCCACCGCATGCCGGGAACATACGTATCACATTAATCAGCCCGGCGACTCCCTGATCCAAAAACTGCAGGCCATAGTCTTCAGTCTTGAAGAAGAAGAGACTCTGACTATTATCGAGGTAAGCGGCAGGGCACGGGCTGCATTTGATGTGGAGCGCATAACAAAAAGGTTTTATGACAGATTCAAGACAGAACATGACACCTTCCTTAAATTTATAGATGGTATCCCTGATAATGAATTGCAGAGATGGTATGCCTCAGTAATGCTCAACCGTCTGATGTTCATCTACTTTATCCAGAAGAAAGGGTTCCTTGACAATGATGAAAACTATCTTATAAACAGGCTACACCAGAACAAAGAGAAAGGCAAAGACCGCTTCTATAAAAACTTCCTCTGCCCTCTGTTTTTTGAGGGTTTCGCAAAGAAGGAAAAAGATCGTTCAGCAGAGATAAACAGGCTTCTCGGCACGGTCCCATATCTAAATGGAGGGTTGTTCCTCAAGCATCAAATAGAAGAACTGCATGGCAAACATATCGATATCGCTGATAAGGCATTTGAAAAGCTTTTTGACTTTTTTGATCAATATCAGTGGCATCTCGACGAAAGGCCTCTGAAAAGGGACAACGAGATTAATCCGGATGTCCTTGGTTACATCTTCGAGAAATACATCAACCAAAAGCAGATGGGCGCTTATTACACAAAAGAGGACATCACCGGATATATCAGCAAGAACACGGTTATCCCATTTCTTTTTGATGCAGTAAAGGAGAAATGCAAAATTGCCTTTGTAGCGAACGGCCGTTCGCCCGATACAACGGTATGGAAATTATTACAAACCGACCCGGATCGTTATTTTTATCCTGCCGTGAAAAAGGGCACTGAGCTGCCTTTGCCAGAAAAAGTCGCAGTGGGCTTTAAGGATGTTTCAAGACGTACAGAATGGAACAAACCTGCACTCCCTGATTACGCCCTCCCGACTGAAATCTGGAGAGAGGTTGTCGCAAGGCGGCAGAGATACGAAGAGGTCAAGGCCAAAATGCTCAATGGAGAGCTACAGTCGATAAATGATCTTATTACATATAATCTTGATATCCGCCAGTTTGCCCAGGATGTGATCTGGAACTCAGAAGGCCCTGAACTCCTCCGCGCGTTCTATCATGCGATCGAAAAAGTAACAGTGCTTGATCCCACTTGCGGGTCGGGTGCGTTCCTCTTTGCAGCCCTGAATATTCTTGAGCCTCTTTATGAGGCATGTCTCGACAGGATGCAGGTCTTTGTAAATGAATTGGATATTGTAGGGGCGGGTCTTGTGCCTGCCCCTGACACAGGGCAACCACAAGGGTTGCCCCTACAAAAACAATATCGTTCCGACAAATACGGTGATTTCAAGAAGATATTAAAACGTGTCGAAGAACATCCCAACCTCAAATATTTCATCTTCAAGTCAATAATCGTCAACAACCTCTATGGCGTTGACATCATGGAAGAGGCTATTGAAATATGCAAGCTTCGCCTTTTCCTTAAGTTAGTAGCGCAAATAGAGAGTGTTGAACATATCGAACCTCTTCCTGATATCGATTTCAACATCCGTGCTGGTAATACCCTTGTGGGGTTTGCGACCTATGATGAGGTCAAACAGGCCGTCACAAGCAAGCTGGATTTTGAAAATACAATGGAGCGCATTGAAGAACAAGCCCAGGACATTGACAGCCTTTTTAAATTGTTTCAGAAGCAGCAGACGGAGTTGGGCGGTGAAGTAACTCCTGAAGATAAGCAAAAACTGAGAACCCGCCTCAAAGCCCTTGAAGATGAGCTTAACCAATATCTTGCTGGTGGGTATGGTATCAACCCCGTAAAAAAAACCGATTACAGGAAGTGGCTCGACTCTCATAAGCCCTTTCACTGGTTCATTGAGTTTTATGGAATTCTGAAGAGCGGAGGATTTGATGTAATTATCGGCAATCCGCCATATGTGGAATATAGCAAGGTTAAAAACGAATATACAATAGGGGGTTATCAGACGGAAAGTTGCGGTAATCTGTATGCGTTTATAATGGAGAGGTCATTTAATTTACAAGCCCAAAGTGGAAGATGTGGAATGATTATACCTATTAGTCTTGCATGTTCGGAAAGAATGACCTCAATTCGTAATTTTACTTTGCAGAAATGTAAGAATGCTTGGTTCTGTAATTTTGCTATTAGACCTCAACCATTATTCCCAGAAATTATGCAAAGAAATTCCATTTTTATTTTGCAGTTAGGCGTAAATCACGATACTAAAGTTTATTCAACAAATTATATCCGCTGGGCAGCTATTGAGCGAGAGAATCTTTTCCCACGGATAAGACTTGCAGAAGTCACACATATTACACATAAAGATAGTGTAATACCAAAAGTTGCCTCAAAAATAGAGGTTAATATCATTAAAACGATTAGAGATAATAGGGTTTTTGTTGGAATGTTAAAAGGAAAGTCTGGAATATTGTATTTTCATGACTCTGGAGAATCATATTGGACTAAAACGCTTTTAGATAAGCCAATAGCTTACAGGAACAATAAGCGAGTTGAACCATCTCAGTGGTTTAACATTGAAATTTCAATTACTGACAGACCCTTCGTATATCTTCTTCTAAATTCTAATCTGTTATATTGGTTATGGGCTGCTTATACAGACTGTCGGCATATGACAAAAGGATTTATTGAAAGCTTGCCAATTCCTTCAGATAGAAATATTTCTAAGAATTTAGTTGAAAAACTTCAACAAGCTTATTCTAAAAATACCATATTGTTTGAAAAGAGACCCGGCTACAAATCACTAGAGATAAAGGTGCACAATTTTAAACCCATCATTGACGAAATCGACCAAGTGCTTGCTAAGCACTATGGTTTCACAGACGAGGAACTGGACTTCATCATCAACTACGACATCAAATACCGCATGGGGCGGGAGAGTGACGAGGAATGACTCAGGAAGAACTCAAGAAACTTTTTGTTGAACTGAAAACCCTTTCCTCGGAAACCGAATGGGTTGAGTTTAAGGAAGCCAAGTCGGGTTTCCATTTCAAGGAACTCGGGCAATACTTTTCTGCCTTGAGCAATGAGGCGAACTTGAAGGGACAACCTTATGGTTGGCTGATTTTCGGTGTTTCAGATAAAACGCGGAAAATCGCTGGTACAGGCTATCGTCCTAACCGTTCTGATCTCGACAGCCTAAAATCGGAGATTGCCAACAAGACCACGAATCGTATCACCTTTATCGAAATTTACGAACTTCTTCTACCTGAAGGGCGAGTGATAATGTTCCAGATACCAGCTGCTCCCAAAGGTATTCCCGTTGCGTGGGAAGGTCATTATTACGGCAGAGACGGTGAATCCATCGGCGCTCTGAACCTGCAGGAGTTCGAGCAGATGCGCAATCAGGGAAATCAATATGACTGGTCTGCGCAAATATGCGAAGGAGCTACAATAGATGATCTGGACCCGACTGCTATAATGAAAGCCCGTCAGAATTATAGAGAAAAGTATCCGGATAAAGCTTCAGATGTTGACAGTTGGGATGACCTGACATTCCTGAATAAGGCCAAAATTACCGTTCAGGACACGATTACGAGAACCGCTATTGTCTTGTTAGGCAGGGACGAATCTGAGCATTTCCTGAGCCCTTCTGTTGCGAAAATCACATGGGTGCTCAAGGATGGGAACAACATCGAGAAAGATTATGAGCACTTTGGACCGCCGTTTCTTCTTAATGTGGAAGCGGTCTACGCAAAAATCCGAAACCTAAGGTACCGCTACCTCTTAGATTCTTCGCTCTTCCCTACCGAAGTGACAAAATACGAGCCGTGGGTTATCAGAGAAGTCCTGAACAATTGCATCGCCCATCAGGATTATGAGTTGAGGGGCAGAATAAGCGTCGTCGAAAATCCTGATGACCTCATCTTTACCAATCTGGGCAGCTTCATCCCGGAATCGGTTGAAAGGGTTATTGAGCAGGATGCTCCTCCAGAACGATACCGCAACCCCTTTCTTGCGAATGCAATGGTCAACCTGAAAATGATTGACACACTAGGAGGCGGTATCAAGAAGATGTTTCTCTTGCAAAGGCAACGATATTTCCCTATGCCGGATTATGACCTAAGCGATTCGGACAAGGTGAAAGTAAAGATTATTGGAAAGGTTATCAATGAAAATTACACAAAACTACTTATATCCAAAGCTGATCTGGATTTAAGAACGGTCATGTGTCTCGATAAAGTGCAAAAGCGGGTGAAACTCACTAAAGAGGAATTCAAACTACTGAAAACGCAAAAGCTGGTCGAGGGGCGATATCCTAATCTGTTCGTTTCTGCGCACATTGCCGAAATTACAGGAGACAAGTCGAGCTATATCAAGTATCGGGATTTTGGCAATATCCATTATAAGAGGATGGTCATTGATTTCATAAAGAAATTCGGCACTGCAAGCCGGAAGGATATTGATGACCTGTTGATAGATAAGCTGCCTGATATTCTAAGCAAAGCTCAAAAAGTTAACAAAATAAGCAATTTGATTTCCGAGATGTCCAGAAGAGACAAAACCATAAGAAATAGCGGCTCCGATAGAAAGCCACAGTGGGTCTTGAGTTGACCTGATGAGGAACAAATTAAAAGTATTTTCTATGCTCTTTTGCGAGCGGGTCATTATAAGTTGTTAATAATAAGAGTTAAATTGATTCCAAATTAAAAGTAATTTATTAGTAATTTATTAGTAATTGCTACGGCTCTGGACATAGGGGGGATACCTCCCTTTCGAATCAAATACCGCATAGGGCGGGATAGCAATAATGAAGAGGGTAAATGTATAATCTCAACGAGATACTTTTTGTGCGGCAAGACGACCCATGTTATCCCTCTTCCCTGAAGAAATACCTTGCCGATAATGCCCCTGTTTTCATAACAGCCATAGGCAATATCAACATTATTCAAAACAAATCCCTCGCTGTCTTCTGCTCCAATAAATGCCCCGGCAATATCATTCTGAAGACCTATGACCTTCTGCGTCAGC
>Ga0172375_10009107_pt1 | contig 13159 bp, 12 predicted proteins | sample LakKiv1m_FD_114537 | JGI IMG/M metagenome (GOLD analysis project Ga0172375, IMG submission 114537) | Freshwater microbial communities from Kabuno Bay, South-Kivu, Congo - kab_092012_11.1m | ecosystem: Environmental > Aquatic > Freshwater > Lake | place: Democratic Republic of the Congo...
TGATACAGGTCTTTCTGGAAGAAAACTTATAATTGATAATTATGGTCCAGAAATCCCAATAGGTGGAGGTTCTTTTTCTGGTAAAGATTATACAAAAGTAGATCGTTCAGGAGCTTATATTGCACGTAAAATAGCTAAAGATTTAATTAAGAAAAATAATGCAAAAGAAGTTTTTGTAAAACTTGCATACGCAATAGGTAAACCAGAACCAGTTATGGCTATCGCTATTATTGATGGGGAAGAAATAAATATAGAGGGATACGATTTAACACCAAAGGGAATTAAGGAATTATTAAATCTTGAAAGTGTGAGATTTGCTGATACTGCAAAGTGGGGGCATTTTGGAAGATTAGAGTTTCCTTGGGAGAAATAAATATTTTAATTTATCTTATTTTGTTGTATAATTAAAGGGTTACGATACGATTTTGTGTTGGTTGTTTTTAGTTTGAATATATATCTTATGATTCCAAAGTTTCCACAATTTAAAAATATTGATCTTTTAGATAAAAAAGATATTGAGAAATTCACTCATAAATTTTTACCTTATTCTGATTTTGATTTTGTTAGTATGTGGTCTTGGGATATAAAAGAAGAAATGAAAATTTCTAATCTTAATGATAATTTAGTTGTACGTTTCACTGATTATTTAACCGGTGAACCATTTTTTTCTTTTATTGGTATTAATAAACCTGACGATACAGCGCATGAGCTTATACATTTTGCCGAAAATTCAGGTGTGTCTCCTGTGCTTTGTTTTATAACAGAAGAAACAGCAAATATTTTAAATGATTCTAATTTTTACATAGAAGAAGATAAAAATAATTTTGATTATATATTTTCTGTTCCTCAATTATCCAACCTTAAGGGTTTAAAATTTAAAGAAAAAAGACATTCAGCTGGAAAATTTTTACGTGAATACCCTGATGCTATTTTTGAATTAAAAGAATTAAATGATCTAGGTGTGCGTGAACAAATTGTTTCAGTTTTTCATAATTGGGAGAAAAAAAAGGAATTAGATAAAAAGATATATGATTTTAAACATAAACATGAAGAGAAGGCGTTACATCGTTTATTGCAAACAATAAATGATAACAACCTTATCGTTTCATGTATCATTTTAAATGATATTATAATCGCTTTTAGTATTGATGAAATATTGTCTTCTAAATATGCAATATCTCATTTTTTTAAAGCCGATGTTTCTTATAAAGGTATTTACGATTTTTTAAATAAAAAATTATCACAATATTTACTAGATCATAATATAGAATTTTGGAGTTGGGAACAAGATCTTGGAATCGAAAGTCTAAGAAGATCAAAAGCAAGTTATCGTCCAATTAATTTTCTTAAAAAATATAAAGTTTCATTGACTTCTAAGAAGTAAAAGGGATATACTTTAATTATATGGCTTGGTTTTTATTGGCTCTTATTGGTCCGTTTTTGTATGCTTTAACGAATCATATAGATAAAATTCTTTTAGATAAATATTTTAAAAATGGTGGAGTTGGAACAATTCTCCTTTTTTCTTCTTTTCTTTCTATGTTTGCTTTACCATTTATGTTTTTAGCGGACCATTCTGTTTTAGATGTTGATATTAAAAGTATTTTTATTCTTGCAATAGTAGGTACTTTAAATGTATTAGTTTTATGGTGTTTTTTAATAGCTCTTAAGAATGAAGAGGCTTCAGTTGCAGTAGTGTTTTATCAACTTGTTCCAGTGTTTGCATATGTATTAGGATATTTTATCCTTGGTGAAACTCTAACAAAATTACAACTTATTGCTATGGCTATAACTATATTTGGTGCGATAATAATTTCTTTTGAAATAGATTCAGATAATAAATTTAAACTTCGACAAAAAACTATATTACCAATGTTGGCTGCTTCTTTTTTTTGGGCAACTGGAGGAGTTGTTTTTAAGGCTGTTGCAATAGAAGAAAATGTTTGGAGATCACTTTTTTGGGAACATATAATGCTTACGTTAATAGGTATTGGTATTTTTATATTTGCTCGTTCTTATCGGAAAAATTTTTTATCAGCAATACGAAGTAATACTAAGGGTGTTTTATCACTTAATATTTTAAATGAATTTTTGTACATAATTGGAAATATTACTTTCGCTTTTGCTTATATGCTTGCTCCTATCGCACTTGTTCTTCTCACGGAATCTTTTCAACCAATTTTCGTTTTAATTATTGGAGTATTTTTAACTATTTTCTTCCCAAGAATAACAACTGAGAAAATACAAGCAAAACATTTATGGCAAAAAATTATTGCCATTTGTATAACAGGGATTGGTGCATATTTACTTTCTATTTCTTAAAAATATGTATTATTACTTCACGTTATATTAAATTTTTGCTATACTTTATGTATAATTCTATGGAAAATAGATATAAGAAGTTTTTTTGTGACAATATTTTTTTGTTGATTCTTTTGCCACTTGTTATTATTTCGGGGGTTTTTTCTTATTATCGCTTTATGATTAACCATGATTATAAAGTTGGGTATGAGGGAGTATGTGATCCTTTTTTAAAAGAATGTTTTATAGGTTGTGAAGATGCCCAATGTACAACAGTATATTATTATACTAAGGTAATAAAATATGCACCTGATTTGTTTAAAGAATGTGGGAAAGATATAACAGATTGTGAAGACGCTAGTGTGTGTCTTCCAAATGACCGTGATTGTTCTATTGTTTATTGTGATGTAAAAATTAATGGGGATGCTTGTGAAACTTTAACTGAAGAATCAAATATACAATATAATAATTCTGATTCTGTAGAAGAAAAAAATATTATTAATAATATAAATAATACAAATATATGATTTGCTACTTATTTCCTGAACCCTCATACTTTTTTTTCTCTCCAGATGTACCTTCATTGTTGTATTACGCACAGATTCCCGCTACTGTGATTGCGCTTATTTTTAGTTTTTATGTTTTCTGGAACGGTAGACAGTTTTTGTTAAATCGACTTCTTTTTGCAATTGCTATTTTTTTCTCACTTTGGACAACAACAACTCTTATTGCTTGGACTAATATTAGTAGTGATTTTATTTCCTTTGTGTGGTCCTTTTTTAGTTTAATTTTAGGATTAATTGCAATATTTTGTATATATTTTATATATGTGTTTTTAGAAAAGAAAGATGTTTCAGTTTGGCTTAAAGCCGGATTACTTTCACTGCTTGCTCCTATTCTTTTTCTTGCTCCTACTTCTTTTAACTTAAGTGGGTTTAATATTACAAATTGTGATGCATTTGATTTTGAATGGTTCCCATTCAAGTTCTATGGAACTTTTCTTGGTGTATTAGCAATGATTTGGATTTTAATTCTTTTTATTAGAAAATACCGTGTTTCATTGCCTGATTTTAGAAAACAAATAGTTTTAATGGGGATAGGGATTGAATTATTTCTATTTTCTTTTTTTGGAATGGAGTTTCTAGCAACTTATCTTGTTAAAATAGGATTATTCTCTGATTCACAACTCGAACTATATGGGCTGTTTGGTATGGTTATATTTATGATTTATATTAGTATTCTTACTGTTCGTTTTAAGACTTTTAATGTTAAACTTATTGCGACACAAGCATTAGTTTGGGGATTGATCTTTTTGGTTGGTTCTCAATTTTTCTTTATAAAAGAAACGACTAATTTTATATTGACGGGTATTACTTTTGTTGGAGTTATTCTTTTTGGTCAATTACTTATTAAATTTGTTAAAATTGAGATAAAACAAAAAGAAAGATTAGAAATTTTACTTAAACAAAGAGAATCTCTTACTCACCTAGTAACACATAAAGTTAAAGGTTCGTTTACTCGTTCAAAATATATTTTTGCTGAAATGCTTGAAGAAACATTTGGAAAACTTTCAAAAGAATTAAAAGATATGGCTGAAAAAGGTTTAAAATCTGACAATGATGGTATTGAAACAGTTGATTTAGTTTTAAATGCTGCTAATCTCCAGACTGGAACTGTAAAATATGAAATTAAACCGATTGATTTTAAAGAGATAGTGCTTCGTTTTATTGATGAAAAGAAGGGTCCTGCAGAATTAAAAGGATTAAAATTTGAATCAGATATAAAAGAGGGAGATTATAATATTTTAGGGGATGCTTTTTGGCTTAAAGAAGTTGTTCATAATTTGATCGATAACTCTGTAAAATATACAAAAGAAGGAAGTATAAAAGTTGGTTTAGAAAGAAAAGATAATAAAGTTTTATTCTTTGTTAAAGATACAGGGGTTGGGATTAACAACGAGGATAAAAAGAATTTATTTAAAGAAGGAGGAAGAGGAAAAAATTCTGTAGCTATTAATGTCGATAGTACTGGGTATGGTTTATTTACAGTGAAACTTATAGTAGACGCTCATAAAGGTAGAATCTGGGCAGAATCAGAAGGAGACAATAAGGGAACGACATTTTTTGTCGAACTTAATGCGTAAAAAAGTTTAAGCTTTAAATATTTTTACACCATTTGGTGTATCTTTTATCTCATAACCAAGAGAAATTATTTTATCTCGTAATTCGTCGGATTTTTTAAAGTCTTTGTTTTTACGAGCTTCTTCTCTTTCTTCTCCTAATTTTTTGATTTCTTCTGGAATTATTTCTTCTTTTATATTTTCAAAATTTAATCCTAAAACCTTATCAAAGTCTAAAATTGTAGCTTTTTTATCAGCATTTGAAATTGTTTCGTCTTTTATTAAATCCCAAAGTAAAGATAATGCACGGGGAGTGTCTAAGTCATCTTCTGTGAATTCTTTAAATCTTTTTTGGTAATCAGCATTAACTTTTCCTGTCTTGTTTCCAAGCTCTATATAAAGCCTATAAAGGCGTTTTAAGGCTGTTTCTGCGCCTTCTAATGCTTCCCATACAAAGTTTACTCTAGTACGATAATTAGCCATTAAAAGCCAAAATCTATAAGAAATAGGATTAATTCCTTTTTCAATAAGATCTCTCAATGTGTAAAAATTATTTAATGATTTTGACATCTTTTTCTGATCTACTAGGACCCATTCATTGTGAATCCAATAATTTACAAATTGTTTTCCTGTAGCACCTTCTGACTGAGCGATTTCATTTTCATGATGGGGAAAGATTAAATCTACTCCACCCGTGTGAATATCGAAGGTTTCTCCTAAATATTTCATGCTCATAGCAGAACATTCTATATGCCAACCAGGACGTCCTTTTCCTAATTCTGTATCCCAAAAAACATCACCATCTTTTTCATCCCATGCTTTCCAAAGAGCAAAGTCTTGAGCATTTTCTTTATCGTATTCATCAGTTTTTATTCTATTACCAGCATTTTCTTTTTGTTCTTCTAAAACAAGATTTGAAAGTTTTCCATAATTTTTAAATTTTTTTATATCAAAATAAATACTTCCGTCTTTACTTTTATAAGCAAGTTCCTTTTCTAATAATATTTTTATAATTCCAACCATTTCATTTATATAATCAGTAGCTTTCGTAAATTTAGTTGGATTTAAAATATTTAGAGATTTAATATCTTTAAAAAATTCTTCAGCATAAAATTCTGTAAATTCTTTTAATGATTTTCTTTCTTTTTGAGAATCACGGATAGTTTTGTCATCTATGTCAGTGATATTCATTATATGTTTTACATTATATCCACTGTAAGATAAAACTCTTTTTAAGACATCAGCAAAGATATATGCGCGGTAATTTCCTATATGAGGATAATTATATACAGTAGGCCCACAAGAATACATTTTAACCTCGTCTTTATTTATAGGTATGAAATCTTCTTTATCTTTTGTTAGTGTATTGTAAAATTTTAATGACATTTTATTTTAATTATTTTCAAATCCATTTCTGTAAATTGAGATAAGAACATAAAGTAAGCTTATAGTTAAAGGTCCGATTAAAATACCAATAGGTCCAAGCAATGAAACTCCTCCTAATACTGAAAATAAAATAAGTAGTGTTGGAATATTTATTTTTTTACTTATAAACATTGGGTTAAGAAAATTATCTACCATTCCAACTATTACAAAGCACCAAGCTAGTAATCCTATCGCTTGCACTATATTTCCTGTAAGAAAAAGAAAAGTGATCGCTGGCACTGCTATTATTGTCGTGCCAACCATTGGAATCATAGAACCTATTCCTGCTACTACTCCCCAAAGTGCTGGATTTGGGACGCCAAATATAGCTAAACCTATTCCCATAAGTAAACCTTGTGCAAGGGCTATTAATAGATATCCTTTTACTACTCCGTTTATGGCTTGAGAAAGTTTTGTTACGATTTTTTTATCATCCGAATCAGGAAGTGGACTTAATGAGACTAACCCTTTTCTCCATTTTTCACCATCTTTTAAGAAATAAAAAATACTCAAAAGCATTAATGTAAATGATAATATTGCAGAGAGTGTTGTACTAAATATATTTGCTATGTTACTTGATAAGAAAGAAATAAATTCAGAAACTTTTTGATTAAGGTCAAAAGGAATATTTACTGGCAGTATATTATTTATTTTATTTCCAATTAAATCTATGAATGGGCCTGTGTTATTATTTTCTACTACTAAATTGTAAACATCTTGTGATTGATTAAAAACTAAAACACCTATTCCAAAAAGAGGTCCACATAAAACTATTATAAAAAATAAGACAGTTAAAAAAGCAGATAAAGAATCAGGAACTTTTTTGTTTTGGAGCCATTTGTATATAGGATAAAGTACGATTGAAAAGGAGACACCTAAAACAAGTACCATCCAAAAAGGACGAAATATAAAGAAGGTAAAAACAAAAGTTGCTAATAAAAGTCCAAAAAAGAAATACTTTTCGATCATTTTTGTTTGCATATATAGGTTAGATTATAACAAAAGCTTGCATTTTTTCAAAATTTCATATAGTATAGAACCTATGGAATTTGCAGTTATAAAAACAGGTGGGAAGCAATACAAGGTCTCAAAAGGCAGTGTTGTTTCTATTGAGAAAATAAAAGGGGAATATAAAAAAGGAGATAAGGTATCTTTTGATAAGGTTCTTCTAGTTGATGACGGAAAAGACACTACAATCGGTACCCCATACATATCTGGAGCAAAAGTAGATGCTGAAATTACAGAAATAGGTCACGAAAGAACAATTCTTGTTATGAAATATAAACAAAAGTCTCGTTATTTACGTCGCAATGGTCATCGTCAACCATATTTCCAAGTAAAAATAATTTCTATTAAATAAAAAAATCTCTGGTTCACAGAGATTTTTTTATTGACAAAATACTATCTTTTGTGTTATTTTTATATAAATAAATCTTTGAAATAATAACTTAAAAATGTAAAAAATGAATACAATTGAATTAAAACCAATTTTTAAAATTTCTGAAAGGGAAGCAAAAGAGATTGCTTGTTTTTTAGAAACAGATTTTATAAAAATTATTCGACCAAAAGAAGGTGAAAATAATGTTAAAATTAAAGTCAATAGTAAAAAGCTCAGTGGCTATCAAAAGGGTTATATACATTTATATTTTGATGGTTCTGTAAGTTTTAAGTATCTTTGTTTAGGTAAAAAAGGATATGAAAATAGAACCGTAAAAGTTAACCCAAATACTTTAATAGAAATAAATGAATTTTTAAAATTTTCTGGTTTTAAATTAAATTAAATTTAAAAAGCGAATCTAATGATTCGCTTTTTTTATTGTCTATTTCTTAGTGCATTTTTTAATGTTTCATTATCGGAGTATTCTAATTCTGTACCAGTAGAGAGTCCTCGCCCCAAAGAAGATATTTTTAGATTAGATGATTCAATTATATTTTTAAGTTGGCTACGAATATAGAAATCTGTATGATCTCCTTGTGGACTAGAAGAGAAAGCTAAAATTATTTCAGATAAATCTTTTGTTTTTTTTATTTTTTCTATTAATTCATTTATTCGTATTCTACTTGAAGTATTTTTTTCAATTATTGGCACAAGTCCTCCAAGAATAAAATATTTTCCATTATAAGTTTTGCTTTTTTTAACACTTTCTAAATCAGAATCTTTTTCTATTACCATCAATAAAGATGAGTCTATATTTGGATCTGAACAAATTTCACAAATTTTTTTATTATTTTTATTTACAAAAAATCTAAAACATTCGTTACACTTACTTATTTCTTTTTTTAATTCTAAAACCAGTTTAGATAAATTTTCAGAATAACTTGGGTTTCTGGCTATTAAAAAGTAAACGAAACGTTTTGCTTGTCTTTCTCCTATACCAGGGAATTCTTTAAAAATTTCAGTTAGTTTTTCTGTAGTGTCCATAAATTATTTTTTAAAAACCATCTAAATCTTCGCTAATTTTTGCTTGAGAAAATTCACTTAAATTGCTTTTTTCTAAGTTTAAAAAGGTTGTAGTCTTTTCATCGAAATAAAGATCTACTTTCCCGATAGGTCCATTTCTATGTTTTTCAATTAATATTTCAGCTATATTTGTTTTTTCTGATTCATCTTTCCCTTTGTCGTCACGGTGAATAAACATTACAACATCAGCATCTTGTTCTATAGATCCTGAATCACGAAGGTCGGAAAGTCTTGGTTTCCCTCCACGAGATTCTACTGCACGAGAAAGTTGTGAAAGGGCAAGTACTGGTACATTTAATTCTTTAGCCAAACCTTTAAGGGATCGTGATATTTCTGTAACTTGGTTTACCATTGAATCATAATTTTTAGAAGTTGTCATAAGCTGGAGATAATCAACAACAATAAGATCAAGCCCTTTTTCTGCTTTTATTCTTCTTGCTAATGATTTCATTCGCACTATTGAATTTCCAGCTTGGTCGTCTATATACATTTTTGCTTTTGCAAGTTTATCTAAAGAATCACGCAGATTAGTAAAATCTCTATCAGAAGACAAATTTCCAGTACGTAAATTCCAAGCGTTTACTCTTGATTGAGCAGAAAGCATTCTATCTACCAATTGTTGAGAAGACATTTCTAAAGAAAAAATTAAAACTGATTTATTATGTATTGTTGAAGAAAGTCGTGCTATATCTAGAGCAAGAGTAGTTTTACCCATAGAAGGTCGAGCAGCTAAAATAATAAGATCTTGATTTTGAAGTCCTGAAAGGAGAGTGTCTAAATCTCTGAAGCCAGTTGGTAGCCCACGTAATGTTCCTTTTGTTTCATGTAATTTATTTAATCTTTCATAAGCTTCAGGTAATTCATCTTTTAAACTTACATATTTTTGATTTTTCGGAGAAGATACAACACTAAACATTTTTTTCTCAGCCATATCTAAAATGTCATCTATATGATCATCTCCTTCTTCAAAAGCAAGTTCAGAAACATAATCTGCTGCTTCTATTAAACTTCTTAATATATATTTTTTTTGAACGATATCAGCATAGTGTTTAGCATTTGTGGAAGAAGGAACAACATTTACTATTTCTGCTAAATATTGATTACCTCCGATTGATTCTATTAATTTTTTTTCACTAAGTTTTGTCGAAAGTGAAAGCATGTCTATCGGTTCATTTTTAGAAGACAGATCAAGCATCGCTTGGAAAATAATTTTATGTTTTCCAGAATAAAAAGAATCTGGACTTACTACGTCCTCAATTTCATGCATTGCGTCTTTACGAAGCATAATAGAACCAAGTACTGCTTTTTCAGATTCTATACTTTGAGGAGGAATACGGATTTCGTTTCTTTTTGTTTTAACCATAGTGCAATTCTAACATAGTAAAAAAATAGTCAAAATTAAAAAGTTAGCAAAACTGTTATTAAAATGGGGAAAATTATGATAATATAAAATCATGTCTAAAAAAATATTATTATCTGCTGTTCAGCCTTCAGGAAAACCACATATAGGCAACTATTTTGGTGCAATGAAGCAATTTGTTGATTTACAAGAAGAACATAATGGTTATGTTTTTATAGCTGATTATCATGCGATGCATTCTTTGCAAAATCCTAAGGAAATGAGTGCAAATATTATTGGTGTTTTACTTGATTATTTAGCTATAGGTCTTGATCCTAAAAAGATAGTAATTTTTAAACAATCTGATATTTCTGAACATACAGAGCTTGCTTGGATTTTTGATACTATCACAACAATGCCTTATTTAATGCGTGCTCACGCTTATAAAGATGCAGAGGCAAAAAATAAAGAAATTGATGTTGGAACTTTTAATTATCCAATGCTCATGGCTGCTGATATTTTACTTTATGGTCCAGATATTATTCCAGTTGGGGCTGATCAAAAACAGCATGTTGAAATAGCTCGTGATACAGCAGAAAAGTTCAATAGAATTTTTGGTGAGACATTTAAGCTTCCAGAAGCATTTATCATGAAAGATGTAGCAATAGTTCCTGGAACTGATGGTAGAAAAATGTCTAAGAGTTATAAAAATACAATTCCACTTTTTGCAGAATATGATGAAATAAAAAAATGTGTTATGAGTATCGTCACAGATTCAAGCGGAGATTTTCCTCAAAATATTTTCGCAATTCATAAACTTATACGAGATGAAAAAGAGTTAAAGAATCTTTATGAAGATAAAAAAGGGAAGTATAAAGAGATAAAAGAATTGTTGATTGAAGATTTAGAAAAGTTTATTGCACCAATGAGAGAAAAAAGAAAAGAATTTGAAAAAGATATTCCAAAAGTTTTAGAGATTTTAAAAAAAGGAGGAGAAAGTGCAAAAGTTGTAGCTTCTAAAAAAATGGAAGAAATTCGAGAGAAAGTCGGTGTAAAAATTTATTAATTAAAATTTTAAATATGCAAAATAGAATTTATATAAAAGATTTAAAAGATCATGTAGGTAAAGAGATAATCATTGCAGGTTGGGTTGATGTGCGCCGTGACCAAGGGAAAATGGTATTTTTTGATATGCGTGATATGAGTGGAAAAGTGCAATGTGTTACTTTACCAAATCATATAGAAGCGATAGAGGTGGCAAAAACAATCCGTCCTGAATGGGTTTTGAAAGTTACAGGTATTGTAAATAAACGTCCAGAAAAGAATATAAAAGTGGATGTATTAAATGGCGATGTAGAGCTTGAAGTTACAGGGATAGAAGTATTTAATAAAGCAGAAACTCCAGCTATTGATTTATCTACCGATGGATATGAGATAGGAGAAGAACATAGATTAGAACATAGATATTTAGATTTACGCCGTGTTCGTATGCAGAAAAATATTAGAAATAGGCATAAGGTTGCGAAATTAATTCGTGATTATTTAGATAAGGAAAATTTTACAGAAATAGAAACTCCAGTACTTTCAAAATCTACAGCTGAAGGTGCAAGAGATTTTATTGTTCCTTCAAGACTTGATCAAGGAAAATTTTATGCATTACCTCAAGCCCCTCAACAATACAAACAACTTCTTATGGCGTCAGGGATGGAGAAATATTTTCAAATGGCAAAGTGTATGCGTGATGAAGATTTACGCGGAGACAGACAACCAGAATTCACTCAGCTTGATATGGAAATGAGTTTTGTTGATAGAGAAGATGTAATGAATTTAAATGAGTCTTTATTGATAGAAATTGTTCAAAAATTATATCCAGAAAAAGAAATACAGAAGATTCCATTTCCAAGAATTTCATATAAAGAAGCGATGGAAAAATATGGTAATGATAGACCAGATTTAAGAAAAGATAAAGAAAATAAAAATCTCTTGGCTTTTTGTTGGATTATAGATTTTCCATTTTTTGAAAAAGCAGATGACAAAAATAATCCTCAAGCGGAAGGTGAGTGGACATTTACTCATAATCCATTTTCTGCAGCGCAACCAGAATTTCATGATGATTTATTGAATAAAAAAAATATTCCTAATATTCTTACCAATCAATACGATATTGTTTTAAATGGTTTTGAAATTGGCGGCGGGTCTATTAGAAATCACGAACCAGAAGCATTGCTTGCTGTATATGACATTATGGGAGTTAAAAAAGAAGAAGTAGAAAAAAATCTTTTTTATATGTTGGAAGCATTCAGATCAGGGACCCCTCCGCATGGAGGAATCGCTTGGGGTTTTGACCGATTGATGATGTTGCTTGAAAATGAGTCAAATATCCGCGAAGTTATGGCATTTCCAAAGAATGGTGAAGGAAAAGATTTGATGATGAAATCGCCTTCCGAAATTGAAGAAAAACAATTAAAAGAATTAGGAATTAAATTAAGAAAAGAATAATATGAAAATAATTTTTAAGGGAAATATAAAACAATTAAAGGATGATGTGCTTTTTATTTCTGTTGGATCAAAAAATAAAGATGAAATTGTAAAAGAAAATGCAATGAAGATTCTTTATTTAAAATCTGAGGCAGATGAAAATATGAATTTAAGGAAGCTTTATATGCTTGCGCGAAAAATGGTGGTGATGGCAAAAAGCGCAAAGATGCCAAAGCTTGCTTTTAATTTTGAAGATTTTATTTTTAAGAATTTGAAACTTACCGATGAAGAGATAGGCGAGATAGTGGGTAGTCAACTTGATTTTGCAAATTATGAATTTCTTGATTACAAAACTCCTCCAATAGAAGGATTTAATTTAGTTAAAGAAGTTTTTGTTTTTGGAACTAAAGAACCAGTAGAAAACGCAATTTTAAAAGGGGATGCTATTGCAAAAGAAGTAAACAAAACAAGATCATTAGCTAATACTCCGGGTGGAGATATGACACCAAAAATTTTAGCAGAAAAAGCAAAAGAAGCTGTGAAAGGTTTGCCTGTGAAAGTCACTGTACTTGGAGAAAAAGAAATGGAGAAATTAAAAATGCAGGCTATTTTATCTGTTGGGCGTGGATCAGACGAAGAATCAAAATTTATTATTATGGAATATTTTGGTACACAGAAAAATGAAGCACCTATAGTTTTAGTCGGTAAAGGTGTGACTTTTGATTCTGGTGGAATAAATTTAAAACCTTCGTCATCTCTTTTAGGAATGAATATGGATATGTCTGGTGGGGCGTCTGTGATACATACGATGGCTCTTGTTGCAAAAATGAAATTAAAAAAGAATGTTATAGGACTCATACCTTCAGTTGAAAATATGGCTTCAGGAAAAAGTTATCGTCCTGGAGATATTGTCCGTTCTATGTCAGGAAAAACTATTGAAATTTTAAATACAGATGCAGAAGGTAGAGTTATTCTTGCAGATGCGTTAACTTATTCTCAAAAATATAATCCAAAAGTTGTGATAGATATTGCTACA
>Ga0172375_10009109_pt1 | contig 13159 bp, 17 predicted proteins | sample LakKiv1m_FD_114537 | JGI IMG/M metagenome (GOLD analysis project Ga0172375, IMG submission 114537) | Freshwater microbial communities from Kabuno Bay, South-Kivu, Congo - kab_092012_11.1m | ecosystem: Environmental > Aquatic > Freshwater > Lake | place: Democratic Republic of the Congo...
CCCAAGGTCTGGAACGCCTGGAAGGGCAAGCTGCTGGAGGACTTGTACCGGTCCACGTCGCGCGCACTGGGTGGACATGCGCCCGACCTGCACGCTGAAGTGCAAGAGCGCCAGCGCGACGCAATGATCGAGCTGGCCCTGCACGCGCAGCCGTTCGAATCGCAAAAGGCGCTGTGGGCTACGCTGGACGTGGGTTACTTCATGCGCCACGACGCGGTGGAGATTGCTTGGCACACGCGCAAACTCTCGCGCCATGTGCGCAGCGCCGAGCCTGTGGTCTGCGCGCGCCGCTCCCCGCTGGGCGAAGGCTTGCAAGTGCTGGTCTACACGCCTGACCAGGAAGACCTGTTTGCGCGGATCTGCGGCTACTTTGACCGTGCCGGTTTTTCGATTCTGGACGCGCGCGTTCACACCACACAAATCGGCTACGCACTCGACACGTTTCAGGTGGTCACCACGCTGCTGGCCGAGCACTACCGCGAGCTCATCAGCATGATCGAGAACGATCTGGCGCAGGTCATCGCGCAGGCCGGTCCGTTGCCCGAGCCCAGCCGCGGGCGAGTATCGCGGCGCGTCAAGAGTTTTCCGATCCAGCCGCGCGTGTCGCTCAAGCCCGATGAAAAAGGTCAGCGCTGGCTGCTCAACATTTCGGCCAGTGACCGCATCGGCCTGCTGTACTGCGTGGCGCGCGTCCTAGCCCGCCACAAGATCAATATCAATCTGGCCAAGGTCAACACCTTGGGCGAACGTGTGGAAGACACGTTTCTTGTAGACGGCGCAGCGCTGCAGCACAACCGCGATCAGATCGAGATCGAAACCGAGCTGCTGGAAGCGCTGGCGTGACAGCAACCACCCCGCTGATGTGTTGAACCTGCCCCGAACCTCACCATGACACTCGCCACCACGTTGTTTCCGTCTGGCTGGATGCATTTTCTGGCCGGTGGCCTGTTGATTGGCTGCGCCGTGGCCTTGCTGTTTGTCCTGACCGGCCGCGTTGGCGGCATGAGTACGGTGTTTTCCACCAGCTGGTCATGGCTGGTCAAGACGCCCTATTTTTTGCAGCAGCGTTACACCGAATCGCGCGGCTGGCGCCAGATCTACGCTGCCGGTCTGGTGCTGGGCGCGGCGCTGTGGTGGCTGCTGGTGGACGGCGGCACCCCACAGACCACCCAGGTGCCCGCCTGGAAACTATTGCTGGGTGGGCTGCTGGTGGGTTATGGTGCGCGCCTTGGCAACGGCTGCACGTCCGGCCATGGGATTTGCGGACTGGGGTCACTGCAATGGCCGTCGCTGATGGCGGTGCTGACCTTTATGGCCACGGCGTTTGCCAGCGCCAACCTCATTGGGCGCTGGCTATGAGTCAACCAACCCGTTCGCTCACACAAGCCATCGCTACGCTCGTCAGCGGTGCCTTGTTCGGCTTTGGCCTGGCGCTGTCGACCATGATCCAGCCCGAAGTGGTGCTGCAGTTTCTGCGCTTTGAAAACTACGGCCTGATGCTGGTGATGGGCGGCGCGGTGCTGGTGACGCTGGTTGCCTACAAAGGCTTGCCCCGGATCACCAAGGCACCGCTGCTGGGTGGTCAGTTTCAGCAGCACGCCAGTCAGTGGAACCGTGACACCGCCGTCGGTGCAGCCATTTTTGGTCTGGGCTGGGGCCTGTGCGGCGTCTGCCCCGGCCCGGCCATCGCCGCGTTGGGCGTGGGCAACTGGGACTTGCTGTGGGTGCTGGCGGGGATTGCGCTGGGAGCGCTATTTCAAGGCATTGGCCGTCAACACTGACGCCCGTTCGAAAAAAACCCGCTCCAAATTCAGAAGCAGGCTTTCAAGGATATTTTGGGGTGGCTGATGGGACTCGAACCCACGACAACAGGAATCACAATCCTTACTTTTTTATGTTTCGCCGTGTTGATTTGAGCATTACAATCAATGTAAATCAACCGCTTGCGAAACAAGCACTGGACAAAATAGCAGTCTAGCCGTTGATTGATATTCACCAAAATAGTGCAAATGTGGCTACACAGTGGCTACACAGACTTTTTAAGGGGTCATCGACATGGCAAGACCACCCAAAGACAAAGCGCCAGACCTGAGCGTGGCGCAAGAGCTGACAGCCGGGCTAATCGAACGCCTGACCTGCCGCACTGACATAAAGGCGCAGGCGTTTCTACGTGACAGCAAAGCACCCGGCCTGCGCGTTCGCGTTACGAACACTGGAGCCAAGTCGTTTGTCTTTGAAGCGAAGCTGAACCGCCAGACCATCCGGCGCACCATTGGGGACGTGAGAGCCTGGACGATTGAAGCAGCACGGGTAGAGGCAAACCGCCTGCGCGTGACTTTGGACAGCGGCACTGACCCGCGAGAGGTAGAGCGCCAGCAAGCGGAAACAAAAGCCGCCGCAATTGATGCCGCTGCTGCTGAAAAGGCCGCCCATGCTCAACAGGAAGCCGCCCAAGCCCTGACCGTGAGCGAAGTCTGGCAAGCCTACATTGAGGAACGCCGCCCGCATTGGGGCGACCTGCATTACCGTGACCATATCGACAAAGCCAAGGCCGGGGGCTTGCCGTCTGGCCGCCGTGGAGGTGGCAAACAGTTGACCAAGCCGGGGCCGCTGGCTGCATTGATGCCGCTGCCCTTGATTGACCTTGACCAAGCCACGATAGAGGCATGGGCCGCGAATGAAGGAAAAACCCGCGCCAGTTCTGCCAGACTTGCATGGCGGCTGCTTACAGTGTTTCTTACTTGGTGCGCTGAACAGCCTGCCTATGCTAGTTTGGTGGCTGCAAAGAACCCCGCCAAGACCAAAAAGGCCCGCGAAGCATTGGGCAAGGCTGGCACCAAGTCGGATGTATTGCAGCGTGAACAACTGGCCGCATGGTTTGCCGCCGTGCAACAGATACAGAACCCCGTTATATCGGCCTGCCTGCAAATGATGCTGCTGACTGGTGCAAGGCCCGGTGAAGTGCTTTCCCTGCGCTGGGAGGATGTGAACACCCAATGGAAGGGCATTCAAATCCGCGACAAAGTGGAAGGCACCCGCGAGATACCTGCAACGCCGTACATGCTGCACCTGTTGGCCGGGCTGCCGCGCCGCAATGAATGGGTTTTCCCAAGCAACACAAGCGCCACGGGCTGTCTGACAGAGCCGAATAACCCACACACCCGCGCCTGTACTGCTGCTGGCCTGAAAGGACTTACCTTGCATGGCCTGCGCCGTTCGTTCGCCAGCCTGACCGAGTGGTTAGAGGTTCCTGCTGGCGTGGTGGCACAGATTCAAGGCCACAAGCCAAGTGCCACGGCTGAAAAGCATTACAAGGTTCGCCCGCTGGAACTCTTACGGGTTCACCATGAGCGAATCGAAGGCTGGATATTGGAACAGGCCGGGGTGACGTTCGATGCAAAAGCCGAACCCGGCAAACTGCGCATAGTGGCTTGATTATCGCAAAAAGGCTATGATATGACCGATTGGACAGTGACCATGCACCCGCTGGCAGAACCTGAACTGCTGGCGCTGCCTGCTGACATGAAAGCCCGATTCCTGCGCATTGCTGAAATGCTGGAGGATTTTGGCCCGCAGCGTGTGGGGCTGCCTCATATCCGCCCATTGGAAAGCAAGCTGTGGGAAATGAGGATGCAGGGCCGCGACGGGATAGCCCGCGCCGTGTATGCCGCTGTTCAAGGCCGCCGCCTGCTGGTGCTGCATGTGTTCGTGAAAAAGACACAGACCACACCACGAAGCGCCATCAACACCGCATTGGAGCGACTGAAAGCATGAAAACACTTCGCACACTCAAAACCGAGCTGCTGGCCGATACTGACACCAGCGCCGCATATGACGCGCTGGCCGATGAATTTGGCATGGCCCGCGAACTGATAGCCGCCCGTAGCCGCGCCGGATTGACTCAGGGCGAGGTGGCCGCCCGCATGGGCACCACACAAAGCGTGATAGCCCGCTTAGAAGGCGGTAAGCGTGCACCGTCAATGCGAACAGTGCAACGCTATGCACGGGCTGTAGGGGCGCGTGCTGTGGTGCACCTGGAAGCCGTTTAACCGTTTTTGCCCCAGCTAGACCCGCTTCGAAACCGGGTTGAAAAGCCAGTCCTCCCCTGGCCTGCTGGTGCATCCTGATTGGGAGCAAAGCACGGGAGGTGCTGTGGAGTCAAGTTCAATCATTCGTTACGATGATTTTGTCAGGATATGCAATGTTGACGATCCACGCGACTTCGCTGGATTCCAAGTGAATCCGCAGGGTCTGTATGTCAACCTGCCGCCAGACGATTCGATGCTATTGCCCATGGAACGGGCTGCATTGAGTTGGCACCCAACAGGTCGACATGACGAGCCAGCGCTACCCTTTCCATGCACGTTCAGTGAACTGCAAACCTTCATATCTGAGGCTGGGCTACTTGGTGCCATTGATGAGTTTGAGTTGGATGCACAGCCAGTCAAGGAGACATCCGCGCCAGTGGAGGAAGCCAGCGATGACCCTGCACCACTGACAACGAGCGAGATAGCAGGCTGCCTTGCTGGGTTTCACGGCTGGGACGCTGCCAAGTGGAAAACCAACCTGCAAAGCCCTGCACCGTGGCTACTTGCGTGTCGACATCAGCCCGGAAAACAAGGTAGACCGTATACTGAATCGACGTGGTGGCCTGTAAAAATCGCTGTGGAGCTTGACAAAAAGCACGGCGACATCAGGCGCAAACTTCACGCCAGATTCAAAAATCAGGAGCCGCTAAAGCCGTGGCTTGAATCAATTGAGAACAGCCTTTCAGTGGATTGTTAAACCTGAAAGAACGCGGTTAAAACCCGGCGTTTAAACCTGCCGTTTTGATACTATAAGCTATTAACTGTGTAGCTGCTATAGAAATACCAGTAAGCTATACAGGCTACTTACCTTAACCCTGCGGGGTTATGTTTGAAAAGTGCCGGGTTTCAAAGTTCGCCCCATGCCTAGCCTGTGCCGCTAGGTTTGGAGAGCAAAACATGACACCGGCAAGCAAAAGCGCAGCCCCTCAAGCTGCGCAACACTTCAAGGGGCAATTTCTGCCTCTTGAGCAAGTCACCAAGCCAAATCTGACCACGGCTGAACTGGCCTACTACACCAACATGGCCGAACAGACGTGGCGCGTCAAAGCCTGCTACGACTCCGCACCAGAGGGACTACGCCCCTTGCGAGTTTGCGGGAAGTTGGCCTGGCCTACCTCTGGTGCAAAGAAATTGCTGGGGGTGGCAGTATGACCACCATCTACCAACACCCGGACGGTCATTCGATTGACTTCACCGACAACAGCCTGACAGTGGTATCGAGCGACGGTATCGCGGTATCCATACCGATGGGGCTGCATGGCCTGGTTGCATTGGGCAGCAACCTGGAGGCGACATTTACCGAGGGTGATTGCGCAGAACAGGCCGGGCACGTCATTGCATCAAACTGCCTTGACGCGATATTGGCTGGGTATTCACAAGCCGATGCAGTCATTCAACTGACCAAGGCGCTTACTGCGCTGCAAGCCCTTGACCATTCGCGTGCTACAGCCGGATTCGCCGTGGCGCTTGTGTCTGTGATTGAGCAAGGCCTTGATGCCGCCGGGAAAGGAGATTGAACATCATGAAAGTCAATCTCACAAAAGGCAACGGGCTGGACGCACCACACGACCAACCCGCCAAGACCATCACAAAACACGCCGCTGATTTTATCGCCAGCGCTGCCCGGTATGCAACCGTCAACGGTGGATTCAATATCCTGTTTCTGGTGCTGGCCTTGCAGTTCGTGGCGATTTTTTGGGGGGTGCTATGAGGCCCACCGCAAAGTCAGCCAAGTTTGCGGGCACCGACAACCCGCGACATTTGCGGGTAATTCAAGCCCTGATGACCCGCCCGCTGCCGCGTGAACAGTTGGATTCTGTGGCCGGACAAAGCAATGGCCCCGAGCTTGTCGCAGAACTTCGCCGCCGTGGGCTTGAGGTGCCCTGCACCCGCACCAAAAGGAAAGACCGCGATGGGTTTGATGTGCTGCCTGGCGTGTACAGCCTCAGCCAGCAAGACCGCCGCCGCGTGATTCAGTGGTTGGCAACCCGCAATCTGGGGGGCAGACATGGTTGAATACACACCAGAACAGGCGTTCGGCGCGCTGCTGGCGATACCGCCAACCATTGCCCACGACACCCGCGCCAGAGTGGGCATGGCCGCAAAAGATGCCGGTATCTCGCTTGACGATTACGACGCATGGCAGTCTGCAAATCCGCGCTACAACGCTGGCGAGGTGCGCTCAATGTGGCACAGCTTCACCGATGGCCCGGTCAAAGCTGGCACGCTTTTTTCAATCGCAAGGGAGCACGGGTGGGCACCAAATGGCCGAGCAAGCCCCTTTGAAGCCCATTCAAAGCCCGCCCGCACTGCAAAGCCGCAGCGCAAGCCTGCACCTGGCATGGCTGCTGCTGACGTTTGGGAGCGCTGCCAGCCTGCAACCAACAATCACCCTTACATGGTACAAAAGGGAGCCGCTGGGGTGCCATTGCAAGCCCTGCGGGTGGTGCCTGAAGGCGATCCGCTGCGAATCATGGGCGAGAGCATGGCCGGGGCGCTGGTGGTGCCGTGCATGGCCGCTGATGGAACGCTATCCACCCTGCAACTGATACCGCCGCCCGAGGTGGTCGCCCGCCTGAAAGCGGCTGACAAGCCCGGTAAATTGAACCTGCCCGGCCATTCGGTGCAAGGCTGGTTCACCGTGGGCGAGCTGGTGCCGGGTGGCCTGGCCTACATCGTGGAGGGTATCGGGCAAGCCTGGGCAGTCTGGCAGGCGACCGGGGCCGCTGCTGTGGTGGCGTTCGGTGCTGGCAACATGGGCAAGGTGGCAACGGCTTTGCGCCAGAGTGATGACGCCGCCCGGCTGGTGCTCTGCCCTGACCGTGGCAAAGAACCAGAAGCCCACAAGATAGCGGCTGACATTGGCGCGGCTGTAGCCTGCCTGCCTGAGAGCGAGCCGGATAACTTCGACGTGGGCGATTTGTTCCAGCGTGACGGGTTCGACGTGCTGGCCGCGCTGCTGGAATCTGCAACCATGCCGCCCAAGCCTGAGCCGCGTTACAAGCTACTGAACCGCGACGATTTGGCCGCGCTGCCTGCCTTGTCCTGGCGCGTGCGTTGCGTGCTGCCTGCTGTGGGTTTGGCCGGGCTGTATGGCCCAAGCGCCAGCGGTAAGAGCTTTTTAGCGTTCGACCTGGGGGCCGCCATTGCTGACGGTGAACGCTGGTTTGGCTGTCGGGTGGAAGCCGCGCCCGTGGTGTATGCCGCACTGGAGGGTGAAGCCGGGTTCAAGCTTCGCGCCCAAGCATGGGAAGCACACACGGGCCGCCTGTTGCCTGATGGCCTGCATATGGTGTTGCAACCGTTCAGCCTGACAGACCCGCGTGATGTGTCCGACCTGGCCGCCGTGGTTCCTGCTGGTGGTGTGGTGTTTATCGACACCCTGAACCGGGCCGCGCCCACTGCCGACGAAAACAGTAGTTCGGATATGGGTGAAATCCTGCAAGCTGCAAAGCGCCTGCAAGCCCTGACCGCCGGGCTGGTGGTGCTGGTTCACCACACGGGCAAGGACGCAACCAAGGGGCTACGGGGACACAGTTCGCTATTTGCTGCGATGGACGCCGCTATCGAGGTTTCCCGCGATGGCGACCGCCGCGAGTGGCGTTGTGCCAAAAGCAAAGACGGTGCCGATGGTGACGCGCACCCGTTCAAGCTGGAAGTCAAGACGCTGGGCACGGATGGCTATGGCGACCCGATTACATCCTGCGTGGTTCGCACCGACACGACCACCGCCGATGTTCGCGCTGTGAAGTTGCCCCAAGGTGGTAATCAGCGGCTGGTGTATGAGGGCATCCGAACCCTGTTCAAAGATGGGCACACGGGTAAGCCGGGAGCGCCGCCATTGCGCCCGTGCATTGAATTGGAAGCCGCCGTACTTGCTGGCGCTGCCCGCCTGACCTGCCCGACCAACCGCAGAGCTACCCGCACCAGAGAGGCAATAACCGGCCTGGTGTCGCGTGGTGTGCTGGGCTTAAACGAGGGCTGGTTATGGACAGTCTGAAAAACCGAAATTGGCCGTTTTTGCCGTTTTCGGTTAATCCCGTGACCGAAATTGACCGCCCCCCATATATGAGGGGGCCAAGTTCGGTGGCTTTTTTCGGTGGTGGTAGCCATGGCTGAAAAGACATTCACCCCTGGCGCAACAACAGGACAACGATTCGCCAGCGTTTGGGATGCCCTGCCGCAAGACTTGCCAGATTCGGCACCACTGACCAGCGAGGCACTGACGGAGCAAGCCATGTTTGATGCCGCGCAATATTTGGCGGCCCAGCACGGCAAGGAACTGAAGCGCACCACCACCGGCTACCGCGTTTCGTGGCCCGGCTTCACCCGGCATTGCGTTGAATTGCAAGACGCCGCCGATTTTGTGCGCAGTGCACACAAGACCACCACCACCGACAGCAAACGCCCGCACGGGCAAGGAGAACAACCATGATTGACGGACTCATATCAGGCAAGATTTACGGCCAACCCGCCCAGCGCACGGCCAAGACCGGCAAATGCTTTGCAGTGGCGAAGGTGCGCTGTGCTGCTGGCGATGGTGAAAGCCTGTTTGTGAACGTCATTGCCTTTGACGGCGACACCTGCACCGCACTGCTGGCGCTGGGTGATGGTGACAGCGTGGCACTGGCCGGAATGCTTACCCCGAAGGTTTGGACGGACAGGGACGGCAACGCCCGCCCGTCGCTGGACATTGTGGCCGCCCAGGTGCTGACCGCGTACCACGTCAGCCGCAAGCGCAAAGCTGTAACCAACGAGGGGGTCGACAACTTCCCCCAAAGCGATGACCCGAGGGATTACCAATGAACGACCGCCAGATACTCACAGCCGCGCTTCGCTGGCACACCTTGAACGCGCAACGCCTTGCCATCGGGGCCGAACAGCGCCGGTACATTCAGGCCCAAAAGCAAACCGCCAAATTCGCGGGTTCAAGCGTTGAAATTGGCAAGCGCCTGACCGCTGCAATCTCGCTGTGGAACCCTTAGCAAAACCTTAGCAAACCTTAACACCATGACCACGACCACACCCCCAACCCCATGCAAACACGGTGCAACAACGGTTAACCCACCGTTACCCAACAGTGCAAGCGCAGCACCAACACCGTGCGGAGCCAAGACCCGTGCAGGCACACCATGCAAACGCCTTGACACCGCCCGCAACGGCAAATGCAGGCTACACGGTGGCGCATCCACCGGCCCCAAGACCGAGGCCGGACGCGAGCAATCCCGCATCAATGGCAGGCTTGGCGGGTACAACCGTGCGGCGACCAATGCCACAGCGTTACCAGCGCTGCCAGCCGCGAAACCACAGGTTTTCACAAGCCCGAAAAGTAAGGTTTCATCAAGTCGCCCACCCGGCAACGAACCCAAGCCCTTGAAGGCCGAGCCGGTGCCATCCAGCGCCAGCAAGCCCGCCATTCGGTGCTGTGACTGCAAAAACATCAGCGCAGCGAACACCTGCATGGCCGGGCACACCATCATCAACGCGGGCACGGTTCGCATGTGCGCAACATTCCAATCGTCCGACCGCTGGTTTTTGTAGCGTCAAACCCTTGCCAGTCCTAAAATGGACGCATGGCTACTGCGAAGTCTCGCGCCACACGTAGCCAACTTTCCCCCCACTGTTTTTCCATCGTTGTCCGGCTGCGGTATGGCCAGGGCCGCAGTTGGTATTGATTCCTGGTCGATTTGACAGGAGGCAACATGCCCGAATTGAACTCAACCCCGCTACTTTCGCCCAGGTTCGCGCTTGCACTGCAATTCGCCAACCAAATCCACAGCACCCAAGTTCGCAAAGGGCTGGGCGCACCCTACATTTCCCACCTGATGGCCGTAAGTGCGTTGGTATTGGAATATGGCGGTACTGAAGAACAGGCCATTGCCGCCCTGCTGCACGATGCGGGCGAGGATTGTGGCGGCCAGCCCATGATTGATGCGGTGCGTGTGATGTTTGGCGACAACGTGGCGGCCATTGTTCAGGCGTGCACCGACACTCTGGAGGCACCGAAGCCACCTTGGCGCGCACGCAAACAGCGCTACCTTGACGCGATGCGTGGCAAGTCCCCGAACACAAAGCTGGTCGTCTGTGCGGACAAACTGCACAACCTGGGCAACACGCTGCGCGACATCGGCACCGAGGGTATAGGCCCGTGGCGCACCAGAATGGCGGCAACGGCCAATGGTTCGGCAGAACAGCAGCTCTGGTACTACACCGGCTGTCTGGCTTCGCTGGCTGATGGCTGGTCGAATCCCCTGCTGAACGAGTTCTCGCGGGCAGTGGCGCAATTCGAGGCGCTGACAGGGGGGCAATCATGAACGTCAAACCCGGCGATGTCGCCATCATTCTCACAGGCCGATGGCCGAATGTGGGCAGGCTGGTTTACGTCGAACACGATTACCCGGACGTGAACTATTCCCACATCGGCTACGGCATTCTGAAATGCTGGGTGGTCAGCAGTCTGGGGTCACTGCTTGACACGGTAGGCGGCCCAAACCATCGGGGCTACACGCCGGACATGTCACTCAAGCGCCTGGACTTAACCCCCGAGCAGGCCAAGGCAATGCATGTTGCCAAGGCGATGCATGACATGGACGCGGCAATCAACGAACTGGGTGAATATCTGGAGCAGTGTGAGGCCGAGCAGGTGGCGGCTTGAGGACAGTACCACCCCGTAACACGGTAGTTTTCATTGACCGGTGTTCCGTATTTGGATACAGTGACATCAGTGAGTGAGATCGGGGAAAGAGCGGTTTGAGGTACTACCGGCAACGCGTTGACAGCCCCCAAGGCACGAACCAAATCCCGCCCCTTAAAGGCGGGATTTTTGTTTTCCGGGTTCAATCTGCCGGTGATGTACTCGCCAACCAAACCCGGCCATGATGCACCAACAGGAAACCCAGACCGAACCCAGCAATAACCCGCTGGGTTTTTTTACGCCTGTTGATTGGCCCGCCCTGCCATCTATGGGAAATTCCCGCAGATGCCGCTGATTGGAGGTATTTGCTGGCGCTGGCTACACGGTACAAAACCCGGTACTGCTGGCTACACAGTGGCTACACGGTAACACAAAAGAAAAAGCCCGCTACCGTTTTGATAGTTGGCTTTCCTTTGTTTATATGGGGTGGCTGATGGGGCTCGAACCCACGACAACAGGAATCACAATCCTGGACTCTACCAACTGAGCTACAGCCACCGCAGGGTTCGAATTATAGCGAAGCAACCACCCGCAAATCGCAGTGACGCCGCCCGCTGCAAGCAAGCCCAGGCCTACCCGCCACGGACCACTGTCGCAATCAGCTGGCAGGTGCGGTCTGACTCGTTGGCACCAGCAGCGTTACCTTGAAGCGCTCCTTTAGCCAAGCATAGTAGGCTTGGGCCTCTGCCGCAGTCCACCATTGGGTGTACTGATGACGATCGCGCTGCAGCGTGTCGGCGGGCACACCGGTGCGCGCAGTCACCTTGTTGACGCGCACCACGGCAAATCCGCTCGGACCCAAATCCGCGCCCACCCAGGCAGGTAATGCCGCACTGTCTGCGCGCAATGCGGCGGTGACCACCGGTGCAGCAACGCCCTGCGGCTGGTCCCGCGACACCACGACGGGTTGCGACAGCTGCGTAGCCTGGCTGGCGTCTTGCTTCCACTGGGTCAATTTGTCGTTGCCATCACGCTTGGCCAGCGCTAGCGCAGCAGCATCGGCCACACGCTCACGCACCTGAGCGCGCACCTCGTCAAACGGCAATGTGCGCACCGGGTTGTAGGCCGCGATACGCCCAGCCACCAACTGGTTGGCGCCCAATTCGATTGCCTCAGTGTTGCGCTTTTTATCGACACTGTCGGCGGTGAACAGCGCTGCCAAAAATTTCTCACTGGCCAGCGGCCCTTTGGCACCTAGTTGAGGTTGGCGCGTGACGCCATCCAGGGTCTGGATTTGCAGACCCAATTTGTCCGCCACCGGCTTCAGGCTGTCAGACTGCTCGTACACCGTGTTGGTGAACAGTTCGGCCACCTCGGCAAACTTGCGTTGCGCCTGTTGCGCTTTCAGGTCCGACTCGATGCCTGCGCGCAGCTCTTCAAAGCTGCGTTGCACGGGCAGCTTGACGTCGGTCAGGCGGATGATGTGGTAGCCAAAGTCCGAGGTCACCACATCGCTGATGTCGCCCTTTTTCATAGCGAACACGGCGTCTTCAAAAGGTTTGACCATGGCGCCGCGGGCAAAGTAGTCCAGATCGCCACCCTTGGCCGCAGAGCCGGGGTCCTGCGAGTTCTTTTTGGCTACCTCAGCAAACGAATCAGGCTTGGCACGAACCGCTTTGAGCAACTCATCGGCCCGGGCCCTGGCTTTGGCGCGGTCTGGCTCGGACGCTTCCTTGGGTGCGCTGATCAGAATGTGGCTGGCGCGGCGCTCTTCCTTGCCGCTCAGACGCGCGGCGTTCTGTTCAAAGTAAGAACGCGCGTCAGCTTCACTGATGGTGATGGACTTTTTGACCGCGTCGATGTCCAGCGTGACAACTTCCACCTTGGCGCGTTCGGCGGCCTTGAACATGGATTCATTGGCCTTGTAGAAAGCCTGCAGCTCGGCGTCAGTGGGGCTGACCTTGGTGGCGTAGTCCTTGGTCAGGAAATTGGCGACCTGAATTTCACGGCGCTCAAAATAGGCGTTCAACGCAACGTCTGCCACCGCTGGAGATACCGTAGCTGAAGCCGTGATTCCCGCCTGCACCTGCTGGCGCGAAATGTCGTCGCGCACAGAATTCTCAAATCCCTCAGGCGTCAGGCCCTGACTGGCGGCGAGCTGGCGATAGCGGTCCATGTCAAGTTTGCCATCCGGCTTGCGCAGCGACGCGATGGTCGGGTCTTCCTGCAAAAAGCGCGCCAGGCGCGCGTCGGTGGTGAACAGGTGCGCGTCTTGCGCGGCCAGCGCCAGCACACGGTCGCGCACCATGCGCTCCAGCGTGGCCAGTCGAGCCGCTTCAGAGTCGAGCAGCTTGGCGTCCAGTTGCGGCTGTGTGGAACGCAGGCGATCGACCTCGTTCTTGTGCGCCTGCTCCCACTGGGCCTTGGTGATTTCCAG
>Ga0172375_10009110_pt1 | contig 13158 bp, 6 predicted proteins | sample LakKiv1m_FD_114537 | JGI IMG/M metagenome (GOLD analysis project Ga0172375, IMG submission 114537) | Freshwater microbial communities from Kabuno Bay, South-Kivu, Congo - kab_092012_11.1m | ecosystem: Environmental > Aquatic > Freshwater > Lake | place: Democratic Republic of the Congo...
CGCCCCTGTGGCCGCGGCCGGTCCAGCAATGCTCTACGGCTGACGTCCAAGTGGTATGAAGCCCCTCGTGGCGGCCCACCTGGGCGGTTATGGATAAGGTAACCGCGGCGACCTCACCGGAGGCTGACGGGCCGATTACCAATCGGTCATGTTGGCGGCGACGCCACGCCTTGGGCCGGCAAGCGCAGGACGAAGCAGCTCCCACGGCCAGGCGCGCCTTGGGCGCTCACCGTGCCCCCATGGGCCCTGACGACGGCGTCCGTCAGGGCCAGCCCCAGGCCGCTACCCCGCGTCGACCGGCTCGCTTCGGCCCGGAAGAAACGATCGAACACACGCGGCAGGTCCTCGGGGGCGATGCCAATGCCGGTGTCGCTCACCGTCACCGCGACCCAGCCAGGCTCCCCGGACACCGTCACGCGGACCTCGCCGCCGGCAGGAGTGTACTTCACGGCATTGTCGAGGACGTTGGCGATGGCCCGCTGCAGTCTGGGCAGGTCGCCACGCGTCCGCAGGGAGCTCGTCGGCAGCCCCTCGAAGCGCAGGGCGACGCCCTTTTGCTCGGCCACGGCGTCGAACAGCTCGCAGGCATCCCGCGCCACGGCGGCGAGGTCAACCTCGGCAAGGGACAAGGTCGCCACGCCGGCCCGCGCTTCGGCGATGTCCAGGAGGGTATCGATGATGGCCGCGAGCCGGTCGCACTCTTCGACGACAGCGCCAGCCCGCTCGCGGACTTCGGCGGCGGTCTCGGGGCCCGTGGCGATGGCCTCGGCCAGGCCCCGCATGCGGGTCAGGGGACTGCGCAGGTCATGGGCCACGTTGTCCGTCACCTCCCGCATCTGGCCGACCAGTCGGCCGATACGGTCCAGCATCTCGTTGAAGGCGGCGGCCAGATCGCGCAGTTCGCGGCCGGGCTGTGCCGCCGGGACGCGGGTGACGAGGTCGGTCTCGCCGATGCGCCGAGCGGCACGGGTGACCGTCTCGACACTGGCCACCAGGGTCCGGGTCAGGGTCCAGCCGATCCCAAGGCCCAGGGCAAGCATGGCAAGCACAATCGTGCCGAAGATGCGGCGGTAGGTCTGTTGGGTGGCGCGGTTCTGGGCCAGGGACCGGCCGATCTGGAGCAGATTGCCGTCGGTGACTCGCGCCTCGAGGGCGACAGCCATGGGTCCGCCGGGGTGTTGCCGGACGGTTCGGTGCCGCACGTCACCGGGGGCCAGGCCAGCGGGGTCGGGCATGCCGGCCAGGAGCCCTTCCCAGGCGGTCGTGTCCGATCCAGCCGCCTCGACCAGGTTCGGGGAGAGCAGCCGCAACACCACATTCTCCGCACCCATGGCCTCGGCCTCGCGCCCGAACTCGTCCCGCAAGGCTTCCAGGCCAAAGGCTTCGTAGAGGGCCTGGAACTGCCGGCATTGCGCCAGCATCTCGTCGTCCGTGCGCGACCGCAACTGCGCGTGCAGCAACCGGTCGCCCGAGAGAAACAGCACCAGCGCACACAGCGACAGCAACCCGGCGTGCCACAGCAGCAGCCGGAACTGGATGCTCCCGGTGATGGCGCCGGGGCCGGTCGGCCGGCGGGCAGAGGCCGCCCGGGGACCCATCCGGCCAAACGGGGTGGGACCGTCACCGCGCGGCAGGGTCCCGGCCCGGACTGCCTCGTCGGCGGGGCCGCTGGGATGGGGGGGATCACTCGACGACATAGCCCACGCCCCGAACGGTGTGGATCAGTTCCTCGGCAAAGGGTCGATCGACCTTGTCCCGCAGGCGGCAGACGCGCGCTTCGACGACGTTGGTCTGCGGGTCGAAGTTATACTCCCAGACGTGCTCCATGATCATGGTCTTGGAGACGACCCGCCCCGCGTTCCGCACGAGGTACTCCAACAGGGCGAACTCGCGCGGCTGCAGGTCAATGTCCTGCCCGGCGCGGGTAACGCGGCGGCGCAGGAGGTCCATGCTCAAGTCCCGGACCGTCAGGGCGGTCGGCTCGGCGGTGGCGGTGGCTCGCCGGAGCAGGGCCTGGACCCGCGCCAGGAGCTCGGCGAAGGCGAACGGTTTGACCAGGTAGTCGTCGCCGCCTGCCTGCAGGCCGCGGACCCGGTCGTCCACGGTCCGCCGGGCGCTGAGCACCAGCACGGGCGTACGGACGGCGCCGCGACGCAGGGTCTGGATCAGCGTCAGCCCGTCGAGGCCGGGCAGCATGAGGTCCACGACGGCGACGTCGAAGGGCTCCGTCATGGCCAGTTGCAGGCCGGTGGTGCCATCTCGAGCGTGGGCCACGGCGAAGCCTGCCTCGCGCAGGCCGCGGCCGACGAAGGCTGCCGTCTGCTCGTCATCCTCGATGATCAGCACTCTCATGGCCAAGTCCTGCCGCTTCGGTGCCGCGGTCCGCGCCTCCAGACGTTCCCGGCCTGGCCGGGAGCTTGCCTCAAATGGGCACTAGCTGCGCCAGTGACGCAGCTAGTGCGGCGGCGCCGAATCCCCCACGATCTGGGCCAGGAAATGATGCGGAAAGAGCCGCCGGTAGTTCAGCGTCCGGGCCAGGCTGAAGCACTCCGCCTGGAGATCGGGGTAGAGGAGGCCCAGGGCGATCAGGCAGACGGTCTTGGCATGCGGATCGAGGGCCAGGCGGTCGAGGGCCGGCAGGGAAAAGGGCCGGCTGCCCGCCAGCCACTCCGCCAGGACACGCTGGTCGTAGGCGCCCTGCCGCATCATGGCCAGGACCGCATCGAGCTGGCGGCTCGCGATGTCCGCCAGACCGGCACGCCGGGCGGCCACGAACACCAGCAGGTGGTAGACGGAGTTCGGGGGCTGGACCGCGGCCAGGGCCACATCGGCATCCGCCACCCGGCCGGCGGTCAGGGCCTCGGCAAAGGCAAACGTCGCATCGCCGCTGGCCTTGGCGATGGTGGCGAAGGCTTCCAGGTCACCGACCATGTAGGCGATGTGGGCCCGCATGGAGCGCTCGATCCCAGCCTGCACGTCGGCGGGAGCGCCCTTGGTGCCGATGTCTGCCAGCCAGTCCCGGAGGCACGGCTCCAGCGCCGCCGGGCCGCCCTGGGCGAGGCGGACCTGGAGCATGTCGAGGAGCAATCCCGTGTCGCCCAGGGACATCGCGGCCTGGCGCTGCAGTTCCGCCAGCGCCGTATCGTACCGGCCGGCCGCCACCAGGGTCTGGGTATAGGCGAAGCCGAAACTGGGGTGGTCCGGCTGGCTGGCGACCGCCTTGGCCGCGTTGTCTGCGGCCCGGTTGAAGTCACCGCGCCCCAGGTACTTGTGGGCCAGGGCGTTATAGGCATACGCACAGGGCTGTGGGCCAGCGACGGCCTGCTCAAAGAATCGGACCGCCTCGGCGCTGGTCTCGACGACGCGCCCCAACAGGTACTGCAGGGCCGGGTCGTCGGGCTCGCGGGCCAGCATTCCGCGGTACTCGTCGATGACGTCCTGTTCGGCGCCGGAGTCCTGCCGGGCGCCCTGGTAGACGCGGTGCCACTCGATGCGGACCGGTCGTGCGGCGATGCCGGGCTGGAGCAGCGCCACCAGCCCCTCGGGCTTGACGGCGGCCGCCAGGAAGTGCAGGTAGTCCAAGGCCTCCGGGTTCGCCGCCAGGCGCCGGCTGGCCAGGAGAGCGGCGGCCTCGACGCCGGCGTTTTTGGCGACGGCCTGCAGCACTTCGGTCGGCGACACCTCCGGCGGCAGCAGGTCGACACGCGCCTGCTCGACCACCTTGCCGGAGCCCGCGTCCGGGGGGAACGGCGCGAAGACGAGGTCGGGTCGCGGGAAGGCGTACAACGGCAGGCCTACACGCAGAGCCCCCTTGACCTGCGGCCCTCCGGCCCCGGGCACCGCGGCAGGCTGGAGAGTCTCCTGAACCAGCACCGCGGTGCCGTCCGGGTTGAGCACGAACAGGGAACGCCTGAAGGGCCGGCTCCAGAAGGGCGTCTGGACCGCCACGGTCACCGGGGGAATACCCAGGGCCTTGTCCTGTATCTCGACGGGGATCTGGCCCTCGCGAACGCGGATCTGGACCGGCTTCCCAGGGGCAAGGGAAAGGGTCAGCCCGCCGACGGTGACGTCATACGCCAGCCCCAGCCCGTTGACCACGAACAGCGAGCGGCGCAGGCCGAGGACCAGGGCGATCGCCACGTACACCAGCAACCCCGCCAGCACCACGAGCGGCACGCTGCGCCGCAAGCGTCCGGGGCGGCGTCCCGTGGGGGGCGGAGCCGCCTCGGTCGCGTCGCCCCCCGCGGCCGGGGCCGCGGGCACGGGCAACTCCGGCTCGGCCCCCGAACGCAAGGGGGCCTCTGGCGTACCCGGGGTATCGCCCATGGTCTCTGGTCCTTTCCGACGCACCGGTGGCGTTGTCTGACGGTCTGGACCGGCGCAACGCGCATCCGGTCCGGGGGCGGCGTCCCGCGCCAGGCAGCCCCTGGTGCGGTCGTCGAGACCCCACGGAACGGCGCCGCGCCGCGACGCCGGGATTCACATGGCCTTAATATGGACTATGGGCGGGTGACTGGCGACCCGACGGCCATGGCGGGCCCCTGGCACGGCCATGGCCATCGCCAGGGGGCGAGCCGTCAGATGGGAGCTCTCGGCGGCTTGCGGCGGAGCTTCGCTACCGGCTCGCGAAGTAGGCCTTGACCTCCCCGGCGGTAAGCAGGATCAGGACCGTCAACCCGGCCGCGAAGCTCAGCGGATCACAACAGAAGATGGCGGCCGTCTGGATGATCGCGGTAGCCAGGCAGAGGCCATAGCGGGTGCCCTTCCCCAGGCCCTTGGCGCCGGAGAGCACGGACAGCACACCGGCAGCCAGCCAGACGAATGCCAGGGGCATCAGCAGCAAGCTCAGCCCCAAGGTGAACACGCCGAGGAACAGGAACTTCGCCGCCGCCGCCAGACCGGCCGCGATCTCGAGGATGCCGACGACCAGTTGCAGGATAGCGATGACTTCCAGCTTCTGCGGGAAGGCCTTCGGTGGGCTGGTCTCGTCCATGGTCCCATCCTCCGCGCTGGCCTGAAGCGACCGTCCCCCGGGCCCCGGTTTGGGGCAACGTCACCGATGCAACCATGACCGTACCGCGCCACGGGTGGAGTGCAAGGGGGCTCGCCGGCGGGTACCCCGACGCGCCTGCCTGCGGGGGCCGACGACACCCACGACCACGCCACCGGCCCGCGGCAGGACACACTACGGCGCCACCAGGCCAAAGCGCGGGCGGAGAGCGCACCAGGTGTGCAGGGTCTCGATGCTCAGCGTGTGGGATCTGCCGCGCAGATCGACGGGGGGCGTACGAGCCAGCGCGAAGTAGGCATTGCCGGTGGACCAGACGTTCGTGCGGCCCCAGGTCAGAGGCAGTTCCACGCCATCGAAGCAGACGCGGTAGGCGTCGGCCAGGTCCCGGTCCTCTGCCGAGCGCTCGCTGAGGCGCAGTTCGAGCTCGATCTGGCAGGTGGCGTCCACCGGCGGCAGCTCGGACCAGGCAATGCGGCCCGGCTCGATGACGAAGAGCCGACCGCCCATTTCGCTGAAGCGGTCGCCATCGCGGCTCTCGGCCGGGCCCACGGTATGGCGCGGCTGGGCTTCGGCGGCCAGAGCCTCTCCGAGGCCGCCGGCAACGGGCCCGATGGCAAAGGAGACGGCCAGCGGTCGCCGCCCCAGTGGCGGGAGGCCATGGCTCTGCCAGAGAGGCCGTGGGCCGAAGCGCTGCACGTCCGGGTGCAGATCGCCGTCCACGCCCAGGAAGCGGACGTCGAGATGGAAGGGCCCGGCAGCCCCCTCGTCGCTCCCGTCGGTGAGCACGATGTTCATGGCGTCGCTCTGCACGCGGCTCAGGACCAGTCCCTGCCCCTCCCGATCGGCGAAGCCCAGGGCGGGGACCTGGGGGTGCAGGGGTTCGAGGAGGGACTGCCAGAGCCTGCCGCACGGGGCCACGCCCTGGTAGAGGCCGCCCCACACGGCATGGCCCCATCCGTGGGTCCGTTCCCAGCGGTAGCCTGTGGCCTCCGGAAAGGGGAAGTGCCGGCGGACGGCGCGGTCTGAGAGCAGTCCTGTGCATCCGGCGACGGCCCAGCGGTCGGCCCCCTCAATACGGACCACCAGCGGGCCGACCGCCACGGGACGGAGTTCGCAGCGCACCTCGGTGGCTTGGGCGCGCGGCACGATGGCCATGGTCCCCTGGGGCGACGACCATTCGGTCCCGCCCTGCACCAGGGGACGGACCTGCCAGTCGGCGCCGGGAAGGCGGACGGCGAGCACGGTCCCACCGGAACTCAGCCGGAGGCCCGTCGCGTCGGTGACGGGTTGGGGGCCGGGGAGGGCCTTCTCAGGCGGCGTCTCGCCGGGAAACTGCTCCGGCGGACGGCGGACGGTTGGAGGCCTACCGGCGGAGAGGAAGGCGGTCGAGTAGGGAGGCAGGGTCCAGGAGAAACGGCCCGCGGCGTCAGTCTGAGTAGACGCGCCCGAGACGACATCCGTGAGCCGATGCCGGCCCGCTATGGGCAACACCGCGCTGCCGGTCAGGCCCTGGCCTGAGAGGTTCACCAGGCAGAGCGCCTGGGCCCGGCCGGCCGTGCGCCAGACGGCAAAGACGCGGCCATCGAGGAACCCAGGCGGCAGGTAGCGCACGTCGCCGTCGGCAAGCCAGGGCAGAGCCCGCCGGGCCGCGTGCAACCGCCGCAGGGCGTCATAGGCGCCCACCTCGTCCTCCTGGTAGAGCATCGGGACCCCAGGCACCGACAGGCAGACGCCATAGAGAGCCCGGTGCAGCCCGGCACCGAAGCGCTGCAGGGCCCGGCCCTTGTCGCAGACCGTGTCGTGGTTGCCCAGCGTGCGCAAAACCAGGGCTCCCGGCGGCAGAGCCCCACGCTCCTGCTCCAACTCCGCATACAGGCGCCGGCTCAGCTCCGCGGCGTCGGCGAGGACACGGTCGGGCTGTTGTGCCAGGAGCATGGTGAGGCCCCAGCCGTAGCCCAGCACCACAGCGTCCGGGATCGCGAACTGCACCGGGTGCTCGCGGGACTCGGGGATGAGGACGGGCCGATGGCAGCCCCCGGCCCGGAGGCCGTCGCGCACCGCCTCGAGCATCTCCACGCTCGCACCCATGCCGGAGAGCGAGGCCCGGCGCGTGCGGGGCGAGCTCCAGTTGGGACCTTGGCCATCCGCGACGTCGATGCGGGCGCCCTCGACCCGGCCGAGAGCGGAGACCATGGCCATGGAGTCGCGCAGCACGGCCTGCCATTCCGGCGCGGCGTTGTCCATGCCGTAGCCACCCCAGTTCCGCCGCAAAGACCCATCGCGTTCGCGGCTCCACCACTGGGGCAGTGCCTCCGCCTGCCGCGAATGGCCGCCGTGCGGCACGATCTCGCTGAGGACGTGGGTACCGTGCTGGCGGAACGTACCCAGGAGGTCGGCGAGGCCCTCGGCTCCGCCCAGGATGGGGTCCACCTGGCCGAAGTCGCGCGGGTCATAGTGATTCCAGCCGCCGTGCAGGGGGTCCGGCGGGGTCTTGTGCTGTTGCACGGCGTTGAGCCAGACCGCGGTGACCCCCAGGTCGGCGAGGTAGGGCACCTGGTGGGCCAGCGCGGCGAAGCCACCCACGTCACTGAAGCGCGAGTCGATATGGCCTGCGGCCGAGAGCTCGTAGAGGACACCGCCGCGCAGCCAATCCGGGTAGCGGATAGGCTCCCGGAAACCGTGGGCAACGTACCAGCGACGGGCCTCGGCGCGGGGCCCGTCGTCCTGGGCCGGGCCGAGCCAGAGGCCCTGGTACCCGACCTCGGCGGTCTCTCCCGGCCCGAGCCGCCAGCAGACGTCCACGCGGGCCGTCAGGGCCTCGGCAGAGTCCCCCAGGTCCGCCGCCTCGATGGCAGCCCAGTAGGCCATGCACAGGACCTGGCCCGAGGCGAGAGGACGCATGCGGAACGTCGGCGGCCGCCACTCGGCCGCACCCGGGGCAGCCGCCGGTGCCACGGCGAGCTGCAGGCCCAGAAGGTCCTGGGTCCCAGCCGTGGTGTTGGTATAGCGGACACTACGCTTCCAGGCGTCAGGGCCGAGCTCCGGGAAGGGCCGGTACTGGTCCATGAGGATGCCAGGCTCGCGACGGTAGGTGACGTCCCAGCCGCCGGCCGGGACCTGGGTGACGGCGTCCGGGTGGGGGCTGTCGGCCCGCAGCAGGTCCCCGTGGTCGGCGAGGCGGAGGTTCAGGGCAGGCCCGGGCAGGGACCGGCTGATGGCGGGGGCCACGAGCCAGCCATCCCGGATCGTCCACGGGTTGGGCGAAGCGCGGTTGCCAGGCTGCAGCGCGGCGCACCCGGCGCCGACCGCCGCGGCCACGGCCGATGTCATCAGTACCCCCGCGCAACGCATCTCTGGCTCCTTTGGGTCTGCCCGCAGGCGGCGCGACGACCGGTCACTACCCTACCTGCCTATCCGTGCATCACAACTGCCGCCACGGGCGGCTGGCCGAGGGTAGGGAGCAGAGACCACGCCAAGGCGCCAGGACGCAAGAGGGGCGGAAGAGTGGGGACCAGAAGACCCGTTAGCCTCTGGTCTCCCATGCCCGGTCGGGTCCGGCGACCCCGTGCAGCACTCTGGGCAGAGCGCCCCCCGCTACGTCCTCGCCGACGACCTCCGCAAGCTCCGCTCCGCCCCCAAACCGCCGGCCGCAGGCCCCCGCGTCACCGGCCACGCCCCCCCTGGCTGGGACGATGGCGGCAAGCAGGATACAGAGGCCTCCGGCGGCCGGGGAGGCTCACTCCCCCGGACCCCCACGAGCATGTCGACCGCGGCAGACCCTGCGGACGACCGCGCGGAGCGCGTGGGGTTCGCAGCATCGCCGCGGCCGGCGTGTGCCAGGCTTCGCCCCGCGGGCCATGGGGCCCATCCGTCCCATCGGTCCCATCCGTCCCACCCCGCCCCCGGGAGAGCAAAGCAGCCCGACCCCACGGCAATGGGGCCGGGCCGGGCCGATCCGGGCCGAGGAGACCCGAGCAGGGGCTCTGTCCCGGGAACAGCGAGGGTTGCTGCAACCCGGCCTGACGCGTCTCGCCACGGCGGGCCCGGACTCTCACGATGACGCCGCGCCGGCGTCCGCCAGGTTCAGGGCCAGGAGCTGCTCCAGGATCTTCTCTTCCGGCATGTCGGCCGACCACTCGCCGCCCCGGGCGGCCTGGTAGGCCGCGCAGACCGCCTCGTCCAGCCGGCGGTGGGCCAGGGCGAGCCAGGTCGGACGCTGGTTGTACAGGTTGGTCAGGGTGCGCTTCGCCAGGCTCTGGGCGCACAGGGGGTCACGCGGCACCCGGCGCGGGTAGCGGGCGAGGCCGACGTTGCCCGGTCCGACGGGACGCTTGGCGGCAGCCTCGCGCCGGGCCAGGGCCACCGCGTGCTCGGCGAGACCGAATTCCAGGGCGGTGGCGTCCGGCTCGCGCACCTCGGCCGGCGCGCCGGCGGCCAACCGCGGATTCACGATGAAGCGATCCCACGGACCGCCGACCGTCGCCGGGAACTCGAGCACCCCCTCCCGCGTCCACTCCGGCGGGTTCAGCCAGGCGTCCCGCAGCCGGACCAGTTCTGCGGCGGCCTCGCCGATCGCCGCCACCAGCGGGTCACCCGCCCGCTCCCTCCCCGGAGCCCAAGGAAAAGGGAACGTCTCGAAACAGGTCGTGGGGGTGTAGCGGAAGCCGCTCTCCCGCTCCCGAACCTGTGTGCCCTGGGCCAGTGCCCAGACTTCGTGCAACCGCGAGTGCAGGAGGCCGAGGAAGGTGTCGTCGGGACGGGCAAACACGATCAGTTGGTCGTCGGGGAGAACTGGAGAGGCGACCCAGGCATACAGCCTATGCTTGGCCACCCGCGGACTGACGATGACTCGCGGCAGGCGGCTGACTGCCGAGCGCATCGCAGGCTGGGTGATGCCGTGGAGCCACCAGCGGTCGCGAAGCCGCGCGTCGCGGTTCACCATACGAGATGGCTTGACGTGCTGTTCCAGATATGCGAACGGGACTTCATACCCCGCCGCCACCGCGACCTCCATGTCGACGCCGAAATCCACCACCCACGTGCCCTTGTTGCGGCCTGCTACATCGCTGCCATTCGGGTAAGGAAATAGCACGTCCGAGTTGGGCCTGAGACCTGGGTTTCCATGCGGTGTGAGCATCCCAACCGCGACCTCGAACGGAACGGCAAACGGGCCGCGCTTCTGGGATCCACGCGAGGCGATCCCGGTGTTCAGGGGCAGGATCCTGGCTCGCGTTATCTCTGCAGCCGAACTCAGGTTTGGGCCTATGGTGTGGACAGACTGGCCATCGAGGACGCGCCTGCTCTCCGTGCCATCGTCGAAGCCGACCATGGAGACGTGGACACTGGCGCCGTCCAAGACCCATGGTCGATCGCTCTCGGCAAAGAAGATGCTGCCGGTCTCCCGGATCCTCTCCAGGACGCGTCGGTTGGCGCCGCCGCGGATGCCCTGGGTAGCCAAGAGGCCGGCCCGCCGGCACCGTCCGGCCTCGATATGGGCCCTGGCCCTCTCGAACCAGTAGCAGCACAGGTCGGCGGACTGAGCAAGCCGACCAGCGTAGACCCTGAACAGGCAACCCATGTAGGCTTCACCAAGTTGCCGCCTCTGGAACGACCTTCCCAGGAACGGCGGGTTCCCGACCAGGAAGTCGACCTTGGGCCACTCGGGTTCCCGCGGGTGCTCCGGATCGGACAGGTCAAGGATGGAGTCCATGCACCGGAAGTTGCCGGACAGTGGTCTCAGGATGGGCTTCTGCTGCACGCCGAAGCCGTTGGCGCGAGTCCACTGCAGGTAACCGATCCAGACCGTCATCTGGGCCAGGTCGTGAGCGTAGGGGTTGATCTCGATGCCATAGAGCTGCCAGGGCCCGACCGTGGGCAGGAAGCTCGCCTGCAGCCGGTCCTGGGCGAAGAGGATGACCCCCTTCTCCAGGTCCTTGAGCTTCTGCAGGACCACGTAGAGGAAGTTCCCCGAGCCGCAGGCCGGGTCGAGGACCTTCAGGGATGACAGGCGTTCCAGGAACCGCCGGACGATGAGGGTTCCCTCCAGCTTGGCTTTGCGCAGCCTCAGCGGCGCCATGCCTCCGGAGCCCGGCGGAAGCATGGCGTCCACCGCCTCACGCACCGTCGCCCACTCCCGGCGAATCGGCGCCATGACGACCGGCTCCACCAGCGTCTCGATGTCCTCACGGCCGGTATACTCCGCCCCGAGCTGCGACCGCAGCGCCGGGTCCATCCCGCGCACGAAAAGGGTCCCGAAGATGCTCGGGTCGATGGCGCTCCAGTCCAGGGCCGCCACCGCTGTGACCTGGCGCAGTTCGTCGGCGGTCAGGTCGATGACCGAGGCGCTGTCGAACAGGTTGCCGTTGAAGTGCGGGATGTCCCGCAGCAGGAAGTCGCCTCCCGTGGCCATAGCCTGGAAGAGGCCGGAGAGGTAGGAGGAGAAGCGCTCGGGCCTGTCCGTGGAGGCTCGCAGGATCTCCGTGAACAGGCCGTCCGGCAGCAGCCGGATGTCCTCCGCGAACAGACAGAAGACGATGCGGTCCAGAAAGTGCGCCACGGCTCCGGGGTCCAGGCCGCGGTCCCGGAGGACCTGCGCCAACTCGGCCAGCCGCCCGGCCGCATCGGCGGTGATGCTGGCGCAGGTCACGCCCGGGCGCAGGGCCTCGGGGTTGTGGAACACGGCCCGGAGCTTCGCCAGGCCATCGGGGCTGGCGAGGTCCTGCAGCCGGATCACATGGGTCGTGGCCGGCGTCGACGTGAAGTTCGTGTGGATGACGATGCGATCCATGTCGCACGTCACCAGCAGCGGCGGGTTCTCCAGGTCCTCGCGGTAGAGCAGGAGCTGGTCGTAGGCTGCGTCAAGGTCCTTGTGCTTCCCCTTGTACTCCCAGCCGAAGAAGGCCCTCTTCCAGACATCGGACCAGCCCCTCGACTCGGCTCGGGGCGTGCCGCCGTCGCCGCCGCCGTGCTTGGCGGCGCCGCGCTCAAAGGTGAACCACTCGCCGGTGGGGTCTGCCTCGGCTGGCTTCGGATGCTCCACCAGCTCACACAGGTCGAGGAAGTGCTGCTGGGAAGCCGAGCGCTCCGTGAGCTGGACCTTCTGCCACTTGGCGACGAACTGCATTCCGGTCATGGTCTACTCCGTCCCCCGCCAGTACCCCGCCGGCCGCGAGCCCCAACAAGGCGATCCCCCTTCGTGTAGCCCCTTCGCCCATCGCGCCACCTGCTACACCGCGCCACTATGCCACGCCCCGAAGCCCCTGGCCAATCCCCCACCCGCACCCGCGTCGGCCAGGCAACCGGCGGCGGGGTCCCGCGCCTGCGCATGGGCGTCAAGCTAAGCCGATAGCGTCTTGCGCGGTCAGGTCTGCCCGCGCCTGCGACGCCACTACGAACGGCCGGGCCTGTGTTCGTAGTGTGCTCGCAAGCCCAGCGTCCCCAAGGCTGGGCAAGAGCATATCCCGGCTTAGCTTGACGCGAATGCGCGCCTGCGGGATGCCTGCCGCCGGTTGCATCCCGGCGGAGGACGGCCAGGGCTCCACGCCCTCCGGGCGGAAGGGCCTCGGATGCGCGCCTCCTGCTCCTGCTCTTGCCTCCCGCCGCACCACTTCACCCTTTCAGGGCTCGGCAAGGTGGTGGGGGCGGGCGTGCTCGACCCAGGGCGCTGCCCTGGGCTGAGGGATTTCGCCCTTTCAGGGCTCGGCAAGGTGGTGGGGGCGGGCGTGCCCGACCCAGGGCGCTGCCCTGGGCTGAGGGATTTCGCCCTTTCAGGGCTCGATTCCCCCGTGCCTGCTCTTGCTCCTGCTCCTGCTCTCCTCCCCCCGCGACGAGCCCCCGGGCGCGGAGGGTTCCGGGCCGCCGGGTCGAGGGCGTTCGTCGGGCGGCGTCTGCCGGCGTTGCCATCCCCTGCCCCTGCCGCTATACTTGCTGACGGCAGCGTCTGAGAGCGATGCATCGTACCCCCCGAGAGCCGGCGAGCATGGCGGAGGACGCACTCGTGAGCGAACCGTCTGGCACCGTCCAGCATCCGCGCCCGCTGTGGGCGCCCTGGCGCATCGAGTACATTCGCGGCCCCAAGGCCGGGAGCTGCTTCCTGTGCGACAAGGCGGCCAGTGACGCCGCGGCGGACCACGTGGTGTTCCGGGGGC
>Ga0172375_10009113_pt1 | contig 13153 bp, 15 predicted proteins | sample LakKiv1m_FD_114537 | JGI IMG/M metagenome (GOLD analysis project Ga0172375, IMG submission 114537) | Freshwater microbial communities from Kabuno Bay, South-Kivu, Congo - kab_092012_11.1m | ecosystem: Environmental > Aquatic > Freshwater > Lake | place: Democratic Republic of the Congo...
GGTTATTAAATCATGGTCTAAATATTGATTTCTGCCCGGCATTCTTTTCATATTAATTTAACAATTTCTCTATTTAAAATCATTTCTATACTAAGATAACTTTAAATAGTTATTCGGTTTTGTATATCTGGTGATAAAATGCCTCAAATTTCTAAGGAAAAAAAAGAAAAGATTGCAGAGCAGATATTATTCTATTTATATCAGGTGTTTCCAAAACAAGTGTTTACATCAGACATAGCTAAAGAAACAGCAAGAGATGAAGAGTTTATAAAAGTTTTAATGATTGACTTGCAAAAGAAAGATCTTGCGATTAAAATCGATAAAAATTCTAAGGGGTTAAATTATAAAAGAAGATTGCGTTGGAGACTATCAAATAGAGCACATGAAGTCTATGCAAGGCAGAACAATCAAATAGCATCCAATCGCACAACTCAAACTCAAATTCTAGAAAAATCCAAATCAGATCAAGAAGAAGAGTAAAATATACTTTTTATCACAATTAATATTATAAACTCAATCCATCTTTTTATCAGATGGATCCACTAAAAGAGGCATTTGATAGAATAAAACAAGATATGCTGTATTTAAGAGAAGAGTTATTGGTCTTAAGTAATTCTATAAACTCAATAAATCAGCAAAATCTAGAATTTCAGACAAAAATAAATGAAGAATTACACAAATTATCTCAAAAGGTTCTCTTAACTCAAAATACTTCAACAATTCCAACACATATTCCAACACATCTTAACCCCCCTACTTCCACTCCAACACATATTCCAACAGATCAACAAGCTCCTAGCAGTCTAAAAAGCATACAAGAAGAGCTTTCCATAAGAAATGGGGGGGTTCCAACAGACAAACCAACAAACCAACAGACAAACCAACCAACAGACAATTATTCCCAAAAAGGTTCTCTTAATCCAAACACAAATACAGATTTAGACTCATTTGAACGTGCATCTGAGATTTTGGAGTCCTTAGATACTCTAAAAAAAGAGATTCGACTAAAATTTAAGCGTTTAACTAGTCAAGAAATGCTTATTTTCTCAACACTCTATACATTGGAGGAACAAAATATAGAGGAAATAAGCTATAAAACATTAGCTCAATATCTTAGATTAAGCGAATCTTCTATACGTGATTATATTATTCGGCTTAAATCAAAAGGTATTCCAATAGTCAAAATGCGCTTAAATAATAAAAAAATAGCACTAAAAATCTCAAATGAGCTCAAAAAAATAGTAACCTTATCGACGATAATGAAATTAAGGGATCTTTAATAATTAATCTTTTTCGGCTAACCGAGCAACTTTTAGCACTACTCCTTTTAACTTAATTTATTATCCTTTTCCCTTACTTTTATTAATTTTAAAGCTAGCTTTTGGATTATATGAACTCACACTTTTGAGTTAAACTCTCTCTTTTTTATGCTCCTGATTTTCTTCAACTCGAAAATCTCTCATTTTTAGTTGTTTTAACAATCTTCTTGTTTTTTCCTCACTTTTTAGCAAACTTAACCAATTTTTATTCATTTTTTTATCTAACTAACTCTCACTTTCTTGTATTTCCTCCATTTTTTTCTCATTTTGGTCTGTTTTTTCAACTTTTTTCTTATTTTTAACTCTCACTTTTACACTTTTTAGTAAAAAAGCCTTCATTTTGTCAGGTATATACACTCTTTTCTTCCCATTTGGCTCTATATACTCCTCAATCAAACCCTCACTCTTCCTTCTTATTGTATTTATTTGTCCCCTAATAGTACTTTTATCCTTTCCCATTAATGCAGCCATATCTTCATAGCTTAACTTCATTTCAGAATTTAATAGAGACCACACAATAGCTCTCTCCATTACAGATAAACTTGATAAAAAGGCTGTTTGAACAGCCGTTTGAACAGGTGTTTGAACAGTCCCAACAGCTGTTTGTTCCTGCATAGGTGTTTGTGCCTGTTTAAACAGCTGTTTGTTTTTTGTTACAATTTTAGGTCCAACAATAGAAACAAGGTCTTTTATCTCAACTAATTCATTTTTCAGCTCACAAATTTCATTTTTTATTGATACCAAATCATCTGCATGTTGCTTATCTTTTCCGTCGAGATGATTAATCCAGCGACTTATTTTTGCTAGATCTTTTTTAACATTATCAAAAGAACCCCTAACTTCTTCTTTTAAATGCTTTACATCTCTTTTTCCACCAAAAAACCAAAACATCTTGTCATTTATAACAAACAGCTGTTTATAAATGTTTCTGTTTTTTTAAACAGCTGTTTAAGAAAATGCCTTAAACAGCCCGTTTAAACAGCTGTTTAAGCCTTCATTTATATAGCTGTTTAAAACATAAACAGCTGTTTAAACAACCACAGCGACGGATAATTTTATGCTGTTTAAACAGCCCAAAATAGGCTGTTTATCCTCTTTTAGGGGTGTTTAAACACCCATAAACGGCCAATCAGAATCACAAAAATTGCCTAAAAATCAAAAGTTTTATAAAGATCTTTTCCATATATGGTTTATGGACCTTAAAAAGAGGGCGATTATTTCAATTTCCGTCGGAGTTATTGGTGCAGTTTTATCAAGCATTTTTAACATTATTCCTTGCAAGACCGGTCTATCAATTCCAAATTCTATTTTGAATTGGTCTTTTTGTCAGCTCAATTTTTCCCAAAATACAGCCCTTTTAGGCCTAAAAAAGCTATATTTTGGCTTTATTTCTAATTCAATAATTTCAGTAACCATACTATTTGTAATATTATCCTTCATCTCTTGGGCAATCTTATCTAAACTGCTCAAAATCAAAAAATAAAAGGAGGTAAATAAATGGCAAAATTAACAGCATGGCTTGTTACAATTGTAGGTGCATTGCTAGTTTTAGCATTGCTTATGCCAACAACATTTACAGGTGCTTGGTTTAATTGGATTGTAGCTCTAGCTGTCCTAGTAATTGGTATTGGCAAACTTGTAAGAAACTACAAGAGATAAATAGCATTTATTTTCTTTTTTCTCTTTTTCCATCTTTTTTCATCCCCATTCTCTACCCCATTTCACTTAGCTAACCTAAGTGCACAAAATATCCGAGATGAAGAAAAGGGTTAAGCGGAAACCAAAAATAAAACTCCAAAAAACCACAGGTTTTTAGCTATTTTTCAGCTAGTTTTTCATTACTATCTCAAGGGAGTTGGTAGAAGGAAGAACCAGGGGTTCTTCTTCAAACACAACAATCTTTAAAAAGAAACAAAATCACCTCCCATTATGAGTAATCCCATAGACCAATTAAAAGGTTTAGATGTTCAACATGTCTGTCGTGCATTATTTGATGATGCAGTTTATGTTCTTCCAGATGGCAGTATTGATTATGTTTTTATAGGAGATAGTAGATGGTGTAATATTAATAATTATCCTAATACAGATTCTTTTAAAAAAAATAATATACCTCGCGGATCTGTGTCTGCTTCAATTCCTGACTTTCTTCTTGATCAGTTAAGAGGAATATATGCAGGCACAAGAGCAGAGTTCTTATCAGCTTTTCAATCTGCACAAGGCCAACAAAGGTGTACGCCCAAAATAGTGGAACTTAAAGATGGAGAGTTAGAACAAACAGCTCAACAAACACCCCCTGCACAAAGCTTACCTTTGTGCACAAGAGATGAAGCAACAAGGGCAAGAATTTTGAGTCAAATTACTGAATAACTACCGATTTTTACCTTAAACCCCCCAAAACTACGCATAACGTGTATTAACAGAACCATAAAAACCCCTGCTTTTTAGCCATTTTTAGCTCGTTTTTTTAAAAAGATGTAGAAAGCAAGGCACATTAAATCTCCCCTCTTTCACTTAGCTTCCTTTATGAACAAAAAAATAAAAAACCCCTCAGCAGAAACATATTTTAAAGAGAAAAGCTTCCTCTTGTATGAACGTTCGGATCGTCCTCTGGATGTCTTAAAAGCATCTCAAGAGATTGATTTGGCGGTTGATTCAGAAGAGGCAATAATTTTTCCGCTTCCTCATTAGTTAATTTCCTATTATTTTCCATAATATAAAAGATATCATAACAGAATCCAGAATAGTGATAGAATTCATCCAGATTACCGGGACCACACGAAGTTAATTTTTTGGAAGAATCAAAGCGATAATGAGAAACTGAATATTCTCTATGATGGTTTATCTCACTTATCCTATCCCCCATTATTATTATTGTGCGATATTTGGGGTCTGAGTAAGGAGAATCTCTCTCTATAAATACCATCCCTCTTTTTAATTCTGGACCAAGAGGTTTATTTGGTAAGAATCTATGTTTTTTCCAAGGTTCTTGGGGATGGTCTGCTTGCCATTTTTCATTACATACTCCGCAACACCTATACAGTACAGGAACAATTTTTGCCATATAAATCAATTTATTGGCACTTTTTAAAGATTGTTGTAAAAAATAAAAAAGCTTTCAAAAGAAAAAAATGAAAGCAAAAAAATAAAAAACTTATTTGTTAGCTCCTTTTAGCTTTTGCTGATTCTGCAAGTCTCTTATTCTGTTTTCTGAAGCATTTGTATTCTGCTTCATCTCTTTCAAAGCATCAATTGCTTTTGCAACAGACATAGAACCAGACAAAATTCTTCCAAGATTGCTTACTGGCTTAAGAACTTCAATTGCTCCAGCATAATCTGCAAGTGCATAAAGCTCTTTTGCTTTTTGAAGTGCAACCTTTGCCTCTGCAAGTGTTTCCTTTAGGTTTGTAAAGTTTTGGTTGCATGAAGCTGCATTGCTATTTGCATTGCAATTTTGCTCTTTCTTATTTAACCAATCCTCTGCCTTAACAATTGCCTTTTCAGTTTGATTTATCCTATTTTCAGCAACTTCTTTCTTGAATTCAGTAAGATTCATAGCTTTGTTTCTTATTTCACTGATTTTTTTATCAGCTTGTGTTTCTGTAATTCCATCAGTAGCCATGGCTCTTGTTCTTTGTTTCTCATTAACTCTTTTTACTGTTTCTTCAAGCTTCTCACTTCTGTTTGAGATTCTTTCAATAGCATTTTCAACTCTTACTCTTTCTTCATCAGTCAAGTTTGTTGCGATTAAACTTTCTTTTAGTTGAGCAAGTCGCATATTATGTAATTCAATTTGATTTTCAATTCTTGCAGTGGTTTTCACACTGGATTCAGAATTTTTTCCCTCTAACTTTTGAATTCTCTCTTGTGCTCTTATAGTTAACTTCTCATACTCTTTCTGAGCAGATTCCATTGCCTGCAAATTTCCTTTTTCAGCCATTTTTTGTGCCTTAGCAAGCATTGCATCAGCCAGTTGCATTTCTTTTTCAGCTTTTTTCTCTTGATTAAACGTGAAAAATAGTTTGAATTTTTCCCATCCAAGATTAACATTTTCATCTGGATTTATTTCAGTTTCCTGAGCTAATGCAAATTGTGCTCCAATGAAAAGCATAGCTAAACAAGCCATTTCAACCATTAATATTTTTTGATTCATTTTGACCTCCTTACATTTTTTATGCAATTTAGTTAAGAATCATAGCAAAAATATCTATTTAATATATCCTTGAAACAAGAATGGAACAAGATGAAACAATTATTTAAGCAGGATTTTGTTTGTATTTCCGAATGGAATTTTTTTTATTATAGTTCTCGCTTCTAAATCTCTTATAACTCTGCTTAGTTTTGCTTTTGAAAATCCTGTTTTCAACTGCAATTGTTTTTGCCAGAGCTCATTTATTTCTGCCTTTTTTAATTCATTCACAATCCTTTTTTCACTTTCATTTAAATATCTTTCAAAATCTTTTTTATTTTTTTTCTTTAAAATTAAAAAATAAACTAACACAGATGCAATAAAAATAATTAGAAATATTGTAAAAACCAAGCTAAAATTAAGATTTTTATTTTTTATATCTTTAAATATCACAAAAAAAGCAAGGATTTCTCCTTCAGAGATGTTTCTTCTTTCCCATATAACTGAATTATGCTTTCCGTCTGTAATTATTGTAGAATCAGATGGAAAAATATCTTCTTTATTTAAAACAAATCCTAAATCCAATTCAAAAATAATTTTTAATTTTAAAAAATTTTCAGGAGAAACAAGTTTATATAAAAACTCATAGTTCTCCCCCGAAGAAAGGTATTCATTTGTAACATAGCTAAATTCTATATTTTTTCCAGAGATTGTTAATTGATTATCTTTTAAAGTATATACTCTCTCTGACGAAAAACCTCGGAAGTCCTCAGGTAAAGCAAGTTGTATTGTTCCATCTTGGGAAAGAGATATGGTCTGCTTAACAACAAGACTGTCTTTTATTTGTTTAAATTCAATTATGTAACTGCTTTCATCAGTTGCGCTGTTTAAACAGCTGTTTAAACAGGCAAACACCAAACAGCATATTAGCATATAATATGTTTTCTTCATATTAACTATAGAATTTACATATATAAAAATGTTTTTAACATCCTTTAAAATTTTAAAATATGCGTGAGTTCTATTTCCGTAAAAAATAAAAGTTTATTAACTAAAGGGTCTTATAGAATATATAGGAGATGTATTTGGAAATAAAGATAAACGCAGATTACCCTCAAGCATGAGAGAATACAGGCTTCGCGAAGCACGTTCTGGAGATCCCCTAGTTTATAATCCCAAACCAGTTCGTGGAGCATGGAGGGTAGGTTTAACTTGCTTAATGGATTCAGATGTTAGAGAAGAATTTAGAAGAAAGCGCCCCATATTTTATAGAGCGGCTGCCCATTTTAGAGATTGATAATAAACTAAATAAACATTGAATTTCTATAAATTTTTATAGTAACCAAAGTTATTTAAACAAGTTCGCTTAATTATTTTAGAAAAGAGAATGAAACCAGAAGAATTTTTGAAAAAAATTGAAATAGAATTAAAAATTTCTAAGAATTCTCAAAATACTCTAGAAAGCTATCTCTTCTTTAATGAAGATTTTTTAAGGTTTATTAATAAAACTCCAGAACAAATAGATGAAGACGATGTTAAACTTTATTTGTCAGACAAAATGACTGAAAAATCTTCAAGTTCTATAATTGTTTTTCTCTCAGCCCTAAGATATGCATATCTAAATATTCTAAAAAAAGATATAACTCTCAATATAAAAAGGCCAAAGAAAGAGAAGAAAATTCCAGATGTTTTATCAAAAGATGAGGTAAGAAAACTTATAGAAACAACAGATACTAAAAAATCTCGTTTAATGATTTCTATGCTCTATTCTTGCGGAATGCGTGTTTCAGAGCTAGTTAATCTAAAAATTTCTGACTTGCAATTTGCAGAAAAAATTGGATATATAAAACAAGGAAAAGGCAGAAAAGACAGAATTTTTAATATTCCAAATTTTTTAATTGAAGAATTAGAAGAGCGAGTTAAAAATCAGAAAGAAAAAGCCCAAGAACATATTTTTTCAGGACCAAAAGGAAAACTCTCCTCAAGAAATTTGCAGAAAATTGTTGTTCTAGCTGCAAAAAAAGCAGGCATAACTAAAAATGTTCATCCACACACCCTAAGGCATAGTTTTGCAACTCATCTTTTAGAAAATGGTGTAGACATAAGGATTATACAGGAATTGCTTGGACACTCTGATTTGAGCACAACACAATTATATGCCCATGTTTCATCAGAGCAACTTAAAAAAGTTAAAAGTCCAATTGACACATTAATGAACTAAAAATTATTATTTTTTGACTTCTTCTCTAATACTCTTCCACTAATATAAAGAATAATAACTATTAATATAAAAAAACTTGTCGAATATTCAATTCCCCCAATTTTTTTTATTGAAGCATAGATAGAAGCAAAAAAAGAAGAAATTATAATCACCCATAAGGGCAGTTGCATTAAATATGCCCAAATGATTTTTTTCATTTTTAAGTTAGAGTGTAATCGCCCTTTAACATTCTTTCAGGATGAACAATTATTCCCTTGCCTTTTTTTATCTCACATTCAACTATCTTTCTGTCAATTTCTGCACCCCTCATTTTTAGAACCTCTATAGCTCTTTTTCTCTGCCCCCCACGATAAAAGACATTATATAAAATAATAATTCCATCAGATAAAAAGGAAACAGCTTCACCCCTTTCAACAAACGTATTTCCTACATGAGAGGGATTTGCAACTTCTCTTATTAAAAAAGAAGTAATGTTATGTGCTTCAAGATATCTAAATAATTGTTCCATATAAATTCTAAATCTATTTTCTTCACCTGAAAAAGCAGATGCAATGCTAGATAATGAGTCAATCAGAACAATATCCGGTTTGAACTCTCGAGGAATTAAAATTGGTTGCACATCGATTAATAATTCCTTTTTTGCTTCAGATAATAATGCCTCAACGCTTCTTGCAATATCCAAAGCATTAAATCTCTTTATATAAAGAAGATCTTTTTTTATATACTCATCAGATTTTGCACCAAATGAAGACATATGAATTTTCAAATTTTTTTCAGGCTCTTCAAAACTCATGTATAATACTTTCTTCCCTTTTTCACATAAATTGCTGGCTAGATTTAGGCAAAAAATAGTCTTTCCACTTCCAGGTCCGCCTTCAACAAGGATAGTATTTCCAAATGGAATGCCATCTCCAAGAAGGGTATCAAAACCAGGTATGCCTGTTTTAATATATTCTCTTTTATCTTCCTCTTTTTTCATATAATCTATAGAATTTCTGTTTTTAAAAACCTTTTGGATAGATAAAATTAAATAGGGTAAATATCATTAATATATATGGCTAATCCAGGAGAATTGATTGGAATAATAGACGAGAATATAACCTCTGCGGTTGAAATATCTCAAATTCTAGAATATGCAGGATTTAAAACATTTCAGGCATATAATCCCAAAGAAGCAATCTCAATGGTAAAATCACAAAAACCCGCATTGATTATTTTATCTTCTAATCTAGAAAGTGGGAATTTTTGTAGTGTGGCAAAAGATATTCAAGACCTTGTAAAAATAATTATTGTAACTGAAAGAGGAGAAATCCCATCTTGTAATTTAAAACACCAAATATTAAAAATAAAAAAACCAATAAATAAGGGAGACCTATTAGCCAAGGTTAAAAAAGTACTTCATAAATAATTACCTTTTATTTAATGATTTATATAAGATTCTTTCTAATTTTTCAAATTTTTGATCTTTTATTCTTTTTATAAAATAAACTAATCCATAAGTGAGCATAGCCACAGCTAAAAAAATAAACAATAAAAATTCTATTAAATTGTAATTATCTGAACCAACATTATTAATTATAGCATTGCCTGTTATTTCAATATGTTGCAAGGATATAACCAAAATTGGAACAAAAATCAAAAAAAATCCAAGCAAAAATCTTTTTTTTCTTCTTTTTTTTAGGTATTTTTTAAAATCATCCTTTTCAATAGTGGTTAATCCAGCAAAGTATTCAGTTTTATCATAAGGAATTTCTTTGCCAAAATGAGAGGCAACAGTTTGTTCTACCCGAATCATCCTTTCTATCATATCCATAGACAAAAATTTTGCTTTTTTGATTTTTGACATACAATTAAACTCACTCATTTTTTCTTTTTAAGTTTTGCAAGCTCTTCATTTAATAATGGTATTTGCCTTTCTATATCGAGAATAAGCTCACCAAATTTTTTAGTTCTTATGTTATAATTTCCCTCAGACAGATCTCCTCGCTCAAAATAATCTTTCTGTGTTTTTGATATAAGCGACCTGATTGTGCTTTTTCTTAATTCCAAGGCCTCAATTTTTCTTTTTATTATTTTTATTTTGGCTTTTTTCCAGAAAAAAACCCAGAATAAAATTATTACAATAACAATTCCTATTAAAAGATATCTGTTAGAATAAATAAATCTCATAGATCCTCCTAGGGTAGATTTGTATGCAACATTTAACCTACTATAAGAAGAAACAGCGGACTCTATCTGACCATATGCCTTTGTTATTAATGGGTCAACATTTTCATATCTTTCAGAACTAAATTCATCTTCAATCTCTTTTATAGTTTTATCAATATCTTTTGTATCAACTCCAGAATAGATAGTAGAATTATAGTATTTTTTAAGAACAAAAAAATCATCCCTTGATGAAATTGCAAGATCCTTAATTTTTTTTATATCCTCACAATATTTAATTACAGTTAAAAAATCATATTTATTTTTGTTTTTCATTAATAACTCTTGGGAGTTATAATAAGAAACTGCTTGATTTATAGAGTCATTTAATCTCTGAACATTAAACTTTTCCTCAGTCATGCTTTGCATTATCTTTAATGATTGGTTCATACAAGTTAATGCATTTTCTTGAGTATTGGTATCTGTTAAGTTAGTATCTACTGCATAGACAAAATTAATAAGGCTTACAAGAATAATTAATGTATATAATTTTTTCATTTTTTGAAACTTTTTAGTTTTATATTTTTATTGCCTACAGCTTCTGCTGCATCAAGTAATGCAAGTTCTTCTTCTACCTCAGATAATTTAGTTGAATAACTTTTTAGCATATTTTCATATAGCCTTGTCTCTAATTGTCCTTTATTTAGATATTGATCCTGCAATTTCTTAATCATATCAGATAATCTCTTAGATTCTTCTTTAAGTGCTCTTTTCTTTCCTTTTATTTTAAGCAAGTTTGCAAGTTTTGTTTCTACTCTAATTCTATCTTCTACAACCTCCCCTAGTCGTCTTTCATATTGAGCCATAGCTTCCCGATACTCTTCCATTGACATTGAATTATTTTCAAAGCATTCTTTTTGAACAACTTTCATTAGTTCTAGCAAGAGCTTTTCTTCCTCACCCAAGATTCTTAATTTTCGTTTATAAAGGCGATATCTAACCAAAAGAGAAGTTGAAATTACAAATACTCCAAATCCTGCAATATATCCGGTAGATTGGATTGGATTATTCTTTACTGTATATAATAAATTAAACTCACCTTTAACTTCTGCTGCATAAGCAAGCCTAGCTTCTTCTAATCTTTTTAGTGCAAGGTTAAAATCACCTCTTGAGAAAGCACTTTCTGCTAGATAAAAAATCTTCTTTGTTTCAGTTACAGCTATTCCACTTGATTCTGCTTCTTTAATTTGTTTGCTCAATTCCTCAAATAAATCCCTTGATTTTATTGCAGAGTTGTATATTTCCTCAATTTGGGAATAATAATCCTTTAATGCAACAAAATCTCCATTTTCGTAAGATAGATTTGCAAGAGTATCTAACTCTTCTAAACTTTCAAGATTAAGATTTCCGGGAGAAAATGAAACCAAATCAGAGCTAACAACAAGGTTAGATAATTCTTGTTTCATTGTTTTTATATTTTCTATTAACCTTAAAGATTCATTTCTATCTATTTCCAAGATTAACAAAGTGATATACCTTGTTTCTTGATAATCAGAAACTGAACCATTTAAATTACTTTTTCCTTTAATTGTAAAAACCAGCGTGTATTTTTTTGAATTAAAATAAGCAGGTGCAGTTATTTTTACTTTTATGGTTTCTTTTTCTCCAGAGCTTATTTGTTTTATCTCATTAGGATTTATTGATATATACTCAGCATTTACTCCAGATACACTAATTTTTAAATCTTGCAATATAAACTGATACTTATTAGTTATATCCAATCCAAACTCTTGTTTTGAACCTCTTGCTAATTCAAATGTAGCTTCTGTCTTTAGATTAGATCCTCCACCGCTTGCACTTCCTCCACCGCCACCGCTACTTGAAGTAGTTGTTGTAGTTACTGTTGTTTCTGCACAATCAGGATCTTGTGCATGTCCACAATCAGTTACACAAACAGAATCACTAGAATTATAACACAAGAAAGTTATGCTTACATCATCAGTTAAATTTGTTCTATTAAGTGCATCAACAATACTTGCTCCAGTTAAATTTAGCCCTGTTGTGCTTAATGTTAGTGTTTTTACCCCCGCAGTCATATCTACTATGCTTGTGCTTGTAAGTGAGAAGTTTATATTTCTGTAATTTAAGTCAGAGCTTGTTATGTTTTCATAAAATTGAGTTAAATTGCCACTAGAATTTGTTATTCCAGTAAACGTATTCCATGTTGAACTTACATTATAAGCTGTATTTGATTCATTTATTGTAGTAGAACCCATTAAATTTCTTATGTAGGATTGAATTTCAAAAATACTAGGAGTAAGATAAACAGTAGATGGACTACTTGTTACTTTTTGGTATAAGTATGGGCCTGATTGGCTTGTTATTAGTGTTAGTGTAGTATTTGAATATGTTTGATTTGATCTGCCCCTAAATTCCCACAATGTGATTACTGCGTTTTCTTGTTTTATTACTGTTGAAAATGAAGCATTTATTTGAACATTCCTTGCTGATTCAGCTACTAAAGAACTTGATAAGGCAAGATTTTTTGCATATTCGTTATCATAATAAATTCTTCCTTCATCAAGATTATATGTAACCCTAAATTCTAAAGAGCAGTTATTATTTGAATACTCTGCATCTCCTGTATTATTTATTGTTATATTTCCAACCCATTTATTTATACTATAGCCAGCCATTGCTCCCAAATCGCTGGTTGCCTGCCAAGTGCAATCCCAAGATGAGTTTAATGTATAATTTCCACTATATCCTATTTCACCCATTGTGTCATTAGCAACGATTCTATATGTAAAGCTATCTTCGTAATTTGGCAAGGTTATGCTAACATTCCAGATATTATTTAAACTGGCTTTTGAGGTTTGGTTATACATTGTTTCATTTGTCCATAAACTTGTTGTTGAATTTTTCCACTGTAAGAACGGAGTGTCTAAATTATCTTCAGTATCAGATATATTTGCTGTTATTGTAATATTTACATATGGGTCTATATTATCAAGTATAGTTAAACTGGAGGTTACAGATGCAAAACTTGGAGCAGAGTTTCCTCTTATTAATCTTGTTTCAGTTATATTTTGGTGATTTGCTAAGTCAGTTATGCTTAAATTATAATAATAGTAAGTTACAGTGTCTAAACCTGACTTGTTAAAGATAAATATCCAATTTGTATTGCTTGTGTTGTAAAAACTTGCGTTTACATGGTTGCAGTTTGTTGTTGTGCTTGTGTTGCAAACAACAGCAGTCTGCCCTACAAATGAGAAAGTTACATTAGCTGGATTTCTTTCTGTTATTGTAACATTTATGTAAAATAATCCACTTCTGCCAGAA
>Ga0172375_10009115_pt1 | contig 13152 bp, 8 predicted proteins | sample LakKiv1m_FD_114537 | JGI IMG/M metagenome (GOLD analysis project Ga0172375, IMG submission 114537) | Freshwater microbial communities from Kabuno Bay, South-Kivu, Congo - kab_092012_11.1m | ecosystem: Environmental > Aquatic > Freshwater > Lake | place: Democratic Republic of the Congo...
ATTCTTTATATTTTTCAGGAATCCGTCCAGGCCCGCGGCGTAGTCGGGGCTTATGGAGAAAAAATCCAGGCGCTTGTTATTCAGCGCGTCGTAGCACTTCTCAAATTCATCCATAAAAGAATTGCTGCGTGTATCGGCATAGATATTCTTTTTGGATAAATCTATTTTTATCCCGGGAAAACCCTGGGAATACTGGACATGCATGCTCTCTAAGAAAGACCTGCGGGGCAGCTGCGGCCAAAAAGGTATGTGGGCTGCAAAATTAGACAAAACAAAATCCAGCGCCTTGTCTGAATCCGTAAACGGAAGACTTCCTATCCCAGTAGCAAGAAAATGATTTTTAATATCCATGTTAATTGAACTGCGTTAGATACGAATCACTAAATCCTAAATCCAAAATCTTAAACTTAAAACAAATAATTTTTGGATTTTGAATTTTGAACATTTGAGTTTATTTAGAGTTTAGGATTTAGAGTCTAGAGTTTTTATTTATCAATCTACAAATAGATTTCTAAATCTGACGACAAGATTCCCTAATAATCAAATCAGTATCTAAAATTATCCTTGTCTTTGCGGAAGGTTTCGCGGGCTTAGATGAAATAATCTTATGCAATAAAGATGTTGCCTTGGCGGCCATTTCGACCAAAGGCTGCCTCACCGTAGTGAGCGCCGCCGAACCGGCCAGGCAGATCGGATTATCGTCAAAACCTATTACCGATACGTCGTCGGGAACTTTTATCCCGTTTTCCAAGAGAACGGAAATGGCTTCCTGAGCCATATCGTCGCAGCCGGCGAAAATTGCCGTGGGCATAGGTTTCAATTTCAATAAAGACATTATGGCGCGGCGCGCCGACGGACGTGAGTAGTCGCCCTTAAAAACCAATTCCTCTTTTACGGGCAAATTGTTTTCCTTTAATGCAAGATTATAACCTTCGAGCCTCTCCGCGGCGGACTGGGTTATAAGATGGCCGGTGATGTGCGCGATATTTTTATGTCCGAGGCGGATTAAATATTCAGTCGCTTCTCTCGCGCCTTTTTTATTATCTATGGCTACGTAACTGACATTGCCTTCCTCAAAACGGTGGTTCATCACGATACAGGGAATGCCTGATGCCAGGACGCTGTCTAATTCTTCTTTATTGGAAATGACGTCCGCGAACAAAACCCCTCCGGCGGAAGTCGTATCTATAAAATTCCTCTCGCTGCTTAAATGCAGTATCAAATCCAGTTTTAAACTTTCGCAGGCCACTCCCACGCCGCGGATAATCTGGTTGGCGTAAAATGAAAAGAATATGCCTTCATAACGAGGAATAACCAACGCTACGTTATCGGCCCTTCCTTTTGCCAGGCGCTGCGCCAGCACGTTGGGCTTGAAATTAAGCCTGCGGATTGCCTCCTGGACTCTTATGCGGTTGGATTCTTTTACCGTGGGAATTTTATTGATTACGCGCGATACGGTAGTTGGAGAAACTCCGGCCGCGCGGGCAACTTCCTCTATTCTCGTCTTATCAGCCACTTGATTTAATCCTCTCAGAAAATAAATCCCATTAGAAGGTATTCTTTCTAACGGGAATAGTGTTTGGAAAAACCTAATTGACTAATTTTGCTACGTCTCCCGTCCTGATTTCTTCGTTGACGGCTGTTTCCTTTATGTCTGCCGCGCAGATATCCTTGCGCATCATTATTACTTCTGCGTTTCCTATAAATTTATTATCGCGGTATACGGCAAACCTGTCGCCTATCTTTATTCCCGCGCTCTCGCCTAAATCAATGACGACAAAATCATTTTCCTTATTTATTGAAAGCACCCTGCCCGTTAATGCAGGCTTTGAAGCCTCCTGGCTTCCGTGCACAATGATAGGGGCAAGTTCTACCGTCCTTGAACCCGGCACCACAGCAGGTATGCCTTTGCTCTTTATCTCACCCAGGTCCTTCTTTATTTTTACAATTTCGTCGACACGCTCGGAAACAACGCTCTCGGTCTCGCCGAGCTTTTTCCTGATGGCGTTTCTTTCCTGCTCTAATGCGTCTAGTTTTCTATACAGCGTTGCCTTTGTGCTTTCCAAATCCTGTATGTGCAGGCGCATCTGGTTATTATCTTCCTTGATTTTATTTATCTGATCCATCAACGCATCTTTATCGTTTTTCTCGCGGACTAAATCCTCGGATAACGAATTAGCGAGTTTCTCATTATAGGCAGCGCGCCTTTCCAAGTCGTCTTTTGCCTGGGCAACGCTTTTTAACTCCATCTCCGTGGCGCTCTTGGCTCGCATTAATTCATCCGCCCTGAAAGCAACCTCCTTTAATTGGGATTTTACGTTTTCCAGCTCGAGCTCAGCAGCTGCCTTCTGCCTCAAAACTTCTGCCCAGAACGCTTCCTGCGATGAAGTAGGGGCATAAACGGAAGCGGCAGTCTCTGCGCCGGAGGCCGCTCCTTTTGAGCCTTTCTTGCCCTTTGCAACCTCTAAATCTTCCTGTATTTTTTTCTTTTCGTCTATGAGATTTTGGATTTTATCGACGAGGCTGTCTCTTTCCTTTGCGGTTAGATCCAGTCTTTCTTTGATGCGGCTGATCTCATCCTGAAGTCCCTTGCCTTTTGTTTCAGCCTCCTCCAGCTGGCTGGCGAGACTTCTGTTTTTCTCCAAGGCGCTGGAAACTTGTTTTAAGAGTTTATCATTATCCTGGCTTACCTGGGTTAATTCCTGTTCAACGGCGTCTTTGCGCGCCTGCAGTTTTCCATTTATTATATTTAACTGGAAGGCAATAAGTAAGCTGATAGCAGCTAAGACTCCTAGTCCGATAACTAAGAGCTTAATCCTTTTATCCATTACCACCCCCCTGTAACCACTGAAAACACAGAATTCAGTTTAACGACATTCTTGTTGAATATGCTGAATAATTCTCAGTGTATTCAGTGTTGCAATTTTAACATATAGCATAATATAAGTATGAGTTCAAGCAAAAAGCCAAAAATTTGATGGCCCGCTTTTATTCTTTCACATTAGCGAACACTTCGCGCACGACAAAATTGGCGACTCCCAGCGCCACGGCATTCTCGCCTAACCGCGAAGGCATAATTTTGGCCGCGCTGCTGGACTCCTCAAAGGCCCATTCGCTGACAGCGCGTTTTATTTCATCTATAAAAGGCATGCCCGCCTCTTCTAAACCTCCGCCGATAATAACCATTTGCGGATTAAGAACATTTACCAAAAAGGCGACTTTAATTCCCAGTTTACGGCCAGCCTGTTTTATTATATTCAAAGCCAGTTTATCATCCAGGCGGCTCGCTTCGAATATATGCTTCAGCTCCATCTTGTCAACTGAGCCGCCGCAGAGCTCCAAAATTTTTGAGTCCTTGGATGATTCCGCCGCTTTCTTTGCGGATTCAAGCATGCCGATGTCTGCCTGCCAGCGTTTTAGGAAACATGGCTCGCCGATTCTGCATCCGAAAGACTCCGCGTCTTTTTCGTTAGGGTTATGTATGGAGATTTCTCCGGCGCAGCCATTGGCCCCGCGGTATAATTCCCCTTCTATCATAATCCCGCAGCCTACTCCGGAAAACATGTATAAGAGGTTTTTTATCTGCGCGTCCTGGTTAAGCCACTGCTCGCCGAAACATGCCATAGTAGCGTCGTTATCCACGCAAACAGAATAATTAAACTCTCTCTCTATTATCTCTTTTAAAGGAAGCGAGATAAGAGAATAGCTCGTGTTGCCTCTGCCTGTTGATTCTGGCCAGCGCACTGTCTCGCGGTTTTTATCCACTATGCCGCCGACGGCAATTCCGATCCCTTTAATCCTATCTTTGTATTCCGCTGACTGCGACAACAGGTCGCCTATAAGCTTCAATATCAAATCGGACATTTCCGACGCCTTGCTTCCTTTTTTCTCTATTTTTACCTTGCGTATCAGCTTTCCGCGCATATCCGTAAGCACGGCGATGGCATTGGAAAGATTAAAACCAACGCCGATGGCATAGCCGGAATCATTGTTTAAATCCAATAATACCGGCCGCCTGCCGCCCTTGGAGACGTCAAGCTCTTTCTCAAATATCAATTTCTGCCGCAGAAATTCCTCGACGTAATTCGAGACCGTCACGACATTTACACCGATGAGGCTGGAAATTTCCGTCTTGGAAATCGGGCCTGACCTCCTGATTGTATCTAAGATAGAAAGATTCTTCTTGGCCCTGTCAGAAATGGCATCGTCTTTAAATACTAAATCTCTCATCTTATTCCCCTACAATCTCCGTGGCTTTTAAATCAATCCGTGGCATTTGTTTATTTTATTTATCTATTTGGTTGCGCCTGCCCCTATTTATTTACAGGCGGATTTTCTTTCCTGAACTTATTGAGAAAACTTTCTATGCGCTTATCTTTTTTGGACAACGCAAACAATATAGACCATATGCATAAATTGCGCATATAGTGGTCGCCGAATAAATATTCGCCCTGGGAACTGGAAAAGATGTCCGGCTGGTTCCAGACATTCTTTTCTTTTTCGCTTATGTTAGACCATATGCGCTTGCCTATATCCTCTGCTTCCTTATTAAACCCCTCATAAATCGCTAAACTCAAAAAACCGTAGCTTATGCCTATCCAAATATTAGCGGAATGCATACAACTGTTGTCTCTTTCTCCTCCGGGCAGAACCGAAGAAGTTATGCCGTAAGGAGAATCTTTTGCGTTCAAATCTAATATCGTCTTTATTGCCTTGTGAACCCTGTCTTTGGAAACTATATATCCTAAACCCAGCAAATGGGCATACCACTGCCCTGTCAACTGAGCCATCGTACATGACAAACTTATCTTTGGCAAACCCTTGGAATTCCTATTGTTTCTATTATTATACTCTATATAATATGTCTTATGCCACAATTTTTTTTCAAAATTCCTTCTTCCTTTACTGAAATATTCCTCTGCAACCTTCTGTGTCTCTTTATCTTCCGCAATCTGGCTTATCTTTATAAGCGCAAGCGATGCCGCTAAAAAGAGGCTCGAGGTGTATGAGCTTGCGCCATAGCAGCTCCATATATCAAACGTATGATCCGCTCCATCGTTATCAGGAAGGTTGTCCTTGTTTTTATCGGTCTCTATCAGCCAAAAAAACGCTTTTTTTACAAAAGGATAAATCCTTTTTAAGAATTCCTGATCTTTTGTCCATAGGTAATCACGGTAAGCCATCAGAATAAATTTTGAATTCAGGTCTTTCCAATAAAGGCGGTTGGTGCTCGCGCTGGGCAGATCCAGCCGCATCCTTCCCAAATCGTGCATTATGTAGCCGTTGGCGCGCTGCGACTCGGCGAACTGCATCATCTCCTTTAATTCCAGCTGCGGGAATAATAACATTAAGGCTATGGAAGAATAAAAACGCACATCCAGAGTCCCTGCCAACGGACAAACCTGCGGCGCTTCCAGAAAAGCGAATTTCATCCTTCTCGTCCATATCGTCGAGGAGAAAAACGTGTATAAATTATTCAGCAGCCCGTCGCTAAGCCACTGCGGCAAGCCCAGATTTTTAAGTTCCTCTACAAAAAGGCTCGTCTTTTCATAAAGCTCCTGTTTATGGATAGAATAATAATGCACGGTCTCGCGGGAACTCTTGAAGTAATTGTTGTAAGCGTGGCCGTCCAGGCAAAGCGGGAAATTCCACGTCAAAACAACAGGAATTTTTATGCTGGATTTCGGCTTAATCTTTGCCTTCACGGAAAATGCCCCTGCCAGTTCCACGCTTTCGGAATTAACGGGTATCTCGGAATTTATGTTCGGCAATTCTCCGTCCTTGGAAAATAATTCGAATGCTTCAAGCCTCATATCTTCTTTCCTGAACACAAAAGGCTTGGACATAAGGTTATATTCGCCAAGATAACTGATTGCATATTTATCTGATTTTAATATTCCGACGCTGATACTGCCCTGCGTCGAGTCCAACGGCGAATGCCTTTTTAAAAGCATGTTCAGGGAAATATGGTCTGCCTCGTCTATTACCTGGTTGAACCTGCCCACGCACCACTCGCCTATGATATTCCTGGCATTCACAAACAGTGCTGCCTCCACATAATGGTTAGTGGGGTTGCTAATTTTAAACTGGAACACGGCAAGCGGCAGGCAGGAATTTTTTTCCTCATGCGGTATAAAAGGAGAAAACGCCTCCATCTTTATCTTCAAAGGAATATCTTTATCTTCGTAATCTAAATACGCGAAAGGAAATTCGCCTTCATAGTTGATGCTGTCTATCGTGGGGTAGCCGCCGACGCTGGCGGTCTGCAGCAGCTTCGCCATCTTTTTCTTGTTGTCCTTAAAATATACGCCGAAGTGATAACCTAATACGCCCGCGCTTTCGCCGGCGGCGGAATTAGTCAGCGGCCTGTTAAAATTATTGAGGAACGTAAAATTATCCAGGACGCCTGAAGGCATTATCTCCAGTTTCCCCGCGCCGATACCGCCGAGGGGCACGCCTGATTTTATTGATTCTGCGGAATTAAATTTTACCATTTCCTCCTGCTCCTATTTTTTCTTGTCTGGCTTTATTTTATAGTATGGCTTCTTCCAGAATCTCTGAAGAGTAAAATAACTCTTGCGCAGAATCCTTTTATTGAGGCCATTTTCCAATTCCGGCGACAAAGCCACCAAACCAAACCACTCTTCATTCATATTTTTATTGCCTTCAACTTTTATGTCGAAATAATACCCGCCGTTAGACCAGTTAGAGCCTGTGTCGTGCACTGACCAGCTGTCAGGATCATACTCTTTATTCTTCCACCACTCGTCTGTCCATTCAAATATGGCGCCGCCCAGGCAATTGCCTTCGCCTGTCTTATTAGTAGCCAAATTCTTGTAGATCTGGACCCACTGGTCTTCCAAAAACTTCGCCTGGTTATCCTGGTCTTCTTGTTTTGTATAGGCGTTGTAGGCGTCGCAGCCAAACTCGATCAGCACCAAAGGCCTGTCAAACATATTCTTTAAACCCTTGAATATATTTCCAAACGACCTGCCGCGATAAACCAGACAGGCGACTATATCTACTGCGGGCGCGGCTTCCCTGGCAATATCCAGAGTTATCATCTCGCCGTTCCCCATAGCCACAGGATGATTCGGGTCTATCTTATGGATCTCTTCAGCTATCTCGTTTACAAAAGAATAGTAGGTGCGCGCCCGCTCTCTGATCCGCGCTGCAGGGTCTTCAATCGCGTCTATCTCTGCAGACGACCAGGGATTAAGCTTGCCCGCGAAGGAATAATTATTTTCATTTCCCAAAACCCAGAACAATATTCCGGGCTCATCCTTATACTCGCGCACCATATCCAACACGCTTTTTTTTACGTTCTGCCTGAAATCGGCATCGCCATAAAACGGAGCCGGATAATTCCAGAATCCCAACCAGTGACCCATTATTGTGCGTATGCCGTATAAGCTGTATAAATCGCCGATGACTTTCTTTACAGCCTTCGGATTGTCGCCGATGTGGTAAAACCTCACGGTATTTATACCCATACCCTTCATGAGTTTGCCATCTGTAATCCATGGCTGGAGAGGGTCGCTCCAGAAATCATAATAGTGGCTTTCTCCGATAGGCACAGGATTATAGCAAACCCCCTTTATGATATAAGGTTTTTTATTTACCAGAAGCTGATAGCGGCTGTCCTGCAACTTTTTGATTGTGACTTTTGTGACTTTTAACCCAGTTACTCCATAGCAACCAAAGGATAAAATACAGACGATGGCCGTTCCAACTAAAATAAATGATAATTTCCTCATTGACAACTTTTTCAATGTATACGTTAATAACAGTTAATAATAGTTAATAAATTCCGGTAAATTAAAGTTGGCTAAAAATAGTCGCTTTTTATTTTTAAGGCGCTATCATTAACCTATTTTAACCTTTATTAACCAATATTAACGCTTATCAAACTCTATCTTATTTATATAAAGATTGATTCTACTCGTACCTTATCTCATCCAGATAGAAAACAACTCCCTCCGGATTAACATCAATATTCGTAGACCAGCAGAAACCACCAAGGATATAAGAAACATCCTTGCCTACCAGGTCAATCGTATACTGTTTCCACTCTTGAGTTAAGATAACCGGGCCGATTCCGGCAGAGTCGCTGTCAGAGTATTCGCCGAGTAGTCCGCCGATTTTAAACTCTTCTATCCTCTCATTGCCTTTCTCGCCTCTCGCCCAGAAAGTAACCTTGGTGGCTTTGGATAAATCGAAGCCGCCGTCTATACCGCCCCAGTTATTGGCCGGATTCTGCCAATAAACGCCTGCCCAACGCGCGCCATGGGAAACATTATTATTGTATTCGATCTTAATACAAGTCGAACCAGCATAAGGATCCTCTATAGAACCAAGGTCTATCTTCACATCGCTGGTATCGCCCATATATCCGGAAGAAATAAAATGGTTCTGTATGCTGCCTCTATCCGAATATACATAAAAAGGCATCTCTTCTTGTTTCTTGGTCTCGGGTTTTACTGTCGCATCTGCTATGAATTTCACATCATCAATATAGAAATTTGCTCCTTGCGGATTGGAATCTGCATTAACAACCCAGCTAAAACCGCCGGAAATATATGATAAATCTTTTCCGGCAAGATTAACCGTATATTCTTTCCAACTGTCGGTCAGTTCAAATGGGCCAAAAGCTGTTTCAGAAGAATCAGGGTAAAGCCCCTTGATACCGCCAACCACTACCTTATCAACGATTTCTCCGCCTTTCTCGCCTTTCATCCAAAAACTCAACTTTGTCATTCCTGTTAAGTCAAAACCGCCTTTTTTAGAACCCCAGTTATTGGCGGGATTCTGCCAATATATACCTACCCAACCCTGACCCTGCATTTTCTTTGCGCTATATGCTACCTTGATGCAAGTCGAGCCTGAATTAGGATCCCCCATGAATTTATCGTCCATAGAAACATCCCCATAATCCCCCATATAGCCAGACGCAATATAGTGGTTATCTGGAGAATTGGCGTCAGTATATACCTTAAAAACTTTCGCCTCCGCTGCCAAGGCGCTGCTGCTAAAAATAGCCAGGCCAATTACCAAAAGCAAACTGATAAGCCTTCTCATAATACAACCCTCCTTTTCTTGTTTCTTGGTTTTTATTTTAATCTCTCTTCGAAAGACTACTTTTATCTCTTTCAACTGAATTCTTACCGCAAAACCAGTTAGCTTATATAATCACCCTCCTCTCCTTATGGTATTTATTGGTTCCAGATTTCTTTATACGCATAATAACTTTTTCTTAATTGCCTCAAAAATGGACTTAACGTTCCTTCGCCCTGGCTGCACAAACCGAGCCACTCCTCGTACATGAAGCCGTCCGGAAACGGCCCGCTGAACAATCCCTTTTTATCGTGAAATGAAGGTTCATAGCCCTTCCACCACTCATCTAAATATTCAAAGATTACGCCGCCAATAGCATTACCTTGCCCTGTCTCGGAAGACATATTCTCTTCTATGTCTTCCCATGAACTCAAAAGGTAATCAGCCTGCGCTTGTTCTGCCTCCTCGCGGCTCATGCCCTGCGCATAGGCAGGACAGCCATATTCGGTAATAAAAGCGGGTTTGTCCGCTAAATTCCTTACCTGCTGCCAGTATGCGCCAAAGCCATAATCGCCTCTATAAGCGTTCGCGCCGAAAACGTCTACTTCATCGGCGTATTTTGCAAACCTGTCCAGAAATAATATGTCGCCGTTAGCTATAGCAACAGGATGATCCTGATCAAGCGTCTTTATCAATAACGCAGCCTCGTTGCAGAATTTAAAAAATGCCTCCGGATTTTTATCCGCGTTGCAGGCCACTCCGTAAACATTCTCATTACCTAAAAGCCACATTAAAATATAAGGCTCATCTTTAAACTCAAGCACCATCTTTTTAATCGACTCGAGCATATTCTTTTTATGCTCAGGGTTCGCGTAATCCGTGCCTTCGTGCCAGTCCGCGCCTGAACCCAAGGCATACTTGCCTAAGAAATCCCCCATGATAACCATGATGCCGTACTCGTTATAAAGCTTTCTCAAGAGCTCCTTGCTTATCTCAGACGGCTGATGGTATATCCTGATCGTATTCACGCCCATGTCTGAAAGCAATTTGAAATCTCCGACCGAAGGCTCATCCGCATCCTGGATGTTATTCCCGTTTTTGTCTACGAAGGCATCATAAGGGCCGTCGCACTTTCCGTTGTTATTGAAATCATACTCCATCCAATTTGTCACGGATCCGTCATCCGGGCTTTGCCCGACTTTTGTCGGCGTGTAAGTTATGCCTTTGATGATATAAGGCTTTTCGTCAACAAGCAACTGCCAATCCCCGCCTTCATACTGCGCCAGCCTAACCCTGCCCCAGCCTCTTACCTTTTTTATTTTTCCCTTTAGGGCATCTCTTTTAAAAATCTTCTTTGCTTTATCAAAAAGACTGCCGCTCCAGCCGTCTTCTATAATTTTCCCAGGGTTTACCACAAAGACATCATTTACAATATCTTTATCGTAGCCGTTAATTACTTGTATCTCGGCGCCGACTAATTTCATTTTTAGGTCCGGGCGCTTCTTGCATAAATGCTTTATCTTTGCTATGGCTGCCTGTCCGACATACCAGGGAGTCTTCCAATATGTCCAGCCTATTGCAGAAGGAAAATGCACCACTATAGCGTAGTAAGCCTTTATCGCGTGTTTGTATAGGCCAGCTCTCTCTAAAATTAAACCTAAATAAAACAAGCTTACGCCTTTAGGCTCAGGATATAAGGCCCACCTGAAAAATGCTGCCTCTAAATCTTTTGAGCGAATTAGATCCCAGTGATTTTCTTTCAACCTGCCCTCTGACTTTGCTGTAACAAATCTGGAGTCCCAACGAACGCTGGTAGTATTAGGATAAATGCCCTCGCCTGCTGCCGCAGCCAAACCAGCCTGGTCTTTTATCACATATTGATAATCGCTTGTGCCAACGCCTTTGAATTCGCCGTATTTCCCGTAGTCGATAATATCTTCTTTGCCTGGGTCATCTAAGATTAGCGTGGTTTTTATTTGAGAATCTTCTTTTTCCTGCTGAACTCCCTCAATCGCCTTGATGCCGTTTTCTAATTTCTCCAATGTTGATTGCGCCGCCTCAGCGATCTTCCAATACCATCCGCGCGGATCCCAAGCCTGGGCAAAAGGATATTTCTTAACCAAATCCCGGCAAGCCTGCTTGGCTTCCTCTTTTTTATCTTGTCTTACAAACGCTTCGATTCTTACAAACAAACACGTAGCCACATCATTAAGGCTCTTATATAAACCGATAGCATCTTTGGGAGGAAAATCTTTCAATGAAGCCTGCTCTTCATCGGCTTCTTTGCCGTATTTATTTACGCACTCCCGGACTAAATTATCCAACGATACGTAATCTTTCTGGCTCAAAAGCTTCCAAGCCTCGGCTACGTAATCTTTCTCTATAGTCTGCTCTTGTGCAAAACAGAAATGAGATGTAAGATGCATAATGCACAATGCAAGAATTATAAAACAGACAGCCTGTATCCTGTATCCTGCATCCTGTATCCTAAACATTATCTTCCTTTTTGTCTTTCTGCTCTTAGCCTTTCCACCTGCGCGCGAATTTCATAGGCCTTATCTTCAGTGATTGAGAAAGCGTTGATGACAAAAATAGCCGCCGCAGAGGTCACAATGGGAATACCGATATCGCACAAACGCATATACAAAAGCGTCTGCGTTGATTGGCCGAGGCCTAACACAACATTAAAACCGGTTAAGTTCAAAAGAAAACCGGATATGACCGATGAAACTGCAACTCCCACTTTTACCATCCACCAATAAATAGCCCCGAACATACCTTCCCTGCGCGTACCGGTTGTAAGTTCATCTAAGTCGCAAACGTCTGCGACCATGGAGTTGACTAAGGTAAAAAGCGAACCAAGGCCGAATGCCATAAACGGAGCAGCAACCAACAATAAATACGGATGTTCTGGATTATATCCAATCCATTTCAAAGCATAACCAATGATTGAAAGAGGAATTGTAATAAAAAATGCCTTCTTCTTCCCAAGGCTTCTGGACAGCCTCGTGGTCACGTAAATAGCGCCCATTGTGCAAATAGCGCTAAAAGTCCCAAACCAACCAAGCAAAAGCCCGCCTCTTGCATAGGCCTGGTCAATAACAGGCGCATTCTTAAAAACATAGAAGAACACAACATAAATAGTAAAAGCTGATGCGCACATAAATCCGCCGAAAATCAACAGGGTGAATATACACAGCTTGCGGAATGGTTCGCATTTAAGAGTAACAAAGCCGCCTTTAAAAAAGTCTTTCATCTTATTCCAAGGCCCACTAATATCAGGCTTTGGCAAATTGTGGAAGTATTCTTTATTAAAGATAGCCGGAAGGATGCCGCACACCACTATAATGGTGCCGATTATAACGGCGAGAACGCGTCCGCCATAAACGATATCCGGAAACCAGTTCTGATTGTGCATAATAGCCCAGCACCAGGGAGCGATGAGCCAGGGCAATTGGCCGACTACATTGCTGGCTCCCTGCAGGCGTGTCCTCTCGTGATAATCTGGAGTCATTTCATAGCCAAGGGCGATCCATGGAATGGAAAAACATGTGAATCCTATAAAGTAAAGAATCTGGATTATTCCGAAATACGAGACATAGAAAAGCTCGCTGCGCCCTTTATAGAGTTGGAACATAAGGGCATAACAAATTCCCCCGGTTATCGCCCCAAATAATATAAGGGGCCTGCGGCGTCCCCAGCGGGTCCGTAGGTTATCAGAAATGTAACCGGTTATAGGATCTGATATGGCGTCAACGATACGGGGAATAGCTCCGACTAAGCCCACTAAAGCGGGATTCACGCCCAAGCCCAGGTTTAGAACAATTACCATCTGCGTAATAAAAGCGGCTTGAGCAGTATTAGCAAACGCACCTATGCTGTATACGGCTTTTTGAAAAAAAGGAATACGGTCTTTAGGATCTGTAACATGATGTTTCGGTTTACCAACTGGCTGCTCCATTACTAGAATCCTCCTTTAATGAGCGCACATTTTATGGAACAACAGTGAACATAAAATGTTTGCGCGAATTAAACCCCACACCCAGCATCTTATTTTAAAGATTCTGATAAACGCCCTTTAAGGGCTGTTAAAGCCTG
>Ga0172375_10009116_pt1 | contig 13152 bp, 19 predicted proteins | sample LakKiv1m_FD_114537 | JGI IMG/M metagenome (GOLD analysis project Ga0172375, IMG submission 114537) | Freshwater microbial communities from Kabuno Bay, South-Kivu, Congo - kab_092012_11.1m | ecosystem: Environmental > Aquatic > Freshwater > Lake | place: Democratic Republic of the Congo...
AACAGTTAAGCACACTTCAATAATGTTCGTGCCACAATGTTCAAATATCTTCTTGCTGATATCCATGTTGGTATTAAGTTCATGGATTTGATCTTTGTCCATAGTCCTCCTCGTCCTCCTCTCGTTATTAAGAAAAACTCTTGATTAAAAAAAGAAAAGAGAGCGTGATACTGAAATACCACGCTCTCAAACCTGACCATTAGTCTTTTATGGTAATGGTCTTGACGCCCAGCTTGCTCAAGGCGTCCAAGATAGCTGTGTCATTGGCATAAGTCTTTTCGATCACGAGAAAACGGTAAGACCCCTTTTTCTCAATGATTTTCAGGACATCAACAAGGACGACCTGCTTTGCTGGTATAGATGCTAAAACTACATTTTGGAAGTCCATGAGGGACTCCTTTCTGATAGCTGTAAGGTCGCTATCTACACCATATATTATTATTTTAACACCGCCACAGAAGAGCGGTGCCGTGCGCAGTGTGCACGGCAACGATATGGTATGCAGTAGCAGGAGAAAGCGTGCGAGCGCAGCGAGCACTACGAAGTAGAAGTAGGAGAGTGGCGGTGCTTATTCATCACAACGCTCTCTTCAGCATAGGTACAGCGTGCTTATTCCAACGATACCATATGTTCAGCACTGGACGGGCGACGCTTGACGAACGAGGGGTGGGTACATCCCGATGTGAGTCAGCCCGTCCCCCACGTGACCACCCATCACAGAGAATTTCTCTACTTTACAAAAATATCTTCAAAAACCCTTGACATTCAACGATTTGGGGGATATAAATAAATCAAGTAGGCAAATGGACAGCTTTTCTCAACGAAGAGCTGTCTTTTTTTATCTATAGGAGGTAACGTTGGGACGACCACCGAGCGGATTGACAGAGAAACACTGGAAAGCGATCAAATTACTCGACGAGGGAAACCTCACGAATGAGCAAGTTGCCCACGAATGCGGGTGGTCAAGAGACTATTTACAGCAGATGATAGCAGGAAACGTTGAACGGGGTGGTCAGGTAGCGTTGTTGTTCAGGGCAGAAGTTGAGAAGATTGAAGAGAAATTAGAGAAAAGCATTAAAACATTAAACAAGAAGAACTCGGAGATGGTCTTAGGGATCATGCAACGAGTTCTTTTTAATTTACAACAGAAGAAAACATTGACACCAAGAGAGCAAAGTCTCCTTGTTCATATAAATACTTCTTTAGCAAAGAGCAAATCCAGTGTACACATAGGCTCTTTATCATATAGTTATACCAAAGGCTTAACACCCGCGGAGTTATTGCATGAGTTTACAAGACTTAAAGGAATTGCAGAAGGCTCATTTAACCGAAGAACAGTTCTCGAAGCTCCCACGGGAGGAGCAGGAGAACTATCTTCGGACGATGAACCTGGAGATTGATTGGCTTAAAACCAAGAAAATACTCCTTTATGAGCCTTTGCCCAAGCAGAAGCTCTTTCATATATCCCTCTGTCCGCGTAGATCGTTGTTCGGAGGGAACCGTACAGGCAAGACAACAGCAGGCGGAATGGAGTTTTTATACCATATCACGGGTTTATACCCGGATTGGTACCCTGAGACACAACGCTACAAGGGGTCTATTAAGGGCAGAATCATAGCTAAGGACTTCCAAAAGGGCGTAGGAGAGGTAGTTACACCATTTCTCACTGAATGGCTTGATGACAGCCTTATAGCGAAAAGGACAAGAAACCCTCAAGGGATACCCATAAAGTACGAATTAAAGAACGGATCGGTCTTTGACATACTCACACATGAGCAAACTACAGAGCAATTTGAGGGGTGGCGTGGGCATATTGCTTGGTTTGACGAGCCTCCACCTCGGGATAAGTATGTTGCAACTTTGCGCGGGCTCGTAGACTTCTCCGGCAGGCATTGGCTCACGCTTACTCCTTTGACTCAGCCGTGGATCTATGATGAGATCTACACCTCTGTAGACAAGAATTACAACTTTGTAACAACTGTAGACATCACAGAGAACCCTTATCTCTCCCCTGAAGCCATCAAGGAGTTCGAGGCAACGCTGACCATGGAGGAGAAAGAAGCCCGTTTACACGGAAAGTTCCTCCATTTGACAGGTTTGATATATAAGGAGTTCGACCAGCAGGTTCATGTGATCGACCCTCCAACGATAAAAAAGCATTGGAGCCGTTATATGGCTATCGATCCTCATGAGAGAACCCCTACAGCAGTCCTTTGGCTTGCTGTAGATGAGAAGGAGAACCACTATATCTATGATGAACTGTGGCTTAAGGACATGGACGTTAAGCAAATGGCAGAGTCCATACACGTCCAAGAGGGACAAATACCTGCGAGGATCAAGCTTATAGACCCTCACGCAGATAAAGATAATGTTGCGGCTGGCGGCTTCAACGTTCGGAAGGAGTTAATGCGCTACGGCGTCTTCACGGAGCGTGCTAACTCAGACCCGATGCTTGGAAAGGCGAGGATTCGGCAGGCTCTCACTCCCCGTTTCAATAGCCTTTCCAAACTTTATATTCCCCAGTTGCATATATCACGATATTGCAAGCAAACGATATACGAGTTCCAGCATTACATCTGGGATGAATACCGCAGGAACAAGGAAGAGTACGATCAGAAGGAAACTGCTAAGAAGAAGAATGACCACTTTATGGACTGCCTTAGATATATTTATAACTACAATCCTCGATATATTTTAGAAGAAGATGAGAGAGATATCGAGATAACCTATGCCGGGACATACACCAAGTACCCGGTAGAGAAACCTAAGAGCGGGTATCACTCTCTGGTAGAAGAAAGAGCAGGTAACTTCTAATGCCATACGTAGTCAGATACAATGATGGAGAAGGGGCTGTTTACAGGAAGGATACAGGTAAGAAGGTTGGGAATAGCAAGAATCCTAAGAAGTATAAGCGTGTGCTTGATGCTATCGATCACGGCTGGAGACCTAAGCATGGCAAATAACGCCCCTTATTTAGCGGATCTCTTTGCTTCTGTCGAAACGGGTGGAGATCCAACCGCGGAATATCTCCAAATGGAAGTAGATACTTTTAATGATATGAAGAGAAGGGGTTATCTTCCTGCTTCTGCTACATTTGAAGATTATATTACTATTGATGCGATGAAAAAGAGAAGCATTGCCAATGTTCCAGCGTATCAGGATTTAACATCTAATTTTTATGATTATATGCAGAATGTGTATGGAGCGCAAACACCTGAACAGGCAGCGTTGTTTTCTTATAGACCAGGATATTTGAAGAGATATGGTAGCGTTGACAATATACCTTCTGGACTACCTGGGAGCTTTGGAAAAGATTCAAAGACTGTTATGCAACAAAGATTGGATACTTTAAATAAGGCAGGATTTACACAGTAATGGACTATTGGTTCAAGTTTGACGTAGAAAAACTTCAGAAGGAATTAGAAGAACAGGAGAAAAAGAATGACAGCAAATCCAAGCTACGTTCCGCAGACAAGCACGTGGGCGAATGTGAACACGTATGCGCCGTGGGACCAGTTTAGGCAGCAAACTGCATACTACAGCGACCCGGCTAATACGAAACACGGAACAAATGCCTTAGATAATTTTGATATAGCACCGTGGTCAGGAGATAGCTTAAAGACATTTTTTACTCCTTGGAATGCAGATTGGGGGGCATTATGGAGAGGGTTATCAGGAAAGGGACATAAGCGTAGTTCTCCTGAATATTATTCTCCTTCTTATCAAGGAACTTCGTTTACACCTGCAGAAGGATATTCAGAGTATTACCAGGAATCTCCTGAAGTACAACAATATAATCAGATGGATTCCTTACAGAACTCTTTGAGTGGAGCATCTTATGATTATAACTATGGAGCAGAGCCAACGACAGGAACTCCTTCTCCTCAATTTACTCAATATAATCCTTATTCTTATGATTCATTTAACCAGAACTATGTAGGACAATCCCCGTACGGGTATGAACAGATTATAGGGCAGAACAATCCTTTAACTCAGACATTTAAGGCTTCTATGGGACTTGGGAGCGGTGTCGGGCAGTATGGGATGTAATGAACGCTAAAGAACTATATCATTTATATATTAAACAGGGAATGAGCCCGAAAGACGCAGCCAAGATAGCGCAGGAGAAGACAGGAACCTCTGCTGTAACAGGAAGACCTATTACAAAGCATCTGAGGTTTACCAAAGAAAAAACATATTACGGACAATACGGAGTGGATAATGCCAAATAAACTGTATAACGATGTCACTGTTAAGGCTACTTCTACAAAAGACTTAGACCCTATGGCTAAGTTTGTAGTGGAAGAGTTCGAGAGATACGAAAAGTTTCATCAGGACAGATTCAATGATGCTAGAGAGGTCATAGATCAATGGAACAATGTTCCTCCGGACAAGACTTATGACTGGATGAATAATGTTCATTGCCCTATTACCTTTGCTGCAGAGCAGACAATCACTCCGCGCATATTCTCTGCCATATTTCCTAACGATGCTCCTGTGGATGTTCAGGTCTATAATGATGCTACAGAAGGACAAGGAATAAAGATTAAAGAGACTATTAAGCATTATTATAGATTAGCAGATGTTCAGGGATCCTGTTTATCCTCTATGACCCAGAATACTTTATTAGGGACTGGGTATGTAGAAGTTCCTTATCTTTATAGAAAATCATGGCAGGTAAACCGCATGGAGGAGAGATATCTCGCTGTTGTAGACCGGAGACCTGATTGCAAGTCAGTGAACTTCTTTGAGATGTATCCACACCCGGCAAAGCTTTCTATGGATGATGGGCTACCGTTGATACGCAGAAGGTATTGTGACGCGGAATTCTTAAAGTCTTTAGCCGAAAGCCCTGATGCTAAGTTCATAAACCTTTCAGAAGCATTAAATACAGACAGCACAAGGAGCCAGTCTTCAGTCCTTTTAGATCAGCAGGGTAACTTTATGGATGTAAAGAAGCGGGATGAGTATGAGCTTCTGGAGTATTGGGGACCTTGGGACGAGTCTTATAAGGACAAGGATGATAAGGTAGTCAAGAAGAAGGCAGTTCCTTACTGGATTACAGTTGTAAACCGCAAGGTTAGAGTCCGTGGCATTCCTAATCCTTATAACTTCCAACATCCTCCGTATGCTAAATTCAATCTATTTCCAGAGTCTTTTCCTTGCTGGTTCGGAGTAGGCATAGGATCCGCAGGTAAACCTACACAGGATAGAATTAACAAGATAGTTAATCAAAGATTAGATAACGTAGACTTAGTCCTTAATAAGCAAGGTTGCTACAATGGCAATGATCCTTTAATCAATGTCAAAAAGCTCCAGATCAGCAAGCCTGGAGCATGGCACAAGGTCAGCGATACAGTCACTTCTCTCAAGTGGATGGATACGCCTGATGTTACTGCGTCAAGCTATAAAGAAGAAGAACTCGCTAAAGCGGATTACCGTGAAGCCACAGGAGCTGTTGTTCCTCTCATGCCTGCGGAGTCAGGACAACATGAAACAGCTGCTGGTATTAATCTTCTTCAGGGTGCAGCCGGCATCAGGTTTAGACCTATATTGAGAAAGATGGAGAAAGACCTTATTTCTAATATCTCTATGATGTTCCTTTCTCATCTGCAGCAGTTTATGGTTCTTCCTGAGTGGATTAGCATTACTTCGGATGAAGGGCAAGCAGAGCCTATTTTAGTAAGACCAGAAGATTTACAGTTAAAAGTTCAAATTATTCCTACAGGTATTTCAGAAACTCTTAACAAAGAAGTACAGATAGGACAACTGTTGAGATTTAAAGAGGTATCTGCTAACGATCCGACTATCAATCAAGCTGAGCTTAATAAGCGTATTGCAGAGCTTATGGGCTTTAAAGATTTTCAGAAGATCGTAGTCAACCAACAACCAATTCAAGTGGGTCCTGGGCAATTACCGCCAAGCACCCAGCAGTACATACAACAGAGACTTCAGGAAGGAGCTACGCCTGAACAGATCAAACTGGAGGTATTAGGGCAACCTCCTGCGGTAGAGAACCAGAATCCTAAGCCTATGCAACAGCCTATGCCGCCTGGGAACAAGCCCCGGATGAGAGGACAAACACCAGAAGCAGGAATGCCAGTTCAGAGACCAATGATTCCTATGGCAGGTGGTCCTGGTGGCGGAATGATGAGGCGACAATGATGGACCTTAAGCAGGCAGAGGATTTGAAGAGTAGCTTGATATGGGCTGGAGTTGTAGAAGAGTTAGACAAGAAGATACATTTTGAAACGAGTAAATTAAGGACTTGCTCTCCTGATGATCTTCGGATAATCCAAATAGCGATTCAATGCTATGAGAGTTTAAAGAGATTACCAGATGATATCATCGAAAGAGAGTCTTGAGCTTCAGTGAGCTTATCACTGCTCGGAGCTATCCGAAAATAGCAGAAAGCAATGCAATGGCAGACCAAAAACCTGAAGACGTAAAAAAAGCTGCGCCCGTCCAAACAGCATCGCAAGAACCAGCGAAACCAGTTCAGCCTCCAGCACAGGCAGTTCCACCAGCTGCTGCACCGTCAAAATCAGACGTAAAACTAGCACCAGGGACAGTTCCCATAGAAGCTTTACATGAAGAGCGTACAGCTCGTCAACAGCTTCAAGCTGAAAGTCAACAGCTTCAAGCTGAAATAGCTCAGTTGAAGTCTCAGATGTCTCAAGTTCAGCAGTCTACTTCTCAATCTCAAGTGCAGGTGAATCCCCGTAAGGAGCTTGAACAGCTCTGGGATACAGATCCACGTAAGGCTGTACAAGTTGAGATCATGTATGCTATGGATTGGAGAGACAGGGTTGATTCAGGGCTTGAGGTTCAAGCTGACCAGTTAGCTACTAAATACCCTGATTTTAATAATTACCGAGGAACCACATTAAACTATGTGAGAAATCTTCCTCTTAACCAGAGGGGGACTCCAGGTATATTAGAAGCAGCGTATTACATGGTTAGAGGTCAGAATGTTGATACCTTACTTCAGGCAAGAGAAAGTGAATTGATGGAGAAATATAGGAAAGGTGAGATTACTGCTGCACAGTTGCAGAATCCAGCAGGTGCATTCTCTACTGTTCCTTCTTCTTCTCAGGGAATAACTCTTACCGAAGAACAGCTTCGTGTGGCAGAAATGATGGGAATGACCCCTGAGAGTTATGCTTCACAGATTAAACTACAATCCCCACAGAGAGGTGCCTAATGGGTATCTTTACTCCTGGGGTATCAAAGATTGCATATCAGGGCAGGCTAACTTGCCCCTTTGTCAATGTGGTAGATGGAAAGGCGTGTGAAAGCACAGCCTTGCGCTATATTGAGGATGTTACTCCGTTCAGACTGCGGTATCGTTGCAGGAAGTGTGGAGGAACATTTCAATATGACATATCTGCTCGCACTGATATTAATCCGTATGCAGCTTACCAAAAAGGTAAGATATGGGGGAGCATCATGCGTGCTTCCCGCGGGAGAAAACTAAAAGGAGCTTATAAATGAAATGGGCATATGACTTGACTGGCGCTGAGCCAATCATTAAGGACGTAGCGGTTTATGACGCTACTACGATTCAAAATGGCGAGTTGCTACAGCTTGGTTTAGCGGCTGCTGGTTATTACACTGCTGGTACTGGACATGGATACGCTTCTGCTTGCCCGACAACTGTCGGTGCTACGCAAGGTATCAATGCTCTTGGTATTAGCTTGGAAACAAAGACCACGGCTGACACACCAAGTATTGCTGCTCTTCATAACTTAACCACAGGCGCTTTCTGCTACGTAAAGGCTATTGTTAATCCTTTCGCAGTGTATCGTGCTTGGGTTAATACCACGTCAACTGGTACTGTTGCTAATAACATGATCGCAGGTGCTTCTGCAGCTACGGCTACTGACTTAGCTCAGATTGCTATCTCAACGTTGGCAACTACTGGAAAAATGAACAGCTTGTGGGTGTATTTCTCAGCATCTGCCGGTGCAAACTGGGGACAACTACGTAAAGTGGCTTCCTCAGCTTCTGCTGCAACGGTGACTTTAGATGCTGCCTGCTTGGCTACATTCTCCTCAGATCAAGTGACATTCATTACCAATCCTGGTGACTCGCCTATGTGTTTAGGGCTTGATGCCATGAACGTAGGTAATGATAGCGTCAATCCTGGAACATCAACTATGTTCAGGGTTGTTGACAATATCATTGATCGTGGTAGGGGGCTTGAGTTGTTAAGGGAAGATGCACACGCAGGTGGAAGGGTTAACCTTTCTGGAGCAGCTCGTAAAGCAGCTAAATTCTACCAAGATCTTATGATGAAAGATCATATCTTCGGCGTAGATTTATAAACGTAATGGAGGAATAACATGGGTGTTGTCAATAGTGAACAATTTGGCTATCTATTAGACCCAGGTCTCCGCAAGATCTTCGTAGATGAGTATGGTCTACCTGAAGGTCAAAGGGAGAATCTGTTCGGAATGGAGAAGTCAAGCAAGGCTGTCGAGTATGATCTCGGCATCGGCGGAACTGGTGACTTGGCAGAGTTCGATGGTACGATTACCTACGACGATTTCAAGCAACAGTATCGCACATCCTATACTCACAAAGAGTGGGTTAAGGGTATGAAGATCGAGCGCAAGCTCGTTGATGATGACCAATACAGCATCATCAATAAGAGACCTAAGCAACTCGCTTTGGTCTCAAAGAGAACCATGGAAAAGCATGGTGCTTCTGTGTTTAACAATGCTTTCTCTACAAGCGTATTTGCTGGTGGAGATGGCTTGGCTCTCTGTAGCACAGCTCATACGTATGTTGGAACTACAACTACTGTCGGAAACAGCGGTACGACTGCTCTTTCTGCAACAGCTGTTGAAGCAACCCGATTACTTATGAGAGGTTTTACAGATGAGACGGATCAACTTCTTATCTCTGCTGCTGATACGTTAATCGTTCCTCCAGCTCTCGAAGAGACAGCTTGGGAGATCGTTAACGCTTCCGGTAAGATGGATACCGCAGAAAACAACCCGAACTTCAACAAAGGGAAGTATAAGGTTGTTGTGTGGGATTATCTGACTGACAGCAACAACTGGTTCATGGCTGACAGCAAGATGATGAAGATGTACCTGAAGTGGTTCCAGCGCGTTCCTACTGAATTCAATAAGGATAAGGACTTTGACACATACATTTCCAAATGGAGTGTCTACACCCGCTATTCTTATGGTTTCAGCGGATGGCAGTGGATCTACGGGCATAACGTTACTTAACAACATTGTGGGGGCTCTCCAGTCTACACCGATTGAAGAGAGGCTTAGGTAGAGCCCCTGCTCTCCTTAGGAGGGTGCGATGGAATGGAAGAAGAAAGTAGATTTCCAGAATAGCCCTAATTACATATTTTACCAAAGAGGGTATCAAATAGTTAGAGATTGCAAAGACAAAGATAGAAGTATTTGCGGTTTTAGTAGTGCCGTAGAACTTAAGTCTTATTTAATCGAACTATGGAAAGCCCAAGAAGGTAAGTGTTTTTACACTAAAGAAAATATGGATCTTACGGGTTATCCTCAAGGGAATCCATTTGCTTTTTCCGTTGATCGTATTGTTCCTGAGTTGGGATATGTAAAAGGAAATATAGCCTTGTGCTGTTCTATTGTTAATAGAATTAAACAAGACCTGTCAATCCAACAACTAAAGGATTGGGTTGGCAAAATAACCTGGACTGAAAAGTCTGAAGGAGGGTAATCCTTTGGGTTATACACACATTAGTAAACCTTGTGGAGTCGATGGAGTTTACAAGGGTGCAAAAGGTAGTGAAATTGATGTTAGCGTAGGGAACATGACATTTACAGCCAATCTTGCAGGCTCTACAGCCGCGGATGCTGCTTATATCGTTGTTCCTTATGATTGCAAGTTAGTCGCTGGGTATGCGGACATTAAAAGCGGTACAACAGGTACTGCTGTTACGATCACAGTTTTCCAGAATGATACAGCAGGAACAGCACTGTTTGGATCATGTGCTATTGCTTCTGCCGGTACTCCTGGATCAACACTCTATACACTTGGAACGATGAGTACGGCTACAATCACGGCTCTTAGTTCTATTGCTGTTATAGAAGCTGCAAGTGCTACTGCTTGTGGTATTACCGTAACAATCGTTGCTACGAAAGCGAGCTAAGTCTATGAGATGGGCGCACTCTTCTTTGGAAGAACGCAAAGCTTGGGGGAAAGAAATGGCTCTTGCTCGAAAGAACAAGGGTGTTAAATTCTCTCAAGAACATAAGGATAGTTTAAGTGTTTCCAATAAAATTGCTTATGATAAAAAAATAGCAACTGGATGGAAAGACCATAAACATTATTCTCGTCGTGATCCAAAGGAGATTGCGTCCACTCATATTTTTAGACAATACAAGAATAGTTCAAAGAAAAGATTTGGAGAGCTTAAATTAACCAAAGAACAGGTTGATAGTTTAATCAACCAGAATTGCGTTTATTGCGGTGCTTCACCTCGAGAGAGGTATGTGATGGTTAGCCACTATGCTGTTAAGACTATTGCTAATGGGATTGATAGGGTTGATAATTCCAAGCCATATACCTTAGACAACTGTGTTCCTTGCTGCAAGACGTGTAATTTAATGAAACATAAATTAACCGTTGAAACATTCAAAGAACAAATAAGAAAGGTATACAACCACATATGTCTCTAATATGGATTTGGCTAATCATTTTTGTTTTGTATGCAAGAACGCTGACTTACCGGTACGTCATTGACGATATCGTAAAAAGAGAAGGGTATATGTACGACGTACCCCTCACTGCTCCATCGCCTGACTTCTTTACGACACGACCTCCTATCCTTTATCGTCTATTCATGATCGGAATGCATTGTGTTAATGTTTCAATTATTTATATGTTATGGGGTTGGTGTCCGGCACTCCTCTTCGCGGTCCATCCTCAAACCGTATGGGGAGTAGCATGGGTTACAGGGAATTATTATGCGACTGCTGCGTATTTTACTCTTATTGTTTATTTTCTTATTCATACCTTTCCGAATATCTGGGGTGTTCTGGCTGCTATGCCTATCTATGTTGCAGCTCTTAATTCTACTGTTTGCCCTATTACTTTTCCTTTTCTCTTCCTGTTTATCGGGCAGCCTTGGGGTCTTACGATGTTTCTCCCACTGGCTACCTTCCTGACAGGAAAGAAGTTTAGGACTGGTATAAAGATAAGATTTGATATTAATAATGACAAGGTGTTTAGAGAAGGGACTGTAAAGTTCAATCCCTTCAGACGCTTTGCTGCTATGACCAAGGTTGTAGGAAGGTATATCTATGGAGCCCTTGTTCCTATCAAGCTCGGGTTCTTTGATGGATATGGCAGGAACCTTAAGCAAGACCCAAAGATCTATAACAAATACCACTCCTTTGACAAGGAATTCTGGGCTTGCTTTACTCTATGCTGGGTAACCTTCATAGCCGGATACCTGATGAATCCTTTAGGGATCTTCTGGTTCTTTACGTTTATATCATTACATTCCCAGTTTAATCTTACAGGACAATACTTTGCTCAGAGATACCTGTATCTATCCCTTATCGGGGTATGTATATGCTTAGGGACTGCTTTGGTATCTCATCCAATACTTCTGACTATTGTTGTAACATTGTTGATTGCTCGTACGCACTATTACATTCCTGCTTGGAAGAACCAGATGAATGTATGGCTTAATGATCTTCAGTCTTATCCTGAGTGTGCTCAGGCATGGAATAACGCAGCGCAGTACTTTTTGCAGGTATCTAAAGAAGTTAAGCCATATACGCTTAATCGTGTAGCCTATTATCTTTTTAGGGCAGAAGATATGGAGCCTGACAGCTGGGAGATCCAGATGAATATAGCTTGCTTCTTTGCTAAGGTTGGTAAGTCAGATGAACTCTTGAAGAGAACGCGTAGGGCTATAGACCTTTTAGAACCATTGGGTGGTATCAAGATGCCTATAGAGATGCTCAGGAAACAGGAGAAAAGTATCGTAGAGTACATTGAGAAACAGAAGGCAGGAGTGTTTCCTGTCAAAGAATCAACAGTAACGGGTGGGCTTGGCGATCTCAAAGATCACTCTCTTTCTCACCCAGAAGTAGACAACCCGCTGAACGCGGAGAAAGAAGGAAGAGAAAATGGTAAGAGCACAGGGAACGAAGAAGTTGCAACAACACATCAACAGTGTTGCGGAAGCGGCGGCGCTTAAGGATGAGAAACGTGAACTCGAATCCACGCTCAGGGAAACGGAAGAGTATGGTAAGGGAACACAGAGGGATGGATCAATCAATACAGCTTTCATTAAGTCCCAGATTAGCCGTATTGACAAGGCGCTGGAGGAAGGTACTCCAGGAAAGTTAACAGGGATGCAGAGGGATGCTTTGGTAAAAGAAGCGAAGGATCTTGAGACAAGGTTCCAAGAAGGTCTTCCTACCAAGTATGAGATGGATCATCCTGCGAAATGCCCTGGCGCTGTAAGGAAGCATATGAAGTGGCTTTTAAGGTTTGAGAAGACAGGGATGGTAGAAAGATACAGAACAATTCAGAGATTGCTTAATCCTGGAGAAGAACAAAGTATAGAGACGTTAAGGAAAGAGAAATGAGAAATTCAACGAGCTTTGTTTCTGGACATCCTTATTACCCAAGTTCCATAAAAGGTAGAAAACAATCTCCTGAACATAAAAGAAAAAGGAGTTTGTCTATGCTTGGAAAGAATAAAGGAAAGAAGCGAAGCTTAGCGTTTAGGCTAAACTTAAGTAGTCGTTTCTCTGGTTCCAGCAGTCCTTTGTGGAGAGGCGGAGTATGGCAAGGAAATAAAATTATAAGGAAGAGAATTGAGTACAGACTATGGAGAGAAGCTGTATTTGCAAGGGACTGCTGGACTTGTCAGAAGACAGGTATTATTGGGGGAAAAATTGAAGCACATCATTTAATGAATTTTTCTTCTAATCCAGAATTAAGATTTTCTATTGATAATGGGATAACCTTGTCACGATCATCTCACAAGGAATTTCACAGGATTTATGGGAAGTATAACAATACAAAAGAACAAATGGAAAAGTTTCTTAGTCGAAAGGAGAAATAAATGGCTTTTATTGCTACAAAGACATCATGGGGAATAGCTTGTACCATAAGTGCTGCAACAGCGGCTGC
>Ga0172375_10009117_pt1 | contig 13151 bp, 11 predicted proteins | sample LakKiv1m_FD_114537 | JGI IMG/M metagenome (GOLD analysis project Ga0172375, IMG submission 114537) | Freshwater microbial communities from Kabuno Bay, South-Kivu, Congo - kab_092012_11.1m | ecosystem: Environmental > Aquatic > Freshwater > Lake | place: Democratic Republic of the Congo...
AGTAATGAGAATAGCAGGCAGAAAAGGCATACTAAACTTCGACATAAGAATGGCTGTACCGAAGGCCCCGCATCCAAAAAACGTCGCTCCAGCCAAAGAAAGCAGATTTGTATACCCGGACAGGACATTGGTCCCAAAAGAGGCGAGGGTATACACCAGGGTGAGGCTTGCTATAAAAAGAAAATATTCACCGAGAAAGAGAGGGGCGCTCACAATAGCGATCCCTATGATTGCATAACGAATAAGATTTCCCCGGGCCATGTGCTTCATACCTTCTTTTCAATTCTTTTGGACATCAGACCTTCAGGCCTCACAACGAGAATACCCAGCATAATGAGAAAAGGCATCGCCTCCTTCAGGGCTGATGAAAAGTAGATGCCGACAAGATTGGTCACGACCCCTAGGATGATCCCTCCGATCATGGCGCCCGGCAGGCTGTTGATACCGCCTAAGACAGCAGCGGCAAATGCGAAATGGAGAATCGTCTGCATGAACGTAAAGTGGAGAAAGATAATAGGGGCAATGAGCAAACCCGCAATCGCGGCAACCATGGTAGCCAGCATCCATGAGAGCGCGAACATCCTTTTGACGGGAATTCCCATGAGCCTTGCAGCCGTCTGATTATCGATTGTGGCCTGCATGGCGACTCCGATTTTGGTAAAGCGGAAAAAGAGGTAAAGACCCAGCGCAAGCATGCCGCAAACGATGATTGGACCGATATCTGCCGGAGAGAGAAACACCTGGCCCAGAGATATGGGTTTTTCCGAAAAGGCGGATGGGAACATGTGCGGATCTTTTCCCCAGATCCAAACAGCCACATCCCCCAGTATAAGGAAGAGGCCGAGGCAGACCAGAGCAGTGGTCAGCAGCGGGGCGCCTATGAGCCTTCTGACCAGGGTTGTCTCAATGAATAGACCAAAAAGGGCCGCAAAAGCCAGCGTCCCTGTCACCACTGCCCAGTATGGCAGGCCGAAGTTATGCAAGGTCAGTGCGAAGAAGGTGGTCACCATCACCATCTCGCCATGGGCAAAATTCAGGATCCCTGTGGCCTTATGAACCAATACGATTCCCAGGGCAACGAGACCATAGATGGTTCCCAATGCGATGCCGCTGATAATCATCTGGGTCATCTTCTCTACCTCGTGCTTTCGGCCTCATCCGCAATGGCGGATTTCAGGTAGGGGATGAGCCCCCCCATTTCAATCATCGTTCGGTCTGCCAGGGAGAGCGGTTCAATGGCCAGTTCCTTCTGGGTACGCAGATGCTGAATCATCCCCCGATTCCAATCCACGAGCAGTTCGTCCCATCGCTCAGCGAGCGCCAGAATGCCGGGGCAAGGGACCAGAGGGAAACCCATGCTGATTTCCCCTCGCCAGAACCCAGGAGAAAAAGATTCAGCGATTACCCCTGCAATGCCCAAGTGCCGCATGGCCTTCATGGGAGGATAGTGAGGATGACCGTAACCGAAATTCTTGCCCCCCACCAGAAAGTCTCCTGTGCGAACCACTCTGGCAAAATCGGGGTCAAAGGCCTCCATGGCCACACGCGCCAGTTCCGCGGTGTCTGTAATCTTGATATTTTTGATGCCCACGATCTGGTCTACGTCAAAGTTGCTTTCAGCAAAAATCCAGGCCACTCTGCCTGATAAGTTGTCAAGCGCCATCGATCAGTCTCCTTGTTATGGCGAGATCCATGATCAAAAATAGGGCCGTGGGTCCGCGATTCTACCTTCGACGGCAGTCGCCGCCACTGATGCAGCATTTGCCAGATAGATTTCTGAGTCCGGGCTGCCCATTCTCCCCGGGACATTGAGCGTGCCTGTTGAGATGGCCCGTTGGCCTGCCGTCATGGTGGCAATATGTCCAAAGCAATAGTCACAACTGGGCGAACTGAGAAACGCCCCTGCCTCAAGGAGTTCCATCAGCAAACCTTCCCTGTCGGCCTCAGCCATAATCTTCCGGCTGGTTGGAATGATATTGAGCTGAAACCCGTCTTTGACGTGCCGGCCTTGAAGCACTTTTGCCGCGGCTCTGAGGTCATCCAATCTGCCGCTGACGCAGGAGCCGATATAGCCCACATGAACTTCCAATCCGGCGACATCATTCAAAGGCCCAATATTGGCTGGGTGGGGTGGTGAAGCGATCAGGGGCTCCAAAGACGTCACATCGAGCTGAACGACTGCTGCATATTCAGCATCGGGATCGCTCATGACCGGAGCGAGCGCCGCTCGCGAACCGCAGGACCTGCTCCACCTCAAAATCTTTTCATCAGGGCTGATAATTGCGGAGGTCGCCCCCGTGAACATGGCGAGCCCGCAAATGGTCTGTCTTTCGTCGAGACTCATATCGCTCAGTGCAGGCCCCTCCAGCTCCAGAACCTGGAAGCGGCAGAAGTCCGGTCCGAGCTCCTTCAGAATAAAATGGAATACATCCCGGCCCATAAGCCCGGGGGGGATTCGACCATTCAGGATGACTTTGGTGGTCTGAGGCACCTGAAGGGAAATGCGCTCCCTCACATATGCCTCGAGGATATTGCGTCGCAGGCCGATGGCGAGCATACCGAATGCCCCCAGTTGGCTGATGTGGCCATCGAAATGGACAAGAAATGCCCCGGGAACCGCGTAACCCACCTCGGCTGCAACCTGGTGCCCTATCCCCAACCTCTCAAAAAGTTGAATTCCCTGCATCGTCGCCCAGCTTCTGGTTATCTGGTGCAGATCCTCTTCTTTGGGGGCATGGGGAGGCACCATATGGTCAATGAACAAGGCGAATCGCTCAGGGGCGGGTGGTGAATTCAGATGAAATTCATCCTTCATGTCCCTGAAAAAGGAGTCTGTGTAGCCAGGAAAATCGTAGCTGTGGACAAAGTCTGGACGGGCCATGATTTCGTCGCCAACCTTCACCGCCCTGCGGCCACAAACACGAGCCAGTATCTTTTCTGTGATGGTGAATCCCATGGTTTTTCCCTTCCCTGGCAAAAGGCCGAATTTGACAATGATCAGAAAACACCGAGGCTGGGCGTCAGACCCACTAGGTCCGAATCGTCACAGTCTTGGTCCATGCCGGCCAGATAGCGGGCCAGTCGTTTTTTATCCTCAAAATCATACTCCGCACCCAGGGCAATCGTCTCCATGATGGGAGAGCCGCCGCCGTGAACGCCCGCCACCTTGTACCAGGCCGCCATGGGTGAACAGCCGATATTCTCCACAAACTGCCAGATTTTTACAGAGTCTTCAGGGGAGAGCTTGGAATTGCGCACAATAAACCTTTTCAGACAATCGACGTTCTCCCCGTGCTCAAAGTCCTCCGAAAAGGGAAGGGTGCCGGCAATGCCACCGGCGATTTCCGTCAGGATATTGTATTCGTGATAAATCAGTTCCCCGGTGAGGCGACGCCCCACATTCGCATACACGCGGTTCGGGAAAAACACGCCGCTGGATGTCTTTTCACCAAACAGTGCGGCCGCAACCCCTGCTGAATAGGCCAGGGTAGCAGCGGATGCGAACTCGGCCAGTTTCTCTCGAACGTGGGATACCTTGAGCACGTTGTTCGCCTCGGCGGCCAGCAGGCTGGCGCCACAAAGGATATCCGAGACTGCTGGTTTGCATCCGCAATAACTGTGCCGATGCGAATCCGCAAAAAGCAATGCCAGACGCCGGCCATACTGCCATTCTCCGCACATGAATACCTGTTCCGATGGAACAAACACATGATCAAAAACCACAACCGAATCCGAGACCCCATAGCGGCAAAAAGGGGGCGCTTCGGGCTTGTCCTTCTCCCGCAGCCAGACCGCCCTGGTGATGAGCTTGACCCCTTCGGCATCGGCTGGAATGGCGAACGCCACCGCAAAGTCGCGGTCGCTTTCTTTGAGCGCCCGTGTGGGCAGCACAAACAGTTCATCTGCGTACGCGGCCTGGGTAATGCACATTTTGTAACCGCTGACCACGATGCCGTCCGCTCTTTCTTCCTCAATATGAACATAGGCATTCGGGTCCTTCTGTTCGCTCGGTCTTTGGAGGCGGTCTCCCTTGCTGTCGGTCTGTGCACAGCAACCGTCCAGATCGTTTTTGTGGTAACGGATCATGAAATCCAGGAATCTCTGATGATACCGGGTACCCAAATCATCATCCATCTCCTTCGTACAAATAGCCAGCGCGTTGATGGCGTCCTGGCCCATGCAGCGCTGGATACAGCCGCCCGCCCGCCTTGCCCCAATGCGGATCATCTTTTGCTTCTGCAACAAATCCATAGAGTTTTGAGGGAGGTGAGCCCACCGGTTGATCTCCTCACCAGTCAAGTGGGAAACGGCCGTAAAGGTTCCCTTGTATTTTGTGTCCTGGGCCAGGTCAAAGGTAATGTCCATGACATTGATCCCTGGTCGAAGCCTGGGGTCGTCCCGTCCGACTCGCTGACCGCCGATATAGACATTGGGCATCATACTGAAAAGCCGTTCATGGTATTCCTGTGCAGTCCTTAGCATCTTCCTTTTCTCCCATGATTGAAATTAGACCTCCCGATATCCGGATGGTCTGTCCGGTTGCATACTCGGAGTCATCTCCAGCCATGAAGACGACCGCGTTGGCCACGTCATCGACCCTTCCCAAACGGCCTGCCGGAATGTGGGACAGGATGCCTGACGTCAACGATTTCTCTATTGCCGATGGCCTTGGGCTCTTTATGAATCCCGGTACGATGCAGTTGACGCCGACCTGGCTGGCTGCCAGCGAACGCCCCAGTTCTCTGGTCAAGGCCTCAAGCCCCCCCAAGATGGTTTCCGAAAGAATAGGGCTCACATACCGGTCCCAGGCCCAGGGCGCAATGAAAATGATCCGGCTGAGTGGACGTAAAGTCGCGTCCTGCACGAAAGCCATCCCCAGCTCTCTGGCCATGTTGAAATTCGCTTCCAATTGCCGGGCCGCCTCCAGAGAAACGGACTTGGTACCGGGCAAATCAGTAGTCCCCACGCCCAATTCCTGCACAAAAATATCGATTGAGCCCATTTCAGAAACGATCCGCCGGTAGAGTTCCATGCTCAGAGAGCCGTATTCGTCTTTAGGAAAGAGACGGATGGGCCTCTCCGAGTCATCCCATCGAATCGGGTTCTCTCGACTGGGGGCAAACTGGTCTGCAACCACCCCTATCCTCGCCCCTTTGGCCGAAAGATCACTGCAAATGGCAGAACCCAGGACGGTGCCGCCATTGACCAGCAAAACGGTTCTACCCTCCCAAAAGGAAAAACGATTAAGGCCCCTTTGTTCGGCTCCTGCCTTGCTGATCGCAAGACCATGAAGGGCCATGTCCAGAATTTCCTTTTCCGCATCAGACACAGTGGCATCGCCTCTCAGGTCCCATCGTTTCAAGACCCAGGAGTCGATCATGCTCTTGATCAGGTTTGCGGTCATGCGGATGTTGCATTTCCTGGTCAAGCCATGCTCTATGCACTCCCTGAGTACATTTTCAAATTGCTGAATGTGTTCCCTTTCCGCTTTAAGCAATTTGTACAGGTATTCGTTTTTTAGAATGTGGCTGTAATGGTAAAGAATCAGAATGGCCTCGGCCGTCTGATCCATGACTGAAAATTCGAAGCGAACCATTCGCTTCAGTTTTTCTATGGGGTCCGTCACCTGGGCAACGCTTGCGTGAAGCCCGTCTAAAATGAGCCCGTACACATACTCGTGGATCAGATAAATAATGTCTTCCTTGCCGCCCACATAGTCATAGACATTCCCATAGCTCAGTTCTGCCGCCTCAGACAGGTCCCTGAGCGTGGTCTTGTGGAAACCCTTTTGGGAAAAGAGCTTGATTGCGGCCAGAACAATTTGCTCCCGCCGCTTTTCAACGAGCTTTTGGTTTTTTACGGTAGTGGGTATGGTTGTCATTGAGGATAGAATAAATAACTCAAGTTTCGCACCTCCATGATTCGAGTGGGGAAGCACGAGGGGTCCGTGGGGGTCTCTCCCGAAAATGCCGCAACAACTTCTCTGGGAGGACGTTGAACGCCCCCGAGACGGTCAACACAGGTCCTCGGACAGGCAGAGGGGTCATGCCAGCTACAAAGGCTCTCCCCTGGGGCTGTCCGATGACGGATTGAAGGCCTCGCTGCCGTTCTATGCAATGATCCCCGGATTTGCGGTCTTTTCGGGGGAGACCCCCCCGCGGACCGGTTAGCCATCCCGGACGGGGCGATCCCATTGGATTCAGGAACCAAATCATCCCGTCAGGGGTGCGAAACTTGAGTAAATAATTCGTTCTGGTCTATCGATTGATCAATCACATTCCGATTATAGAATCACCAACCTCTAACGGTTCTAGATTGCCTTGTCAATAAAAAAATGGAAGCGTCGACCGTTTAATATGCAAGTGTTCATGATCGGATAAGAAATCCTCAAGGTGATGAGGGTATAAGCATAAGAAAATGAGATATCAATTCACCTACGTGGCGACAGGCGAATTGAAAATTATCGAGAATCTCTCTATCATCAGCCTCCTATGAGCCGAGAAAATGCCTTGCAAGAAGGAACACAAATTACATCCATTTTTTTGGGTATGGGGACATCCATCCTCTATGCTTTATTTCGAGATCGGAAGGCATTATCGATATCCCTGTGGCAGAGAAAGAAAAGAGGGGTGGATAAAGTTGGCATAGGGCCGAGAGGACCAGCTCTGCTGCCCTGGGCCCCTGGTGGTCCGGATTGTGAAGCGCCTGACCCTGGCGTCTTCAATAACTTGAAGGGAGTCGAGGGCGTGTTTTTTACCCCAGCGCCGAATCCGGCGGTGCGGGCGTTTCGGGCCATATTCCTGGAGGAATGACATGATGCAAAGAAAATCGATCATGGAACCGCAGATCAGGGCATTCAGCCCCAGCGATGAGTATTTCTTTGAAGAAGGCTGCCATATCATCGAGTTGTCGAATCAAAACAGAGATCCGGCCCTGTCCATCGCCCGGGCGCGTGTCGCGCCCGGCATTACCACCAAGTGGCACAGCGTGAGGCAGACCGCGGAACGCTATGTGATCCTGGAGGGCGAGGGCAGGGTGGAGGTTGGCGGTTTGGCGCCGCAACGGGTTTCACCCGGTGATGTGGTCATCATCCCGCCGGACTGCCCGCAGCGGATTGCGAACACCGGGAGAGTTGAGCTCATTTTCCTCGCCCTGTGCACGCCCAGGTTCATGCCGGACAATTACCAGGAACTGGGATAACCCTGATCACCCCTGCAGCTATGATCCGAAATGTTTAGCTCCTTAATTCCTGGGTCTTTTGTTGCGAAAAGCAAGAAAATCTTTTGGGTGTAATGCGTTTTTTTCGACTCACACAAAGGCACCAAGAACACAAAGAAGGGGATCCTTTTTGTGGCGAAAAACCCTTTGTGTGCTTTGTGGTCTCTGTGTGAGTCCCGCCGTGGCGGGATTGGGTTGCGGGCATCCGCGTTAGGTGCTATATGGCCGCGAAGAGCCGCTCTGCCGCCCTGGCCGCTGAAATGCTGACCGTAAACTTGTTCTCGCTGAATTGGGAAGATGGTCCCGGGGTGCGTGGTCCGCAGGACGTCAGGGCCGATCCATGAGCCACCAAATAACTTGATGGATGTTGAGGCATGAGATAATGTCTGACTCCACGCATCCATATGAATCCATTACGGGCAGGAGCGATACCCGAGTGGCCGAAGCGGTTTGCCATGGCACCGATGTTTGCTCGATACTGTAGGGCAATGCCGCGAATCTTGTTAGCGCGGTTTGGCGTTTTATCGGAGGAGTGTGATGGCCATAATGCCGATCCCGGGGTTTTTCGACCCGGACAGGGTGTACCAGGTCTGGCGGGTCCCATATGAAAAGCGGGCCGTGGAGGCCAGGGAGTGGGCGGTTCAGCACGCTGTAGAACCGGCATCGGCGGATAAGGTGAGGACATGGCTGCTGCTGGTGGATATTCAGAACACTTTTTGCATTCCCGGTTTTGAGCTGTATGTGGGGGGCCGGAGCGGGCGGGGAGCGGTGGACGACAGTAGACGTCTGTGCGAGTTCATTTACCGCAATCTGCATCGCATCACCCGCATCACGGCCACGATGGACACCCACCGGGCCATGCAGGTGTTTCACGCGATCTTCTTGGTGGATGGGGATGGGAAGCATCCGTCGGCCTATACGACGGTGAGCGCCCAGGAGGTTCACTCAGGCAGATGGCGGTTCAATCCCGAACTGGCCAGCCATTTCGGCATCTCCCCTGAGGAAGGGCAGGCAAGGCTCGTATATTATACAGAGCGACTGGCGGAAAAAGGGAAATATGCACTTACCATTTGGCCCTATCACGCTATGCTCGGGGGCATCGGGCATGCCCTGGTCTCATCGGTGGAGGAGGCGGTCTTCTTCCATTCCGTGGCCCGGTATTCGCCGCCTCACTTTGAGGTCAAAGGGGACCGTCCCTTCACGGAGCATTATTCCGTGATCGGCCCGGAGGTGGAATTGGGACCCCGCGGCACGGTATGGGGCCGACACAACGACCGGTTTGTGGCCATGCTGAAGGGTGTGGAACGGCTGGTGATTGCGGGGGAGGCCAAGAGCCATTGCGTGGCATGGACCATCGCAGACCTGTTGAGCGATCTGCGGCGGGAAGACCCAGCACTGGTGAACAAGATATATCTCCTGGAGGACTGCACGTCTCCGGTCGTCGTGCCGGGGACGGACTTCACGGACCGGGCGGACGAGGCGTTCGCCTCATTTGCCGAGGCGGGAATGAATCTGGTCAAATCCACGGACGATTTCCTTGGGTCCTGATAGTTAGTGTCAACGGCTTTTACGCTCTGCCTTTTGGCGAGGCCCTCCACTTTTTGCCCAAAACCGCTTTGAGCTGAAATGGGTAAAATAGAAGGAGTACCAATGAGAGTGAAAAAAAACCCGATGGTGGTGGCGGCTGGTGTTATCGAGCGGGATGGCCGCATCCTGATTGCCAGGAGAAAACAAGGATGGCACGAGGCTGGAAAATGGGAGTTCCCTGGAGGCACCGTTGAGGACGGGGAAACCCCGGAGGAGTGCCTCAAGAGAGAACTTCAGGAGGAGCTCGATATCATAGCTGAAGTGGGCGACCTTATTTGCACCGGTGAGCACAGTTATACGCCTGAGTGGACCATCCGATTACTGGCCTACCGGGCAACGGTCGTCTCGGGCGATTTGAATATTAAAGATCATGACGAAATACGCTGGGTAACGCCGACGGACCTTGCCGGATATGTGTTCCCCGAGGCAGACAAACACGTTGTGGAGCGGCTCATCAGCGGCGTGTGACGTGCCGTTTGATCTTCGTGCCAACTGGTGGCGTTGATTCAAGCGAACACCGACTATCCGGCAACCGGTTTTGGGAATGTCGATGCGTCTCATGATCCAGCAAAATTTATAGGTCAGCAGGACCAATTGCGAGTTGCAACAGATGGGTCAAAGACGTCTCTTCAGGGACCCGAATTCTCGATCGGTTTGTCGTTCGCAGGAGGCGCTCGCTGTTGCGCCGGGGGTTCCCAAAATTGTAATTACGTGGCAAATTTTGTAATCTTGTTCGCGTCCTCTTGGATCGAGAAATATTCCATATTTATGATTATTAACTTACAGTTGATTAACCCGATATGGCATGACGTTTGCTGAAGCGCATTAGACCGGATTTTTTAAAGCCTCAACCCAGGCAAAAAATAGGGAGGTGCGACAGACCCTGAAAAGGGGGCTTAACCCAACAATATAGATTCGTATTGGACAGGCGACGAAAAGGCAAAACCGTCGAAAGGCGGTGACGCAAAGCCACGGGTCTAAAGCCGAAAGGCAATGATGGCCGGACTACCGAACGCATCGCAAAAAAATCCTCGGGGCGTTTTCGGTCCGAGGATTTTTTTATGGGGTCCTGGAAAGGACTGGAGCCAAGACCCCACTCCGAAGGTCAAAGGAAAAGACCGGTTCCGCAGCACCCGCTGGGCCGCCGCCTAAAACAGTTTCCAACGGGCCAAAGAAGGGCCGGAACCACTTCCAACGACCGAAAGGAGATCACCCCATGACAAGCAAGAAAAGATTCAATCGGTACCAACCTCTCATCCTGGCGGCTGTGTGTCTCTTGTTCTTCTCTTCCAGCCTCGCCTACGCCGATCAAGATCTCGACCATGTCCGAAACGCCATAAAGGCGAAGGGCGCCAAATGGCACGCGGACAAGACATCGGTTTCTGATCTGTCGCTGGAAGAGAAAAAGATGCGCCTCGGTTTGAGCCACGAAGAGGAATTGGCGGCTGAGGCTCTCCCCTCTAAGGAAGGAGCGGCCGCTCCCATGGGAGAGAGCACCCCTGCTGCGGTTTTTGACCTGCGGAACTTGGAAGGCGTGAGCTACGTGTCACCGGTCAAGAACCAGGGCGGCTGCGGAAGCTGCTGGGCCTTTGCCACAACCGCCGCGCTGGAATCCCAGTACATGATCGCTAAAGCGGGCATGCCCGTTGACCTGTCGGAGCAGGTCCTGGTATCGTGCAGCGGGTGCGGGACCTGCTCAGGCGGTTACACTGCCTCCGCTTCCAACTTCATCCGCGATGTGGGTCTTCCTCTGGAGAGTTGTTTCAAGTACACCGCCACCAACGCTGCGTGCAGCAATGCGTGCCAGTCCTGGGACAGCGACACCTACAGGATCGTTGGCTGGCACATTGCACGCACCTCCACCACCATTACCGTCAACGACATTAGGAACGCCCTGTATGCCTATGGACCGGTGGTGGCCACGATGTACGTCTACAGCGACTTCTACTCGTACCGGAGCGGCGTTTACAGCTATACCACAGGGTCCTACGTTGGCGCCCACGCTGTATTGGTCGTGGGCTATGACGACGCACAGCAGGCCTTCATCGTGAAGAACAGTTGGGGAACCGGATGGGGAGAGGCCGGGTACTTCATGATCGCCTACGGCGAGCTTCAGGGAACCAGCAGGTTTGCATACTCCACGATGGTCTACGAGGGCCTGGGCGACAACCCGCCGCCGACCCCCTGCACCTACTCCCTCTCTTCCGCCAGCGCCACCTTCAAGGCAACGGGCGGAAGCGGCAGCTTTGCCCTCTACGCCCAAGGGTCCTGCTCGACGACACCCTCTGCCGTGAGCAACGCATCATGGGTGACCATCACCAAGACGGCTTTGGGGAGCAGCGGCGGCACCATATACTATGCTGTCTCTTCGAATACGGGCGCAGAGCGCTCTGCCAAGATCACTGTGGCAGGGCTGACCTTCACCATCAAGCAGCTCAAGGGGAGTACGGCCCGGCCGAAGAAAAAGTGACGCAGGACTCCCGCCTGTTGACAAAAAACGCCCCCTCTTCCCGTCGGAAGAGGGGGCTTGATTCTGCTTCACGCCGGCGAAGTGCGGCGGATGGTTACATCAGGGAGCCATGCTGCTCCGGACAATCTACCTGAACCCGGTGCACCATATCTACATGCAAACCATAAAAATGAGCCGCCGGCACAGGGATATTAAAAGATTTTCCACTTGCCGTACCCTTCCAATCGAACCCACCAGGGTTTGGGTTGCCCAGGGCGCAAAATCGCAGTCCTGAATCTTGACGTTTTCCTCTGTATTGGCAAGTGCCCACTCCTCGCCCGCATCCAGATTGATCGTGATGGTCACATATCCATCAACTGCGCCGCAAAAGGAGACGGTTCCTGCGTTCAGAGTTTGACCGGCAGATAGATCAACCGTGCTGCCTGCTACACACGCTCGAACTCACCGTTCTCGATGATGACCTTGAGCAGTTTAGCCCGGAGTTCGAGCGGAAGTTCGCCGATCTCGTCAAGGAAAATGGTTCCGCCATTGGCCAGCTCGAACCGGCCGATCTGCCTCTGGTTGGACCCGGTGAAGGCCCCTTTCTCCCAACCAAAGAGCTCGCTTTCGATGAGGTTCGGCGGCAGCCCCGCGCAGTTGACATGCACGAATGGCCTGGACTTCCGGTCGCTGGCCTGGTGCAGGGCGGTGGCGAAAAGTCCTTTTCCGGTGCCGGTCTCTCCGGTGAGGAGAACCGTCATCTTGGTCCGGGCCACCTTCTTTATCTGAAACTGAGCGTAGCGCATGGCTTCGCTTTGGCCTACGATATTGGTGAAGTCTTCTCCGAAATGGACCTGCTGCGAAGGTAAATGTTTTCGGCTTCCAGTTGTTCCTTGTATCGGTTGATTTCGCCAATTGGATTTTGGGCCATCTCTTCAGCCACCAGTCCCGGGCTGGGTTTCTCCGGACGATGGTTTTCCAGGGAAGGCAGGAATTCGACAAAGGCGAGATTTCCTCGACATATTTGTCGAGAGGTTGCCCTCTCTCCGGAAGAGAGAACATATTTTACTGCCTGAAATCATTATTAAGGGTCAGTTTGGCACGATCGTAGCACCTGGGGATGGTGCGTGCAGCAACGACCCGTAAGGGAAATAAAATCAGATTCAATCAAAAAGGAAAAGGAGAAGAAGCGATGAAGAAATGGATGATGGGAAGTGCGGTGGCCATGATGGCCATTACGCTGGCAGCGGGATCCGCCATTGCGGGCAATGGCAAAGGCAAGGGCGGCAGCGGAAACGGGACCGGCACCAGGGACCGGAAGCGGGATGGTTCGTGCGTCTCCTACGTCCTGGATCGTCAGGAGGCGGCTCAACTGGCCGCCAACAAGACCCGGACCCGGGACCGAAAAAAGGACGGTTCTTGCCAAAGCTTGAATGTAGACCACAAGACCTCTGTTGACCTCGCGGCAACAAAGACCCAGACCAAGGACCGCAAAAAGGACGGTTCCTGCATCGGGTAGGGAAGCGTTCAGCGGACACCACAGAGCCTTCTCACACCCCACCGCATCCCTCCCCCCGTCACGGGGGAGGGCCGCTATCAAAAACTTCAGATCTTCGTGTCGCCCCTTGACAGTCTTCGCCGAGAATTCGATTTGCGTATCGCAACTTCCATGTGGAATGATCCCAGAATATGCTACACTTCATACTTGACTTGGCGCGGCCATTTGTGATCATTGAGGAAATTTCTTTTTCTGAAAAGCCGTAGAAAATAGGACCCTTGGGGAAGATGATCCAATGTCTTTCCGATTGGGCCTTAACTCCCTGATCCTTTCAACGGGGCTGCGGTCAACATGCACGGCTAACCGACATAAATGATCCCCCGCTAAACAAGGGATCCG
>Ga0172375_10009119_pt1 | contig 13146 bp, 13 predicted proteins | sample LakKiv1m_FD_114537 | JGI IMG/M metagenome (GOLD analysis project Ga0172375, IMG submission 114537) | Freshwater microbial communities from Kabuno Bay, South-Kivu, Congo - kab_092012_11.1m | ecosystem: Environmental > Aquatic > Freshwater > Lake | place: Democratic Republic of the Congo...
CGCCCTCCTCATAACCGCCGTGGACCCCGCATCCGAGTTCCTGGACGACATGCGTCGCTGTAACGCCCCAGCGGGTGCGCCATGAGAATTCACGGCCGGACCCAGGTCAACGTACATCCAGACGGGATATCTCAAGAGCCAGCGACCCGGCAGCGTACCGCACACGTCTTCTACAGCAGTGGCAAGAGTGGGTCTCGCGTCTGCAGGATGGTACGACAAGCGTGACCAAGAATCGAACAGACCCGACCACTTTGCTCTACGGTTCCCGGGGCGGGTAGCTCGTGACGAGCTTGATCGCGAGGCGGTTGCGCGCGGTGGGCGGCGTGACCTGCACGACACGGATGTTGGCCCCGCTGCCGGCATAGTCGCCGATCGAGCCGGTCTCGTAGACCGGGATGCTCCCGTTTCGCGTATCCGATTCCCACAGGTGACCGTGGCCGACGAACATGCCCGCGATGCGGGGGCTGTTGGCATCCACGATGGTGTAGAACCGCTCGGTCTGAACCTGGAAGGCGCGACCCGCGGCCGACCACGTCCGGTTTGAGTCGTGGTCGGTGATGATGGGGTGATGAAGAAAGAGCAGGCAGGGCTCGGTCCTGGCGAGCTGCGTCTCCAGCCAGTCGAGCTGGGCGTCGTCAAGCGATCCGATGCAGCCGCACGCGTGTGTCTCAAAGACGCAGGGGGTAAGCCGCGAGGCGCCGCGGTTGGTGTTGAGGCAGACGAAGCGGATGCCCTTGTGCACGAAGGCATAGTACGGCTCGATCTCCAGCACCTTCCGCCAGACCGCCTCGACTGCCGCCGGGTTCGTGCTGGTCAACCCTTCGCCGGTGGAGGGGTCGAAGCCGACCAAATAGTCGTGGTTGCCAAGGATGGAATAGCAGGGCAAGGGCAGTCGGTCCATCGCCTGTTTGTACACGTCGGCGGGGGTTGTCGCGCCGCCGCCGTAGTCGGCGGGATTCTCCGAGAAGAGGCAGCCGACGAGGTCGCCGGTGACCATGACCAGGTCGGCGTCGGCGTGGTCGCGGGCGATCGTGGCTATCGCCTCGTCCAGGTTGGCCAGGTTTTGCGCGGCGTTGTACGACCCGTCGTCGGGATTGCCCGGCAGACGGACGTGGAGGTCGGAGATTACGACGAAGGTGAAAGGTTCACTGCCCTGGATACTGGTATCGCGAGGATCGGCCGGGTTACCGCCGTCGTTGCAGCCGAGGAGGATCGCCAGGCCGGCGATCAGCACCCGCAGGCGTCCGCGACGCATGTCCATGTGCGTACGTATGCCACGCCGGCGCATCGGTGTCAAAGGGAAGCGCGCGCATTCGCGTTTCCTTACACCCGCGCGTCAGGTGGGCCGGAACTCCGGTTCCGGCCGTGGAAGGGGCCGCAATCGGAGTGGGGGCCTACGGTGCCTCACCGCAAAGTCAATGAAACGCGGATGTGCCCAAGGGAGGCGTGCGATGAGAGCGCGCTTGAGTCGGTTCTTCCGCCGGTATAGGGTATCCGGCGTGGAGAGTTTCGCATGAGCGTGATCGCGTTCAACGGCAGCCCGCGGAAGGGCCGGAACCTGGCGTGGCAGGTTGGGAAGCTCGGCGCCTGACCATGGCGACGCCCCGACCCAAGATGCGCATCGGGCTGTTCGGCGGAACCTTCAACCCCATCCACATCGGGCACCTGATTGCGGCGCAGTCCGCGCTGGAGCACTTTGAGCTCGCCAAGGTCGTGTTCGTCCCTTGCGCAGTGCCGCCGCACAAGGATGGCGGCGGGCTGGTTGACGCCCGGCACCGGCTGGCCATGGTGCAGGCGGCGGTTGAAGACGATTTCCGCTTCGAGGTTTCGGACGTCGAGGTTCAGCGAGGGGGGCGATCGTACACGGTGGATACCGCGAGCGGGTTCCGCGAGGGGTATCCTGACGCGGAGCTGTGTTTCATTATCGGCGCCGACACGTTGTCGGAACTGCGGTTGTGGCGCGAGATCGGCCGGCTTCTCGAGATGGTTCGCTTCGTGTGCCTGGCCAGGCCGGGAACGGACGTGGCGGGGCTTCAGGCGGACCCGGGCCGTATCGGGCTTCCGGAGCCGTGGCCGACGACGCTTCTCGCCGACGTGGTTGAGGGGCGCCTGGTGGATATCTCCTCGTCCGATATCCGGTATCGGATTGCCGAGGGGATGAGCATTCGTTATCTGGTTCCCGCGGCGGTCGAGATGTATATCGCGGAGCACAGCTTGTATCGGATGTGAACCGGCAGGCCGAATGAGGAGGACGTGTTATTAATCCTGAACAGCGCGTACAGCGGATTGTTGCCCTGCTAAACGACTTCAAGGCGGAGGACGTGGTCGCGATCGAGGTCCGGGGACGTTCTTCGGTCACGGATTACTACATCGTGGCGACGGGCACCAGTTCACCGCACCTGAAGGCCTTGTACAACGGCGTCGACGCCGCTCTCAAGCGCGAGGGGTCGGGCTCCTATCGCAAGTCCGGGGATCCGGAGAGCGGGTGGGTGGTGTTGGACTATCTGGACGTCATTGTGCACATCCTCACGAAGGCGACGCGCGAGTACTACGCGATCGAGACACTCTGGCAGAAGAAGCCGGCCGGCGGCTGACCGGGTCTGGAATGCGTCACAGGATGTCGTCGGCGGAGAGACCTTCCATGCGCAGGATCTCCTGCGCGAGGGCCTGCAATCGGGTCGCGTCATCGCCCTGTGCGGGAAGGCTCACCACGCCGTCGTGCGCGTCACTGACCATGGACATCAGGATGCCGACGTCGTGGATGGGATCGGCCTTCGTGCGGTTTGGCGACAGCATCAGCCAACCACCGGCAACGAGGATCAGGGCGGCCGCGAAGGCGGTGATCTGGACGTAGGACGGTCGCGCGAAGCGAAGCGGCGCTCGCGAGGAGGCGAGTCGGTCGGCCTCGCAACGGATCGGCGCCAGGTTGACCCCGGGATCCTCGTCGTGCCGCAGCGTCGATCGCGTCAGCGAGGTGACGGCCTCCGACGCGGCCATGAACGACTGGCATTCCGGACAGGCGGCCACGTGCCCGTCGAGCGTGGCGCGTTCCGAGTCGGGCAGTTCGCCCGACTGGGCCCGCAGGATCTTCCGCTGCCAACGATCGCAGTTCATGACGGTTCCTCCTTCAGGTGGCTGCCAAGACCGCCGGTTCGGCGTGCGTGACGGCCACGTAGTCATCCTTCAATACAACGCGCAACTTCTTCACGGCGTAGTGCATCCGGGCCAGGGCGGTGTTGAGCGGCACGCGCTGGATGCGGGCAATCTCGCGGAAGGGTAGATCCTGTTCGACGCGCATGACGAAGACCGCTCGCTGTTCGGGAGGGAGTGCTCCGACCGCTTCCGCGATACGGCGGCCGAGGTCACCCGCCTCGGCGGTGGCGTCCGGCGCAGGGCCGTGCGCCGGAACCGTCGTGCCCAGGCAGGCGCCCGCGTTCTCATCCCATCCCGCGTCCAGACTGTAGACCCCCTGTTGTTTGCGGATCCGGTCAATCACGATGTTGTGCGCGATGCGCATGACCCACGCCTTGAAGTTCTGGTCCCGATAGCGCGACAGTTTTCTCATGGCTCGGAACCACACCTCCTGGAAGACTTCGTCGGCTTCGGAGGCGTTCGACACCATGCTGACAATGAACCCGAAGAGCGGCCGACGATGTCGCAGGACGAGACACTCGAGCGCCTCCACGTCCCCGTTGCGGTACGCTTGCACAAGGCTGGCGTCCGAAACGTGACTTCGATCCTCCATCGCCACTCCGTTCCCGCGGCTGTTTCCGCCTTCCGTCATCATAACGGTTGAACCCGCCTTCTTATTGTCAGGATGAGGCACCTGCAAAGGCCTGCGGCGCGGGTGGAGTCGCGCTTTCGATCGGCCGTGGACACGCGTCTTGATGGTTTGGGCGGGCCGGATTCCTCTCCGGCCGTGTGGCGAAGGAGGTTGTGCATGAACGTCAGGATCCTTGAATCAACTCCCGCACGGCGAGGAATGCCTTTGCGACGCCGAACGCAACCCCTCCCCAGACTTGGAGCAGGTCGGATCCGAAAAGCTGGATCATTCGGAGGATGGTGACGGGGCAAACGGCCACGACCCAAATGGTTATGACGACGATGTTCATCAGGTAGATGAACGAATAGGAGAACAGCCGGCCGCAGGAACGGATATCGCTCTGGTGTGTCATCAGGGTGGACAAGGTGAAGGTGACGTGGAAGGCCCACGTGAGCCCGACCATGGCCAGCCACAGTGTGTGCCACGCCTGGAGATCGGCAACGAGGCTGATGAGGGAGTAGCTTGCCACGACCAGGACCGAATAGAGTGGGAAGAAGTAGGGTGCCAGCGTGATCCAGATATTCGTTTCGGACACAGTGACCGCTCCGCTTTCCGAACCGACCCGCATGCCGAGGACCTTCTTGCCGAAGAGCTTGGCCCAGAGGGCGTGCGTCAATTCGTGCGCCAGCACGTAACTCCTGGCGCCGCGCGGCAAGGCGAGGAAGATGAGCATCCAGAGGGCAAAGCCGCCGCCGAACGCAAGCAGGGGCAGCGGGAGCAGGGCGTCGGTTTCTGCGCCCGCGTCCAGCAAGGAGGATACGAGCGTCTTGGTGGCCGCAATTCCGCACGGAATCAAGGCCAGGCCGAGCAGGAAACGGAGCAGATGCATACCCATGGCGCCGCAGCATAGCAACGGCGGGTCAGCGGCTCCAAGTGTGAAACGGCTTTTTTCCGATTGACCGGAAGACGGTTGCGGCTATCATGTGCGGTCGTTTTGGAGAGAGGCAAGGAGTCAGTTCGAATGGCAAACATCAAGAGTGCAGTGAAGCGCGCGCATCAGGCTGTTGAACGGAACCGTCGCAACCGGAGCGTGAAGAGTCAGATTCTGACGGCATCGAAGGCGTTTCTGGCCGCGGCGGAGGAAGGCGACAAGGGCAAGGCTCAACAGTTGTTCAGCCGCTTCGCCTCGCTTCTCGACAAGGCCGCGAAGAAGAGCATTGTCAAGGCGAACAACGCGTCGCGGCACAAGGCGCGCGCTTCCGCTCGGCTGGCCGCCATGGCCAAGGCCTGATTTACCAGAACTCCACCACCGCCAGAACGATCCGGTGGGCGAGGTTCTCGGTTGCCTTGGGCAGCGCGTTCCGCTTGTCGAGCGCCAGATCGCCGCCCGGCTGGAAGAGGGTTTCACCCCGGACTGTCTTTCGGAGCAGTTCGGCGTTCGTCTCTTTCCGCAGCAGGACGATCTCGGCTTCCAGGCGGAGCCGATATTCACTTACGGTGCGCGTGGCGTCCTTCTCGTGGCTCACGGTTTCGACCGTGAAGGCGACAAGCTTCACGTCCAACCGCACGTCGGCGTCCGCCTCATCCTTGACCGTGAGCGTGCCGTCCTTCTGGAACTCCTGAATCGCGGCCTGCGTGGCCGGGACTTCGACCAGCGGCTCCGTGGTTTGATTCTTGAACGTCGGCACGTGGATGGTCCGAAGGTTGGGCGGCAGGCTGCTGCCCAACCGATACCCGAGGCAGCCCGCTCCGAGGGCAACGGCCAAGACCAGCGCGATCGGAAGGTGGGGTTTCATGGTCGCGCTTCCTCGTCGGGCCGCGACGCGTTCCAGTCGGCGAGGCGCTGCTGGACCTCCTCGAGTCTGGCGGGGACCCGTGTTATCCAGTTCGTGTCCACATCCGTGGTCACACCCTTGGCGTACGGGGTGTACAATTCAACCAGGCGTTGGAGGACTTCGCCCATGCGCCGGGAGGTCGGGCACCGGGCGACGAAGTCTTCGTAGGCCACGATAGCCGATCGGGGGCGCTTTTCGATGACGTCGTAGAATCTGGCCCGTTCGTGGTACAGGCCGGCGAGTTGTTCCCGGCGGGCGTTGAGCAGCGTCTCGATTTCGCCTCGGCTGCGGTGGGTGGGGTAGTCGCGCACGAAGGAGGCCATGGCCGAGAGCGCCGCGCGGGTTTGGGACTCGTCGCGTGGCGCGTCGTTGGCGAGTCGATCGAGGCAGAGGGCGCGCCGATAGGCGGCCTCGGTCGCGAACTCGCTGGCGGCGTGGCGGTTCATGACAGTGGCATAGGCATCGGTGGCATCGGGCAACTCGCCGATCGTTTCGTGAACCAAGCCGATGCGGAATTGCACTTCGCCCGCCCGCTCCCAGAAGGGCGCGTTACGGGCCAGCGTCGTGAGAAGAGGCAAGGCGGCCTGGGGATCCGCGAACCCCTTCAGTCCGAACCACGCCATATGCCGTTCGCCGAGCACGACGTTGGCGATGCGGAACTGCGCGTCCAGCGCTTCGCCGTAGGGGAATCGGCCGGAGAAGTGTTCGATCAGGTACTGAAATTCCTCGAAGGCACGCTCGTGGCGGCCGCGTTCCATGAGCAGTCGGGCGGCTTCCAACTGCGCGCGGGGCGCTTCCGGCGAGCCGTGCCACGCGTGGACAAGGGCCAGGTACTCGTTCGTGGCGCGGCGCCGTTTGCCGGCGGCTTTCAGTTCGTCGGCATAGCGCAGTTGCGTGGCGGGGCCGTGACACGTGGGGCGGTGGAAGAAGCCGGGCGTCTTTCGATCGGGCTTGCCCGACCCCTTCTTTGGCAGGGCCGGCTCATCCTCGCCGGGCCCGCTATTCTGCATCTGGGCGGCGACGGGCAGCGTCAGGGCCAGGCAGAGAAACCCCAGGACGCCCCACAGTGTCGGAGTCTGCGTTCTCATGGCCGGCTAGACTAGGAGGCGGCACCCAGCGGGGTCAAGCCTTGATTCCTCGCTGTTGCTGGTGTAGCGTTCGCGTTCCGTCATCAACGGGGCACAAGGGAGGGATTGCCATGAAACGCAAGGTTTTGATTCCAACGAAACTCGACCGTATCGCAGCCGACCTGCTTGTCAAGGATGGACACTACGACGTGGTTCAGGATGCGACCGCTGCGCTTCCGGCGCTGACAGTCAGGCACCCGGATGCCTATGCGCTTATTGTCCGGAGCGAAGAAGTCAACGCGGCTGTCATGGACGCCCTGCCGTCGCTCAAGGTTGTGATCCGGGCCGGCGCCGGGTACAACACGATCGATATCAAGCATGCCCGCCGAAAGGGGATTGATGTGATGAACACCCCGGGGGCCAATGCCAATGCCGTGGCCGAGGAAGTCGTGGCCCTCATGCTGGCCGACGCCCGTCACATCGTCACGGCGGATGCCTCCTGCCGCCGCGGGGAGTGGGAGAAGACCCGGTTCATGGGGCGCGAGGTCGCGGGCAAGACGGTCGGAATTGTCGGTCTCGGCAACATCGGCCGCCTGGTTGCCAAGCGCTTGGCGGGTTTTGAGTGCGAACTGCTCGGATACGATCCGGCGATCTCCGTGGATCGGGCCCAGGAATTCGGCGTCGAGGTGACCGATCTCGAGAGCCTGTTCAGCCGTTCGGACTATGTCAGCCTGCACCTTCCGGAAACCAAGGAGACCCGGAAACTGGTCGGCGAGGCCCTGCTTTCGCTGATGAAACCGGGCGCTACCCTGATTAACTGCGCGCGATCGGGGGTTCTCGACGAGGAATCGTTGCGGAAGGTCAAGACCGCCCGCAAGCTGCGCTTCCTCAACGATGTCTACGCGAGGGACGAGCCCGGCCCGAAGAGCGTGGCCGACATCGCCGACATCATGCTGCCCCACCTCGGCGCCAGCACGCACGAGGCGAATTCGACCGCCGCCCGCCGCGCCGCCGAGCAGTTGATCGACTTCGATTTCAAGGGTGTCACCAGTTACATCGTCAATCGGGATATCCCCGAGGGGCTCGACCGCGCGTATTGTGAACTGGCCAATACGCTGTCGCGGCTGTGCCGCTGCCTGGTCGGTGCCCGCTCGCCCCTGAAACTGGTCGAGACCAGCTTCTACGGCTCGCTGCGTCCGTTTTCCGAATGGCTGGTTGTGCCGGTCGTCGCGGGACTGACCGACCGGCTTGACGCCACGAGCGACGTCAAGGCGGCTCACCAGTTTATCAAGGATATGGGGGTGGAGTATGTCAACCGCGAACCGGACGAAGGCAAGCACTACGGCGAGTCCATCACGATTGACCTGACAACCGAGACCGGTCCGGAGAGCCTGCGACACGTGAGCGTTCGGGGAACGGTGGCCGAAGGCGTGATGATGGTTTCGCGTATCAACGAGTTCCACAAGCTCTACTTCGAGCCGGTCGGTCCCACGGCGTTCTTCCTCTACGACGACCGCCCCGGCGTCATCGGCCGGATCGGGTCGTGCCTGGCCTCCGCCGGCATCAACATCGAGGACATCCGCAACCCGCATGACGCGAAGAGCAACCGTTCGCTGGCCATCATGAAGGTGAACCACGCGGTTCCCGACAGCGTCATGGCGGACATCTCCCGCGAGATTCGTGCGCTCGCCGCGTTCAGCATCCAGCTCTGACGGCGGCATTTTACCTGCAAGTTACACACGGCACGGACGGCGTGTGGGAACATGGTGGCGGACGGAGCGGCCGGCGGGGCAGTCCCCGCGCGGCGCTGCCGGCCAGACGGAGGCAGGTCATGAAGCAACGAATCCTGGTTGTTGAGGATGACGCGGCGATCCGGCAGGGCATTGTGGACGCGCTCGGGTTTTCCGGGTACGAGGTGTTCGATGCGCCGGATGGCCATGAGGGACTGCGCATGGCCGTCCGGGTCGGTTTCGACCTGATGTTGCTCGACCTAGTCCTGCCGGGACCCGGCGGCATGGAAATCCTGGCCGAGGTCAGGACCTGCAAGCCGACGGTGCCGGTCATCATCCTTACGGCGCGCGGCGAGGAGGCCGATCGCGTGAAGGGCCTCAAACTCGGGGCTGACGACTACGTGGTCAAGCCGTTCAGCATCAAGGAACTGCTCGCCCGCGTGGAAGCGGTCCTGCGTCGTTCGCCCGAGCGCAGCGCGGACATCAAGCGCATTGCGTTCGACGGCGGAGTCGCGGACCTGGTCCGTCGCGAAATCCGGTTCGACAACGGAAAGGTCGCCGAGATTTCCGAGAAGGAAGGCGAACTGCTACACTACCTGGCCGGCAATGCCGGGCGGGCTGTTTCGCGCGACGAGCTGCTGCGCCGCGTGTGGCGGCTGGATCCGACGAACATCGAAACGCGCACGATCGACATGCACGTGACGCGGCTGCGCGAGAAACTCAGGGACGAGCCGGACGATCCGAAGATCATCCGGACGGTCCGCGGCAAGGGGTACCTGTTCGTGCCTGGGAAGTAACCGGCGGGAATGACGATGAGACCGTGGCACTATGGCGTGGCGTTTGGCGCGCTCCTGGCCGTCCTGCTGGGCGCCATGGGGTGGGTGAGTTGGACCGCGGTCCGGCTCGACCGCGCGCAGGTTGACGCGGCGGAGAAGTCGGCGTTCGAAGAGAACGTGCGCCTGGCCCTGTGGCGGATGGAAACCGTCGCCACGCCGATTCTGATCCGGGAGAGCGCGCGGCCCTATTTTGTGTACTCGTCCTTCTACCCGGCCGAACGCGCGTACAACCGGATGTTCCAGGAACTTCCGCACCAGGACGTGCTGGTTCCGTCGCCGCTGCTGAAAGAGCCGACGCCGCAGGTCCTGCTGCACTTTCAAATCGGACCGGATGGCACGATGACTTCGCCCGAGGCGGCCGAGGGACCGATGCGCACGCTCGCCGTGCGCGCCTACGACAACGAGGCGTCCCTGGATCAGGCGTCCGCGCGGTTGGCCCAGCTCCGCGGCAAGCTCAACCGTGCGCGGCTGCTGGCCGAACTGCCCGCCGTTCCTGAATCCCCGGTCCTGGTTGACCCCGCTGTCGTGGCCGACGCGGCGTCCTCGACCGAGCTTCGGTCGCCGGTGGCGACGTTGGCCCTGCCGGCAGCGAACGCCCTCCCGGCGGCGGCCAATGCGCCACGGCAGCCAATGCGCCAGCAAGCCGCGGCCCAGCAATCGCTTCAGATTGCCCAGCAGGTCGAGAGGGAGCAACAGGACCGGAGTGAGTACGAGTACAATGTCCGGAATGTCCAGCGGTTCGAGGGCCAGCAGCGCGTCAACCCCCGTCTGAACGCGCCGCTCGATTCCTCGTGGCGGTCCTCGCCGGAGGGCAAGAAGACTGCGACCCCGGACGTCGTGAAGACGAAACCCGCGACGGCGCCTCCGGTCAGACCCGTGGTCGAAGGCATGATGACCGCGCTGTGGGTTGATGGCGCCTTGGTGCTGGCCCGGTGTGTGCGGGTGAATGGCGGCGAGTATGTCCAGGGTTGCTGGCTCAACTGGCCGGAAATCAAGGTTGACCTGCTGCGGCGCGTTGGCGACCTGCTCGCCGACGCCGATCTCGCGCCCGCGACCGGCGGGGCGGGGGAGCGCGGTGCCCGTCTGCTTGCCGGGTTGCCCGTGCGACTGATTGCCGCGCAGCCGGTCTTTCCGGCGCGGTCCAGTCTCTCGCCGGTTCAGTATTCCCTGGCCGTTGCCGGCTGCGGTGCGCTGCTGGCCCTCGTTGCCGTTGGCGCGCTGCTGCTGGGGGCGGTTTCGCTGGGTGAGCGGCGCGGCGCCTTTGTATCCGCCGTTACGCACGAGTTGCGGACCCCGCTCACCACGTTCCGGATGTACAGCGAAATGCTTGTCGAGGGCATGGTGACGGACGAGGAGAAGCGGAAACGCTATCTGCAAACGCTCTGTGCCGAAGGGAATCGGCTCAGCCATCTGGTCGAGAATGTCCTGTCGTTTGCGCGCCTTGAGCGCGGCCGCTACCGTGGCCATCGCGAGGTGCTGACCGCGCGAACCGTCTTTGAGCGTGTCCGCGAGCGGTTGGCGCAGCGTGCCGGGCAGGCGGGCATGACGCTCGTGGTGGAGGACAACGCCGAGTCGCTGGACGTCGCGTTTGGCGCCGACATGGGCGCCGTTGAGCAGGTGCTGTTCAATCTCGTGGACAACGCGGCCAAGTATGCCGCTCGCGCGGCCGATAAGCGCATTGAACTGCGCGCTTTGGCGGGCGGCGGCACGGTCCGGCTGCGCGTTCGCGATCATGGTCCTGGCGTCGAGGCGGACGAGTTGCGGCGGCTATTCCGGCCGTTTCATAAATCCGCGAAGCACGCGGCGGAATCCGCGCCCGGCGTGGGGCTTGGCCTGGCGTTGAGCCGTCGCCTGGCCCGTCAGATGGGCGGCGACCTGGTTGTCTGTCCCGAGATCCACGACGGCGCCTGCTTTGAGTTGCGTCTGCCCCTGACCCGCTTACACGAACGACTTGCGAACGGAAATGCCGGTCGGTAGGCTCTCGACTCCATCGGCGACGCGCAGGCGTCGCTTTGGCTGCGGGAGAGGAACGATGCAACAGAGGCGAATGCAGGGCGGGCATGCGGCTTCACTCCTGGCGCTGGCGGTCGCCGGCTGCACGACAACCCATACGAACGCGGCGCCATCGCTGTTCGATGCCGCGCCTGCCGATCTGACGGGCGGGCGGTTGCAGACGTTGATCGAGAAGATGCCGAGCTATCCCGGTCTGCCGCGGCGAAATCATCAGCCGGACTTCCGGATCGTCCCGGTGGAGGCTGAGAAGTATCGGGGGAAGTTCTTCTGGTTTGTGGACGGCAAGCAGAAGGTCGGTCTCCTGAATCTCTCGTTTGGCGAGATCGAGCTGCTGCGGGCTTTTCCGCCGGCCGGCGGCGTCACCGAGGAATACCGGATGCCCGCGGTCCATAGTTGGGCATCGCTGCTCGGGCCGCGCATCTCGATCGTGCCGCAGGGCACGTGGACGAACCGGGGCGAGATGGTCTATGTGCAGGACCGCGGCGAGCGGCTTCGCCTGCGCTACCACGAGGCCTTCACCGGCCGGACGGAGCTGGTGCACTGGTTTACCCTGCGCTTCGATCCGGCGCTCGGCTATCTCATGGACTGCGCGTTCGAGATGCGGATGGACGCGCCGCGGAAGTTCGAATACGCGAACCTCCTGCCCAACGGCGTGGCGGATGCGCGCGACGAGCGCAAGCGATTTCAGAAGTGTCTGTGGACGCGGCGCGACGGCACGCTGAGCTATATGTATCAGAACCCGCGTTCGATGATGCAGGGCGCCGGGCCCGACTGGACCGACATTCCGGACGACGGAGGCTTTGTCGGATTCGTGGCCGAACCGGACTTGAATCCGTTCCTGGACATCGTCCGGTCCGAGCCCCGCACCACGTTTGTCACGTGCAGCGTGTGGTACGATCAGCACGTCTACAGCGTGGTTCCGGAGCAAAAGGGCGAGGACGGCCTCTACCGTATCGCGGCCGCCTACCGGTTTCTGAGCCTGCCCCTGCCGGTCGCCAAGGAACTGGAGGATGCCGCGCGCACCCTGCTGCCGGTTTCAAAGGACGAAGGGCCGATGGGGTTCCGGCAGAATGTCGTCAATGACTTCGAGTCGCTCGTTCCCGCGGGCACGCTCTACAACGGCTGCATCTGGGGGCACAGCGCGAAGTACGACCGCACGACCGGGCACTCCGGCACGCATTCGGTCCGCCTGGGCGGCGACGAGTCCGCGGGCCCGGTCCACGGCGGGCCGCTGCTGCACGTGGATGCCGGGAAGCGCTACCGTCTCAGCGCGTGGGTGCGTACCCGCGGCGCGACCGGCCAAGGCGCGTGCCTGAGCGTGAAGCCGTGGTTCGAGGGGGTCGAGGAACGGCGTTCCGAGTACCTGTCCGGCGATGCGGATTGGACGCGGCTGGAAATCGAATTCAAGGCGGGGGCCACGGATCAGCACGCGATTCCCCGGCTGATCGTCGAGGGGCCCGGCACGGCTTGGTTTGACGACATTGAATTCAAGGAGCTGTGGTAGTTGAAAACCGGAAGCCGACATCCTGCTCTGCTTGTGCTGGCGGCGCTCGTTGCGGCTTGCGCAGGTTGCATCACCCTGGGAAACGGCGTGACACCCATGACGTCTTCTTCACCGTCGAGACTGCGTGATCTCACTACGAAGCCGGAAACCATCCCGACGGAAACCCTTGATCCGCTGCCGGGGCGTGGAGAACGATTTCGAGACGCCCGTTCCGGCCGGGACGCTGTACAACGGTGCGTTGTGGAGCCGGGGCTTCCAACTGGACACCCGCGTGGCTCATTCCGGCTCACGTTCGCTTCGGGTCAGAGGTCCGGACGAGGCCGAGCCGATCCATGGCGGCACCGCCATCTACGTGGAGACGGCGAAGCGCTATCGCCTGAGCGCCTGGGTGCGCACCC
>Ga0172375_10009121_pt1 | contig 13145 bp, 9 predicted proteins | sample LakKiv1m_FD_114537 | JGI IMG/M metagenome (GOLD analysis project Ga0172375, IMG submission 114537) | Freshwater microbial communities from Kabuno Bay, South-Kivu, Congo - kab_092012_11.1m | ecosystem: Environmental > Aquatic > Freshwater > Lake | place: Democratic Republic of the Congo...
AAAAAGGTTAGCCCTTTATCTGTGGACAGGAATCTTATTAAAAGAAAAATATCGGGACTAATAAAAGAAAAATTTTTGAATATTAAAAATTTTGATATTCTAATAATTCCAAAAAGATCCTCTCTTTCTCTAGATGTCAGTCAACTATCTTCTGATTTGGAGAAAATTCTAAAATCATTATAAATATCAAACAAATTTGTCTTTTCCCCTTTTTTATCATCGGTATATTTCTCCCCTGTATCATTCTGTGATCCATAATTTATTTGGAATATTTTTTTCTTGCCGTTTCTCCCCTACTTGCTCTGTCTACTCTCATGTAGCCTACACACGATATGGTATTATTCAAGGTACATTTTTGACTTTAAAAAGGATTATCCGCTGTCAACCTTTTTCTAAAGGTGGTTATGACCCGGTTCCTGATAAAATCTAATACATATGTTTGCACCACTAAATTCCCTCATCTACCAAGTAGTGATATTCCTCTACCAAATTTTTGGTGGTAACTTAGGATTATCGATAATTGGTCTTACTCTTGTAATTAAGCTAATATTGCTTCCTTTTGTCATACCGACGATTCGTTCCGCAAAAAAAATGCAGGATTTAAAACCTGCGTTAGACAAACTAAAAACCAAACACACAGAAAAAGCTGCACTTCAAAAAGCCCAATTGGAGTTATACAAAGAACACGGAGTAAATCCTGCGGCTGGCTGTTTACCTCAAATCGTTCAAATTGTTATCTTAATTTCGCTGTATCAAGTATTCATAGATCTACTTAAACAATCTTCAATCGGTGGTATTCAGGTTAATCCAAATTTCTTATATTTGAATTTAACAAAACCAGATCATACTTATATAATGCCTATTCTGGCCGGAGTTACTCAACTGATTTTCTCATTAATGATGATGTCGGGAGTAGAAGCTCATATAAACAACCCCAAAAAAGTCGAAGACAAGAAAAAAGAACAAGATTCGTTAGAGATGGCCGCCAGTATGCAGCAACAAATGGTTTATATGATGCCACTTATGACTGTACTGATCTCACTAAATTTTCAATCAGGATTAATTCTCTACTGGGTAATCTCTACTGTTTTCTCAATAATCCAACAATATTATTTTTCAGGACTAGGTGGGTTAAAACCTGCCTTGATTAAACTTCGTATTATAAAAAGTACCAATTAATATGGACCAATCAAAGGTAACCGAAATTTTATCTAATGTTCTTACTCAATTAAATTTAACAACAGATCAAATAAAGATAGAGTTGGTTGATGAAGAAAATATAAATATATCATTAAATCTACCCGGTGAGTCAGCTGGTGTTTTTGTAGGCCATCATGGCGAAGGGTTGGCAGCCTTACGAATGATATTTTCCTTAATAATCTTTCAAAGATTTTCTATTTGGCCAAAGCTACATTTAAACGTTAATGATTACCAGGAACGTAGAGAAGAATCACTAAAAGAATTGGCACAAAATGCAGCCGAAAGAGCAGTTTCAATGCAAAAAGAAATAATTCTACCCAATCTTAGTTCATATGAAAGAAGAATAATCCATATGTTCTTGTCTGAATTTCCTGGTATAAAGACTGAGTCTCGAGGTGAGGCTCCCTTTCGCCAAATGATAATAATCCCCTCTTAAAATAACTAAGAAGAAACATACACTAGGGAGTGGAGAGATCCACTCCTTTTTATGATGTGGTATACAATCATGGGCAATGCTTTCAAAATTTATATTGAAACTGGTATTTTTATTTCTTCCGACTCAATTAGGTTTACATTTTTGGCCAGCATATTCTAGAGTAGCAGGGATTAAGATAGATTATCTTTCTCCGACAATCTACTTTCTTGATATATTAATTATTCTGTATTTAATACTCTCCTATAAAACATTTAAGTCAATAAATAGATATAAATCTATTTATCTACCATATTTCCTCTTGGTGGCATTAAACATATATTTTGCGGTATCCCCAATTAACTCAGGCATGTGGTGGATAAGAAACACTGTATATTTATTATTCTTTTTATATTTGATAATAAATAAAATATCTTGGTCTTTTGTTAGAGCTCCCCTGCTAATATCAACCATTATTACAATTTCAATACAGGTATTGCAGACAATTAGCCAATCGTCGTTAGGAGGTATTTTCTATTGGTTTGGAGAAAGATCCTATTCTTCATCATCACTTGGTATGGCGAGAATATCACTACTTAATTACGATTTTGTACGGGCTCCTTCATTTTTTTCACACCCAAATTCATTATCTGGATACCTTTTAGTAATCCTGTATTTGTGCTTCAATTTTAAAGAAAAATTGTTAACAAAAATAATTGTATATTTTGGGATTTTGCTAACTTTTTCAAAGGCTGCCTTGTTAGGATTGCTGATAATTTTATTTCGAATAGATTCATCTTTATTAAGTCTTCTACTAGTTTTTATATCAATAGCTCAGATATTTCCCAATCAGTTACAAATAAGCTGGCAACCAATATCTGACAGAGTACTTCTTTTAAAACAAACTGGAAAAATAATAGGTAGTAATCCCCTATTTGGTGTCGGTATCGGAAATTATATTTCCTCACTTGCAGAACACTTGCCCGGATCATTCTTAACCCATTCTCATCTTCAGCCGGTACACAACCTGCCTTTACTAATAATTTCTGAAACTGGGATAGCGGGTTTAATTGGTATAGTCGTTCTGGTTAAAAATTTTATACAAAAAAACAAAAACAAAATAAAAATAATGATGTTTATATCATTAATTCTAGTAACAGGACTATTTGATCATTACTGGTGGACTCTACCTCAAAACAAATTGATTCTTTTACTTGCGTTGGCATTAATAATATAAAATAACCTCATGAAAGAATTCTATGAATTAATTACCATCAATACCGACGGTGGATCACGTGGAAACCCGGGGCAAGCCGGGATTGGTGTTGTGGCAAAAAGTGGTGAAGATGAAATCTTCACTATCTCTGAAAAAATTGGAGAAACAACAAACAATGTTGCTGAATATACAGCTGTTTATAGAGCCTTACAAAAAATTGAAGAAATTAACCTAAAAATTGAAAAACTAAAGTTTATTCTTGATTCAGAATTAATCGTGAAACAAATAACAGGACTCTATAGAGTAAAGCAACCGCATCTTCAAGAAATCAGGTCATCTATAGTAGATAAAATTAAGGTACTAAGGTTAAATAAAAATTTAAACACAATAACCTTCTCTCATGTATTGCGTGAAAAAAATAAGGAAGCCGATAAACTAGTAAATCTTGCTTTAGATTCATAAAAAGTTAATAAATCATAAATAAAACATCCCTCTTATATGAGGGATTTTTTTATATAAGTAAATGTGTGGATAAGTAAAATGTAGCTGAGCATAGATTTTCATGTGTGAAGTGTAATAACAAAAGAAGTTAAAAATCAAACGAGAATAACAAAATTAAGGGAGGCAAAAATAAAAAATAAAAAAAGTAATAACATAAAAAATAAAATGTGTAAAAAAGTAAATATTCTATACTAAATTAATGTCTGAGTTAAAAACTCAAATTATGGTCTGGAGTAATAATTACTTATTGGAAAAATTGTTTTTATCGTATAAAAACAATCAAAACGTAAAATTTGTAAGTGAAAAAAAGACATACCCAGAAAAATACGTAATAATCACGATTGATTTAACAGGAAATTTAGAAGGAGTGAGCCAAAAACTTATTGAACTCTATCATGAGTCAAAAACAAAAAATAGAAAAATATGCGTTGTAATCCTCCACGGTGACAAAATTGATAGCGAAAAAAACGTATATTTTGATAAGTTATTAAAAGATCTCTCTACAGAAAATCCAATCCATCGCTTAATAATCGTAAAAGATTTATTCCAGGATAGTATTGACCCTGTAACACCACTAGACAAACTAATAAACACGTATTTTGTCGACCAAATTATTAGAATTTCCAAAAAAGGTGAAAACACGATTTATCCCCTATTTTTCGATAGTTTTGTAGAAGGATTGTTGAAAACTTTGTTTTTAAACAATACTAATGGAAAAACATTCTGGTTTATAGGTGATCAAATAAGAGATTTGGAACTCGCCTATTTAATAAAAAAATATACAGATGATCTCGAAGGTTATGGACTGGAAATTGATGCTATTGAACCGGATTACCAGCCGAACAACAATATTGTCTCATTAAGTAATAAAACTAGAATTGAACTAAATTGGGAACCTTCAGAAGAGTTTGATTCAATATTAAAAACTAAGATTAATAACTTGATTGGTCATGCTTCAGAAATAAAAAAAAGTTCTGAAACAAACCATTCTGATAAAAATAACCCAATCAAAAAAAAGTTATCAAAACTTGTAAACAAACTCATATTCATAAAAAATATCATTACAAAAAAAGATAATACTAAAAAAGTTAATCTCCGTAGCGTTCTGGAAACAACAATTCTATCAATTTTAGGTGGATATTTAATTACCTTAATAATGTATGGATTTTTTATATTTCTGTCGTTAAAAACTTTAGACATTTCGGTCTCTCAGATGCGAAAAGGTAATGTTCCTGCATCTGTAAGTTATCTTCAAACATCGAAAACCAGCTTCGAAATAGGGGAGTCATGTGTTTCAATCGTAAAATTTCCGGTATCTATAATAAACCCGTCTTATTTGATTAAAATGCACAACTTAAACACTTTTATTCGTTATGCGCAAGGAAGTATAAATAATCTTCAGCAAATATATGTATTAGGTAACAAGGCATATGCATCTCTAAATTCAGAAAAACTTCAAAATTATGAAGATTTAAGCCTAGCATTAAAATCAAATCTAAGCCTGCTTTTTGAAAACATATCTCAGTTGGAAATTCTTAGTAAATCAGGACAACTACCTTTAATCGTTGAAAAAGAAATAAATAAAAATAGTGAGTTTTCGAATTTACCAAAAATTGAAATACAAGTATCGGAACTAATAAAAACAATAGATTTAATGCCAAAAATATTAGCAGGAGATTCTACAAAAAATATTGGCATTTTAATGCAAAACACTCAAGAGCTCAGACCAACAGGGGGAGCGGTTGAATTTTTAATTCTGTTAACGGTTGAGAAAGGCCAATTAAAACTTCAAAAAACATATACATCAGAAGAAATTGACGCTTTATCGGTTGGTGTAATCAAAGCGCCTCCTCTAATAAAAAATATTACCGGCACTGACGATTGGAAATTTAGAGATTCAAATTATAACCCTGATTTTACCCAGTCTTCTATAAATATTGCTTGGATGATCGAAAAGAACCTAAAAACTAAAGTTGACTTTCTAATTTCCATAAACGAAAGAACTTTAAAAAGTGTCTTAAAGGAAAGTGGTCCCATTGTGGTTGATGGAAATCAAATTACCGCCGAAGAGCTGGATAATTCAATAATTCAAGGAAACTTATCTATATACCGTTCCCTCACTGAAAAAATAATTAATTCAGTGATAAATCACGAACTTTCTTTGTTAACAGTAGCAAGAGTAATCTCTGCCGAAATGGGGGATAATAACATGTACCTCTGGTCAGCAGATAGTTTAGTTGAAAAAACAATTGTTAATCAAGACTACTCAGGAGCAATATTACCTCATGGATGCCACAGTGCTCTCCAAAGTACAATAAAGTGTTCATCAAACACTTTCTACTTGAACGAATCTAATTATTCTCAAGTTACACTAGGTAATTCTCTCGAACGGAAGGTAAATCACAAAATTATCCTTCAAAGGGATGCTACCAAGCATTCATATCTGATTAACTACCATTTTACCCGACCTATACCTGATCTTAATCGTAGTTTGTACTTAATTTATCAAATTTATACCCCTACAAATTCAAACATCGATGGTGTTGTAATAGACAATATCCTATATGATATTAAAGACCACATAAAACAAACAGATAATACGATTGACAGATATCAGATACCTGTATCATTTACGTTCAATCAAGATCACAAAGTAGAGATAAACTTCACAGTCAAAACAAACGAGCCTGCGAGCCTTCCCTTTTCGTACTCAATTACAGAGCTTAAACAACCCGGAACAACAGACAAAGAATTCGGTATAAGCATTTTTTATCCGGAAAATGCCTACCCATCAGCAGTCACCTCAGAGATAAAGACAACTCCCACGTCAATTGAGTATCAGCTACCACCGCGCAATGCCACTCTTGGAGTAACATTTATGCCTCAAATCAGATAAGGTTGAGAAGATAATCTCTTTCAGGTACAATACCGTCATGACAAAGTATACCCTTAAGGTCGAAAAAAGAACCATATTTGGTAATAAAATCAAGAAACTACGCCGAGAAGGCGTAATTCCAGCAAATGTATTTGGAAAAGAGCTCCAAAGTCAGGCCATTCAAGTTCCACAGGTAGAATTCGACAGAATCTACAAGGAGTCCGGTGAAACTAATGTTATATGGCTTCAAGTTGAAGGAGAACCAAAAGAGAGACCTACTCTTATCGCTGAAATTCACCGAAATCCGATCACAGGTGGAAAAATGCACATAGACTTTCATCAGGTAAATCTTAAAGAAAAGGTTACCGCTCACGTACCTGTTGAAATTACAGGCACATCAGACCTTGTTGAATCGGGGATTGCTGTGCTCAATCAGTCAATTAATGAAATTGAAATTGAGGCATTGCCGACAGATATTCCTGAGTCAATTGTTTTCGATATTTCATCTATGAAAGAAATTGGAGACCATCTCTCAATTTCCGATGCCAAGGTTAGTTCCAACGTTGAAATAAAATTAGATTCTGAGCTTCCCGTAGTATCTCTCGCCGAGCCTCAAAAGGAAGAAGTTGTTCCTGAAGAAGTGCCCGTTGAAGGGGAAGTGGTTGTTGAAGGTGAAGCCTCAAAAGAAGAAGTGGTAGAAGAAGCTCCAAAAACTGAATAATAGAGAACCTTTAAAAAGCCCTCCACTCGGAGGGCTTTTTTTATATCTTTACAGGCCAATTTGAGGTGATAAGCATCCCTTCATTCGGATATACAATTCCCCAAATAGCTTCGGTAACAAATGGAACAAAAGGATGTAGAAGCTTTAAAAATATCTTATAACCATCACTAAGCGTACTATTACTAACTTCATTATTTTTATTCTTTTCAATCATTTCATCACAAAACCAGTGCCAGAACTCGTTATATACTTTTTCTGCCGCCAACCCAATCTTATTTTGATCGATTAGTCGACTTACCTCTTTGATTGTTTGATTTAATTTCATCTTAAACAACTCATCTTCTTCAGTGTTGCTTAATTTGGTGTTTTCGGCTACCTGTTTCTGATTTTCCAACACGAATCTTCCGGCATTCCATATTTTGTTTGCAAAGTTTCTCATTCCTCTAACCTTGTTTTCACCGGTATTACTGTCTTGACCTGCAGTGGTACTCATTACTAAAGCCATTCTTAATGAGTCTGTTCCATATTTTGAACTAAGATCTAGGGGATTGATTACATTACCCTTACTTTTACTCATTTTTTCACCTTTTTCATCACGCACAAGACCATGTAAATAAACATATCTAAAAGGGGATTTTCCGGTGAGATAGATTGATAACAACATCATTCTCATTACCCAAAAAGGCAAGATATCATAAGCTGTCTCCATTACTGTGGTGGGGTAATAGGCATCAAAATCTCCCGGTTTGTTGGTTTTAAGTGAGATGACTGGCCATTGACCGGAAGAAAACCAAGTATCGAATGTGTCTGTTTCTTGTAAATATTCATCTCCAGGTGAACTTTCGGAAACTACAAAATTTTCTTTATCGTCATTTTTATACCAGACAGGCATTCTAATACCCCACACTATTTGTCTACTGATATTCCAATCTCTTAGATTTTCAAGCCAGTGCCGTAATATCTTATCTCTGCCGGCACCTAAAATTTTTGTCTCTTTGTTGTTAAGCGCGGCAATTGCTTTATCTGCCAAGGGTTTTACTTTTATATAAAACTGCTTAATAGGGAGGGGTTCAATTATTCTATGGCATCGATAACACAGACCAACCGTGTGTTTATGAGTCTCAACTTTTACCAACAGGCTACCCAAATCAGCAACAATTTTTTCTCTTGCATCATTGATGTTTAACCCCATATAAACACCTGCGTTGTCGTTCATTTTTCCGTTGGTTCCAATAACTTGATGTTTTGCGACGATTTCACCCAAATTTAGGTTTAGTCTTTCGGCCACTGCCCAATCATTCTGGTCGTGCGCTGGGGTTATTTTTACCGCTCCCGTTCCGAACTCCATATCAACCATCTCATCAGCTACAATGGGTATTTCTCTATTTGTAAGAGGTAGAGATACTTTTTTCCCGACTAGATCCTTATATCTCTCATCCTTTGGATTTACAGCAACAGCTACATCTCCAAGAATTGTTTCTGGTCTCGTTGTTGCGACTGTAATTGGACCATAAGAAACATAAAACAGTTTGTCATCTCTCTCTTCATGTTCAACCTCAAGTTCCGAATATGCTGTTCCACATTTTGTACAATAATTAACCAATCTTTCAGCTCGGTAAATTAAACCATCCTCATATAATCTTTTAAATGTTTTTATTACCTCTGAGATAATTTCTGGATCAAGAGTAAACTTGTATCTGCTCCAATCGGCACTAGCTCCAAGCTTTTTCATTTGATTTATTGCCACAATGGAATTCTGTTTTACATAATCCCAGATCATTTTGTAGAGTGTCTCTCTATCAAAATCAAATCTACTTTTACCTTCCTTGGACAATTTCTTTTCAAAAACAAATTGGGTTTCAATTCCTGCGTGATCTGTGCCCGGTAACCATAAGGAATCTTCTCCCTTCATCCTATGGTATCTGACATATATATCTTCAATGGTCACAAACATCGCATGTCCCACGTGCAAAGGATCGTTAGCATTTGGAGGCGGCATGATGATGGTAAACGTCTTTCTTCCAGACTTGGCTTGATCTACACCGTCAGGTGGAGTAAATGCACCGCTCTCTTCCCATTTGAAATATATAAGATCTTCATTTTGTTGGTGGTCGTAATTTTTTTCCATTTTTACTGTTTAAATATAAAAAAACCCTGTCAACCGCCATAGTGGGGTTGGCGAGGGCCATTTCAGGCGGTACCACCTCGTGCATTCTACTTTTGATGGAGTTCTACTCTCAAAATGATTTCTTCTCCAAAGCTCCTGGGTGACAAGCCCGATCATTGCATCTTCTATTTTACATCACCGTAGACAACAATCAAAAATTTAAATAATTAACCCTGGGTCGGCTTTAAGATTGTGGGGCTCAACATTTATAGGTTTTAAAATGGCGGCAGCGCCTACCATTGCTGCATTATCACCACAATATTTTAATTCGGGCACATAAAAATCAATATTTGACCTCTCGGCAACCGACTTTAATTCTTCTCTAATTAGCGAGTTTGCAGAAACACCCCCAGCCAGTATAAAACTTTTTGGTTTATATTTTTCTATTGCAACAGAACATTTTTTAGCAAATATTTCCACCACGGCCTGGTTAAAATCTTTAGCTATTAGTGATAAATCTTTGTTGGCGGTAATTTGATTAACATCTACTGTCCTTAAAAGAGCTGCTTTCAGACCGGAAAAACTCATCTCCAAATTACCTTCATTAATCATCGGTCTGGGAAGTTTTAGTTCTTTACTAACGTGTTCAGAGGCATCCAACCCCTCAATTGTTTTTTGAATACTTGGACCTCCCGGATAGGGTAGTCCTAATATCCTGGCGGCTTTATCAAAAGCCTCTCCGGCAGCATCGTCTCTTGTACCTCCGATCCATTTCCAATTATTAATGTCTTTCATTAAAAAAAGATCTGTGTGGCCACCGCTTACAACTAAACAAACAGCCGGGAAAACCGGTGTTTTTTTAAATTCATCCTCTATTATCCAATTTGCTAATATGTGTGCTGTCATGTGATTTACAGCAATTAATGGTTTGTTCCAAATTAAGGACAATATTTTTGCCGTTTCCACTCCGACCAATAAACTTCCCATCAATCCGGGACCGTAGCTCACACTAACAGCATCAACATTACTTAATTCACCAACCAAAGCTTCATTAATAACAGGGATAATACTTTTAATCTGCTCTCTGGCTGCTACCTCAGGTACTATGCCACCATATTTTTGGTGCATTTCGGATGAGCTGGCGACAACATTTTTTAAGACTCTTACACCTTTGCCGCAACTTTCCACGACTGCGGCAGCTGTTTCATCGCAAGTACTTTCAATAGCCAAAATTTTCATCGATTATTTAGTTGGTTTTTGTTCCCTTAAGATAGATAGCTTGCCAGGGTTGGTAGTTACTATAAAATGTTTTTTCGGTAACAATCTTTCCATCCCTTTCGACTTTGTAATCGAAGGACACCTTGGCCCCCCAAGCGGACCAATCAATTTGTTTCATCGAACCTGCCACCAAAGTAGGATCGTCTACATACAAAGTTGCTGGTGGAGGCGTTTGTGAAGAAATGATAGGTTCTGTAACTGTTGATTTCCTTCCGTCACTAGTACCGTATATGTCTACAGTCATAGTCAATTTTTTTGTATCAACTTTGGTTTGTATTAGAACATGTTGTCCTGTGTCGTTTGTGAATTTTAAGTCAGCAGAAGGTGAAAAAACCGTAGCGTCAATACCTGGTTTACTATCTTGTTCGTAATATCCAACTCTGTAAGCATGGGCTTTTCTCTCTGTAATTGGTAGACCAGCATTTAAAGCAGCTCTGAATACGGTCGTAGACACTTGGCATACCCCGCCACCATCACCAAGTACTGTCTTACCTCCACTGATAATGTATGCGCTTTGATACCCTGTGGCTTTTGAAATTTCTCCGACAGCCTCATTGAAAGAAAAGGTCTCTCCTGGTTCAACCAGGGTTCCGTTAATTCTTGAACCGGCAAGATTAACGTTGAAAACCCTGCCAGGAATTGAATGGTAAAAAGTTGATTTCCCGGATCCAATCAGTTCTTTAATTCCTAAATTATTGATGTCGCCAGTTCTGATTTTTGGATAGGTTAGAATTACCGGAATCTCTAAAGTATTATCTTTTGCTGCCAAAATTGTGTCTCCCAACTTCTCTTTAAAAGAGGGAAGATCGATTATCGTCCCGACAATCTCTGGTTTAAATTCTTTAACCCTACCTTCTTCAAAATTAAATATTGCATCTCTGGGTGTTGTTTCGACCGAGTCTTTGACAACGTCAACCAGTCGTTTAAATTCTGTTTCGTCAATTGGCTCGCTAATAAGTCCAAGCAACTTCATCATGTCCTCTTTACTTAGAGCGTGTTCGAAGTCTTTTGACTTCAGTATCAATTTTTTATCTCCCCAAATATTTATGGCTTTAATAGCCTTGTCTACCAATACATTATTTTCTGCAACACTTACTCTACTAGTTGGTACATCAATTAGTTGTTTTCCTGGAAAAGCCAAATAAAACTTAATTTTGCTTGATAATTCAGTGCTTTTTACCTCAACACCATCTTTTCCTTTAACTAAAGTTACACCATTAGCAGTTTGTATAAGCTTTGGATAAACCGGCTTATCATTAAGATCTGAAATTATTTGATCCACAGTATTGTTTAATTCTTCTTCGTCATAACCAATCGGTACTAAAATCTCTCTTTTGCTGAAAAGGGAGTCGTACTGTTCTTTTATCTGTGTTAATAAATTACCGTTTCTTCCAACAGCTATTGATTGATCAGCTGCCCAAACAAAATCACGTTCAATTTTTAAGTTATTAATTTTAGTAATTTCTTTGTCTCCATTGCGCAAAATGATACTAGTGGTGTCGTTTTGGAAGATTTCTTTGACTAAATTAAGACTTGCTGCCTTGTCTAATCCGGTAACCTCAATCCCTGATATAGATACTCTTGGAAAAACCAACCCACGAAAAGCCAATCTGTATCCGGCGTATCCGGCTGCAACAATCAAAAGTCCAATTACTACGGTCCATATGATATTCTTTAATTTATTCATTCTTGGTATACTTTAACTGTGTAGTATCGACATTTTAATCCGATTAAGTAACTAGATACATTTTAATTCAATATTGACAACTTATGGACAACCAATTTCCACTTCCAGGTCCTATCACTCCGTCAAGCGGGGGAGAAATCACACCTCAACCAGGAGAATCTTTACCTTTACCTAATCCTGAGGAAGCTGCTCCACCACCTCCAGGTTATCAACCTCCTGCAGTTGCTGCCCCTCCGGTTGTAAAACCATCGCCGCTAAAAATAATAGTTCCCATCATCGCAGGCCTTGTTGTTGTTGGGTTGATTGTTTTTGGTATAACAAAACTCTTTTCCGGAAAAACTGCCGGTACAAAGTCCGCCACTCCCGGTCAGGTAGTTACTTTGACTTACTACGGTCTTTGGGAGCCTTCTTCAGTAATGAAAAGTGTGATTGATGCTTTTGAAAAAGAAAATCCAAAAATTAAAATTAGTTATCAGCTCCAATCGCCTCAAGACTATCAAGATAGAGTTAAAACCAGCTTGGAGAGCCAAAACCCACCGGACATTATCCGCCTTCACACAACCTGGCTTCCCATCTTTGCAAAAAATTTACTCCCGGCTCCCGCAAACACAATTTCTTCAACGGAATTTACCACCAACTTTTACCCAATAATCGGTAAATTGTTAATGGTCAACAACCAAATATACGGAGTCCCGATGACCACAGAAGGCCTTGGTCTCTACATAAACACCGCTATGTTCCAGCAAAAATCTCTTCAACCTCCAAAAACTTGGGAAGACTTACTCACAGCCGCCAAGACTCTTAAAGAGGTTGATCCTTTGACCGGAAAAATTACTAGAGCGGGTGTTGCTCTGGGAAACACCACAAATGTTGATCAATGGCCGGATATTGTTAGTCTTATGTTGATGCAAGCAGGAGTTAAAATGTCAGAGATGTCTGGAGATGAAGTGGCTACCACCTTGACCTATTACTCAGACTTTGTCACCAAACATCGTGTTTGGGATGAGACTCTGCCACCGTCTGTGGTCGCTTTTGCAAATGAAAAAGTTGCCATGATTCTTGCTCCCAGCTGGAGAGCAAGAGAGATTAAAGCAATCAATCCCTCACTTGCATGGCAAGTGGTACCGGTTCCTCAACTTCCTGATGCT
>Ga0172375_10009122_pt1 | contig 13145 bp, 8 predicted proteins | sample LakKiv1m_FD_114537 | JGI IMG/M metagenome (GOLD analysis project Ga0172375, IMG submission 114537) | Freshwater microbial communities from Kabuno Bay, South-Kivu, Congo - kab_092012_11.1m | ecosystem: Environmental > Aquatic > Freshwater > Lake | place: Democratic Republic of the Congo...
AACAAAATAAATGGTGTCCCGAAACTTTTGAAAGGTCGACGGTTCTAAGATTTTTTAAACTTCTGTTTAAAATATCAAAGAGTCGAAATTACACTCTTCATGAGTGTTACACAATATAGAAAATTAAATTAAATTAGAAAAAATGAGTAGATTAAGAAAATTCGGAACAGTCGCGATTGCACTTTTTGTAGTGTTTTCGATGACTGGAACCCCAACAAATGCACAGAGTATTGATATCAATGCTTTGCTTGCACAGATTGCGCAATTACAAGCTCAAGTAGCAGCCATGCAAACTGGAACTCCAGCGGCATCATCATATACTTTCACGAAGAACCTCACTCTTGGTGCAAAGGGAGCTGATGTTTCTGCCCTCCAGCAGATTCTTATCAATGGTGGTTATTTGAAAATTACCGCTCCGACTTCATACTTTGGTCCAGCGACCAAAGCAGCTCTTGTAGCATGGCAAAAGGCTAAGAACATTACCCCAGCAGTGGGATATTTTGGAGCATTAACCAGAGCGGCAATGGCAGGATCGGTGGTGACGGGAGGAACTGGAACCCCAGTAGTACTTCCGACATCAGCATTTCTCAAGGTGGAAGTAGCAGGACCTGTTGCGGCCACGATTCCTGATGGTTCTCTCTATAACAAGGTGTTAAAACTGAAGTTTACAGCAGGATCACAGGCAGAGAGTGTAACTGCAGTGACTGTCACTCGCGGTGGATTTACTGCAAACACGAACGTCACTGGCGTAAGCGTGTGGGATGATATGGGTAATCGCTATGGAAACATTGTGACTTCCTTAACATCAGATGGAAAAGCGACGGTTTCATTCCCAAGCACTCCATTTGCTATCCCAGCAGGTCAGACCAAATATTTGACCGTTGCAGTGAGTTTGGGTGTTGATGCAAATAGCGGATCACTCAGCATGTCTGTGACTTCAGTTGCAGATATAAAGACAACCGCTTCACAGCCGTCAGGAGCGTTCCCATTAATGGGAAATGTGTTCAGCACGGTTGATGGATCAGCTTCTATCGCCGATCTTCGCATTGATGATAAGTCTGTCGCAGGAGACAACTCATCATCGGCAGCGAACTTGGAAGTAGGAGATACCCAGAGAGAGGTGTACAAGATAAATGTCAATCAGAACAATTCAAAGGAGGGAGTCAATGTAGAGAGAATTACTCTTTATGTTGAAGGAACCATCCAGGAAGCAAAAGACGTGAAGAACTGGAAATTATATTCTCCAGAAGGAAACGTTCTTGCAACCACAGATGCTCCAGTGGATCGTTATGTAACATTCACTCTTGCGACCCCATACTTTATCGACAAGGGTCTTTCAAAAGATTTGTCAGTAAAGGCGGATGCAATGGACGGATCGGGACGTTGGTTCCGCGTCTATGTCCAAAACGACTATGATATTGTTGCACGAGGTGTTACGACCGGTGCGGCGATTCAAATCGTTGATTCAGGTGGAACAACCTTCACCGCATCGAATACTGCAAACGCAAACGGATACTTCGGAATCAAAGCCGGAGCACTCACCGTTTCGAAAGCAGCAGGAAGTGCGACAGGAAGTGTTGCTCCTTCTTCACAGAATATTTCCCTCGCGAAATTCGATTTGAAAGCAGCGGGAGAAAAACTTGAAATCCGCAAAATGGGACTTCAGGTTGAATACACAGGTGTGAAATTAACGGGAACGATTGCCGTAAAGGACGTCACAACCGGAGAAACATACTTGTCAATTTCAGCTGACACAACCAGTTTGCAGGACACAAGTGTCACTGACCCATACACAAATTCATTAAAGAGTCTTTCGTCATACATCACTGTTGAAAGTGGTCAGACAAAGACAATTGAAGTGACTGGTACGGTCGCAGCGACAGCAACGTCATCTTCAAGCTATAAGGTTTCTGTCGGTGGATTCTACACGAAGCGTTTCTCAACAAATGACTACCAGAACTTGACGACTGGTGAGTATCCAGCAAACACCATCACGGTGGGTGATGTATCTCTTACCGTTACCAAGAACACGTCATTTGCAGATACAAATCGCGCAGCAGGTGCAACCAATGTAAAAGTTGGGGAATTCGTATTCCAAGCATCAAATGCGGATGATGTTCGTGTAAATTCAGTGAACTTCACAATTGCAACCAGCTCATACCTCCAGAACTTAAAACTTATGGATGGTGATACGCAGCTTGGTTCGACAATTGGAACCCCATCAGCATCTTCAAATACATTCACCACTAACTTCACGATTGCAAAATCATCGAGTAAAGTGTTGAGTCTCTATGCGAATGTGTTGTCTTCAGCGGTTGCTGATCAGACACTTAGAGTGTCAGTGGCATCTGCGGGAGTAAGTGGATATGGTGTGTCATCAGGAAAGAGCTTGAGCGACACTCCAGCAACAGCAAAGGATGGGCAGACAGTAACAATCAAGAGTGCAACACTCACGATTGCGGCTGATGCTTCAACCCCACTTGCAAAGGTTTTGGTCGCGGGCCAGACAGGTGTTGAAATCTCAAAGATCAAATTTGAGGCTGCAAACGAAGACTTGACTCTTAAGAGAGTTACCTTCTCGTTTGGTAGTGCATCAACCACTGAATGGGCTGCAGCAACTGCAATTCAGCAGAACTTCAGCAAAGTGTACCTCTATGATGGTTCAACCTTATTGAATACGGGCGGAACAGTTCCTCAGAGCGGAGATGTATTGATGGATGGTTTGACCTTCGCGTTGCCAGCAGGCACCCCGAAAGTCTTGACCGTGAAAGCTGACATCACCGATCAGGCAACTATCAGTCCAAAGGCTGTTGGAAGAATCATTGTAAAGAGCACTTCGACGACCGATATGAAAGTATCGACAAACCAGAGCGATATGGAAACAGGCATGACGCTTACTTCAAGTGCGGCGTCAAATTACATGCTTGTTACCGCAGCGGCTCCTGTCATTGCGAATGCATACACGGGAACGTTGACTCCAGCAGGAAGTGCGTCTGAGGAAGTAGCACGATTCACAATTTCCAACCCAGGAACACGTGACATCACATTGTCGTCAACCACAGTGAATGTGGCCTTGACTCCAAACGGTGCAACGTCAACTCTTGATACGTGGAAGATTTATGAATCAGGTGATTTGACGAACTCGATTGATACCGATGCGACTTCATTGTCGAGTGCATCAGCGACTTCGACGAATATCACCTTTGGTGCATTTTCACCAGCGCAGACAATTTCTGCGGGTGGATCGAAGACCTATGTCGTGAAGGCAAATACAGCATCAGCGTGCACGAAGAATTCAACGTTCACCGGAAGCTGTAAAGTAACCGTCAAGATAAATGGTTCAAAGGGATATGATGCATCTGATGTTGGAACGAAAGCAAATGATGTATCTGAATACTTCTGGGCAGCTGGCGTAGTTTCATACAGCTACACCACAACTGGTTCAGCGGGAGCGACCTATTCAAACTTGAATGTGTCAGATTCCGGCGAAGTACTCGGTGCAACATTGACCTACTAGTTCCTAGTGTTTGGTTTTTAGGTAGCGAACAACCTAATCACCCCGCCTCCCTATAGAGAGGCGGGGTTTTGTTTATAACAAATGCAATAAATAAAAATTCTCCACTTTTTTCCTCCCCCCCTTTTTTCTCTGTCCTCCCCTCGATTGGTACATATATTGCTAATATAGCAATATATGTACCAATGTGATATACTGCTATCACTATGGGAGGGGGATTAGTATTTCGCCGGGAGGAGATAAAAAAAGAATATACGAGAAAAGCGGAAAGAAGAGAAATTGAATTTCGTAGATTGGAAAATGAAAGGCGGAACGCGCGGGGAAGGAAAAAACCACGATATGATGTGATTCCAAAAAACACGCTTTTTGATTTATATATTAGGCAAAAAAAATCTATTCGTGAAATAGCGGTGTTACTCAGATTTTCAACACACAAGATAAGTTATTGGCTTTTGAAATATAACATTCAGGTGAGAAATAGTAGCGATGCAATCTATATACAAAAAAATAAGAATAAAAATCATTCCCTTATTCGTCCGTTTAACATTCATAATAGGGAATTTCTTTTGGGAATTGGGTGTGGGGCATATTGGAGTGGTGGTACACTCTCAAAAGAAATACCATCATTGCAACTAAGTAGTGAAAATCCAAAATTATTGCGCGTATTTATTCGTTTTCTTGAGAGTGCGTTTGGGGTAAAAAAATCTGAAATACACATATATGTGCGGATGAAAGAGGGGAATAATATAAACGATGTGACTGAATATTGGACACGTGAGTTAGAAATTCCTCGTTCTCAATTTCAAAAAAAGATAGTCATAGTTCGAAGTGGGGGAGGGTTAGAAAAAAGAGATATAAAATATGGGGTAGCAACAGTTCGTGTACACGACAAAAAACTGAAAGATATTTTTCTCGAAGAAATTAAAAAAATTTCTTTTTGATATCTTTATGTTTTATCTCATATTTTAAATCCAGTATATAACTTCGTGGAGTTTTAAAAAATTTTATTTTCATCCCATTTTATGGGGATCATAGGAATAGGTTTGTATAGTTTTATTTTTGAAACAGAGATGATGTGATTGGTACAATTATTGCTTATATAGCAATAATTGTACCAATCGGGTAAATAATAATGGATTATGACAATAGTTAGACAGAAAAAAAGTTGATATTGAAAAAGAGAATATCTAATTGTTTTATATAATATAATCCCGCCCCTCCATGAAGGGGCGGGATATTTAGTAATTGTACACAGTGTATTTTTTTTATAGAAGATTCGGTAACTAAAAAAATTGCTTATAGTATCATTTTTTGTTATTCTAAAAGTACTTAAATATCGATGGTGCAAAATAGTGCACACAATTATTGGGACTTTCCAATAATTGATTGAAATGAAAGTTTTATAAAAACGCATTGCGCCATTTCTTTATTTATATAAAAGGTCGTTTTTAAATAGGTAATATATACAGGAAATATGATAGTTAAAAAAAATTTTGCGAATGTTGAACGATATGCAGAATTATTTAGAGTATTGAGTAACTCAAAACGGTTGCGGATTGTTTGTGCACTCGAAGACGGGGAATTATCAGTCGAAGATCTTGCAAAAAAATTGAATATGAATACGACGAATATATCACAACATCTTATGCATCTTCGTTATACAAAAATTGTGAAGACGCGTCGTGACAAAACGAGAGTCATTTACAGTCTTTCAAGTAAAAAAATTCTTGAATTTCATGGGCTAGTCAATAATTTTTTTAATGAGATAGAGAAATAACCCCCTTTTTGAAGGATATTTGAAAATAATCCGTTTTTTAGGCGGTTTTTTTATTTATATATATCCATATCTTTGAATATTCTTATATTATCAACAATCGGAATATGCTATAATATTGAAGAAATAAGGTGTTTGTCGAACATCTTACCTTACGCGTGTGGGCGTAATAAAAATACAAAATATTGGTTTTTAACAGGTCAGTAATAATCAATTAATTATAAACTTAGAAATCCTATTTTCGCGAAACATAAAAAACAAAAAGGTCGCTCGCGAATGTTGGAAATAAATCTTGGTTTGTAATTTAAAAAAAGAAAAAATAATTAATATATGAAAAAATTTAGTTTATTTATAGTATTAACGTTAGTTTTAATGGGCGGTTTTATTTCAACTCCGAAAGCCGAAGCGGCGATCACTACTATCACAGTAACATCTCCGAATGGCAGTGAAAAATGGAGTGGAACTCATAACATTACATGGACAAGCGATGGAGTAGGGGGTGATAATGTAAATATCTATCGTTGTGTTGGTGGTGATTGTTCACTTAATCAAACCCTCATTTCAGCTGGAGAAGCAAATGATGGGACATATTCTTGGAATACAGCCGGACTGAACGAGACTGATAGAATTTACATTAAGGATCTCGTGTCAGGCGCATTCGATGCTTCTAAATAATACATTTACTGTGGACAATACAGCCCCTGTCATCTCCGCCGTCACCATTACCGCAGGCACCTACAAGATTGGTTCTGTGATTCCGGTTACTATTACCGCTGATGCCGCAGGATATACCGCAGGTGCGATCACAATTAACGGCCAAGCTCTCGGATCATTTGCTGATGCGGGCGCTGGTTCATACACTGGTACATATACTGTAGTCTCGGGTGATACTGATCGGGCTTCAGTAGCTGCTATCCCTGTGAGTGTGGTATTAACAGATGCTGCGGGGAACTCAAATGGAGCATATGTTACCGCTCCGACCTCAGGTGGTACCGTTACGGTTGATGCAAACAAACCCACCATCTCCGCAGTCACCATTACCGCAGGAACCTACAAGATTGGTTCCGTGATTCCGGTTACTATTACCGCTGATGCCGCAGGATATACCGCAGGTGCGATCACAATTAACGGCCAAGCTCTCGGATCGTTTGCTGACGCAGGTGCTGGTTCATATACAGGAACTTACACCGTAGTCTCTGGCGATACCGATCGTGCGGCAGTTGGTGATATTCCGGTGAGCGTGGTACTAGTTGATGCTGCTGGAAATTCAAGTGTTGCATATACGGCCGCTCCTGGTTCTGGTGGTGCAGTGACCGTTGATGCTCATGCACCTGCAACCCCCGTAATCACCTCTATCGCCACTGACAACAAAATTAACAACGCAGAAAAAGCAGCCATCCATGTAGTTGGTACAGCTGAAGCTAATGCTTTGGTGAGTGTGACCTTGAGCGATGGTGTGAATAGCAAAACTGGCACAGAGCAATTAGTGGGAGGCGGAACAGCTTATGATATTACGATTGATGGAACGACAGCTACTGCTCTAGTTGACGGCACTATTACCCCTTCTGTCACCGCTACCGATGCGGCAGGAAATATCAGTTCTGCTGCTACTACTCCGACTGCTACACAGGATATAGTGGCCCCTTCTACTCCAACCATTACTTCCATTGCAACTGATAATTATATTAGCAATGCAGAAAAGGCGGCAATTCATGTAATTGGTACTGCGGAAGCAAATGCTTTGGTGAGTGCCACTTTGACAGATGGAGTGAATAGTAAAACAGGAACACAGCAACTTGTTGGTGGTGCCACTGCATTTGATATAACTATTGATGGAACTGCAGCGGCTCCAGGGGCTTTGTCTGATGGTGTTATTACTCCATCAGTAACTGCAACCGATGCAGCAGGAAATGTAAGTTCTGCCGTTGCAACACCAACTTCGACACAAGATATAGTGGCACCGACTGCGACCGCCGCGGTTTCTCCAAGTACTGGATATGCAAAAGTTGGAACAGTGGCTACCACTACACTTACTGCCGGAGGTTCACAGGCAGATTTAGTTATTGGAGGAGCGTGTACAGTTAACGGTGTAGATGTGAGTGGTACGTTTGTGAATGCTACAGGTGGTTCATATACATTGACCTATACTGTTGCAGAAGGAAATACTAATCGAACATCCGGAAACCTTCCTATTAGTTGTGTACTACGAGAACCGGCAGGAAACACTGTGACGGTAAGTACATATGATGTAAATACATTAGTGCTTGATGCAAATACACCAGTAGCTCCGGCAATTACTACTATTGCTGGTGCGGGAAATAGAATTAATAATGCTGAGAAAGCAGCAGTTGCTGTTGTTGGTACAACATCAGAGGCTGATGTGACGGTAACAGTAACTCTTTCTGATGGAACTAGTTTCATTACGGGAACCGCTAATGCAACGACTTCCGCATATACAGTGACCCTCGATGCAACGTCATTAACAGATGGTGCAATCACTGCTTCATCAACTGCGATGGATGCGGCAGGAAATATTAGTTCAGCCACATCAGGTTCAGCCACAAAAGACATCGTAGCGCCTTCTACTCCAACTATCACTTCTATCGCAACTGACAACTATATTAATGATGTAGAGAAAGGTGCCATTCATGTAATTGGTACTGCCGAAGCGGGATCAACGGTGAATGTTTTGTTGACAAGTGTTGCAACAGTAACTGGTTCAGGAACTGCAACGGGTGGAAATTATGACATTACGATTGATGGAACAACATTAACCGATGGAACAGTAACTCCATCAGTGACCGCAACTGATGCTGCAGGAAACGTATCAAGTGCGGTAGCTACACCGACCGCAACGATGGATGTAGTTACCCCTGATCTTCCGACTGCAGTAACGTTTTCAGCTATCGGAGGAACGGTGACTGCGAATACATTAAATACGACGAACACCAACTTTGTTGCGACTTCAACTATAACTGCGAATCAGGCAGTTGGTGGATATGCTGAGTTATTGAAAGGAGGAGTTTCTTTCTCGCCAGCAGTTACGAGCAGTTTAATTATTGCTGATCAAAATTCAGTTTCGTTCAATGCGGGACTCTCAAGTAACGGAGCCGTACAATCTTCATTTGGTTCAACTGCAGCACTAAGTGTGCGAGTGTATGACGCCGCAGGAAACTATTCAACGAGCACAGTTGCTAACCCGACCGTCACAGTTGATTATGTGGTGCCAACATTTAGCTCTGTCGCACTTGGCGCAGATGAATATGTAAACAATACAGAAACTGGAACGGGAGTGAATATTGTGATTGCAACTACTGGATTGGAAGATGGACGAACTGTTTCGTGTACAATTACGGGAACGACCGGAAGTGTTGGACCAGTGACCGGTGCAATCGGTACGAATGCAGTGACAATTGCTTCTACTGCACTTACCGCTCTTGCTGACGGCACAATTACCGCGACATGTAACGTAACTGATACTGCGGGGAACCCTGCAGTGGCAGGAACAGATACAGCAACGAAGGATGTAGTAGCGCCAACATTACCAGTGACTGGACTCGTGGGACGTACAATTCAAGGATCGGGAGATACAATTACATTTACGTTTAATGGATTGGTGCAACCAACAGACGGTACGTGGTCTGCAAATGAATTTGATTCAATAAAGAGTCCATCAGGAACAACGCTCACACTCACAAATGCAACGTTCAGTCCAACAAGCGGAGCGACAACGACACTCACTGTTACTTTGAATGAAGCGACTGATAACGCATTTTTGAGAAATGGAAATGTTGTGTTAGCAACTCCAGCATCAAATAAAATCCAAGATGCCGCCGGAAATTATGTTGTAAATAGTGAAATAACTGGAACAACAGCGAATACTGGTGATGCTGTTCAACCAACAGTGTCGTTAGCATATACATATACAAATGGCGGAGGTGCGGTTTCTGGAGGGAATGTATTCCCTGGAGAAAGTATCACAATAACCGCAACATTTAGTGAGGCAGCATATGAAAGCACGGTGCCAACTATTGCAATCGACACTCCAAGTAATGATATATCAGCGAGCAATATGACGAAGACTTCTGCAACGGTGTGGTATTACAACTGGACAGTGCCGGCAAATACAAGCCCAAGTGCACAAGGAATTGCGACAAGCACGATTGTTGCGACTGATCTTGCAGGAAATTCAAACACAACCGCAACAAGCAATACTATTGTTATCGATTCGATAGCGCCTGTTGTGAATTCATTTACCGCAACTTCAATAACTGCAACGGGAGCGTCACTTACGGCTACCACAAATGAAAATGCAACATGTAAATATGCGAATACAGAAAAAGATTATGCGAGCATGACGACGATGGCAACAACGACTGGAGTAACCACCCATTCGCAATCGCTTACCGGACTGACTGCAGCAACATCATATAACTATTACGTACGATGCGCAGATACATATGGAAATACAATGGGTGCGTCAGCGAGTGTTGCATTTACAACTTCTGGATCAGATGTAGTAGGCCCGACAATTTCTGCTCAGACGCCAACAGATGGAACGACTACAACCGCAATCACCGCTTCACCAACTTTGACGTTTAGTGAAGCATTGGATGCATCAACGGTAAATGGAGCAACAATTCAACTCAGAGCTTCTAGCACCGATGTGGCGGTGAGTGCGACAGTTCTTTATAACTCATCAACATATGTAGTGACGATCGATCCAGTTGCAAGTTTGGATTACAACACTTCATATTATATTTGGGTAAGCGGAGTGAAGGATGCGGCAGGGAATGCACTTACAACTGATTATTCAGTGAGCGCGAAGGCGAGCCATGAATTTACGACGGTAGCGGAGGCAAATGGATCACTTGGAGTAACTCAAGTCACAGCGTCAAGTACATATGCAACTACTGGTGGAGGATTTACTTCCGGATGGAGTTGGACATTTAATGTGACAGTTCCAACAAGCGAAACTTCATCAACAATGAAATTTGCTGATTGGGTGAGTGGTGCAAATACGATTGCGGCAGCGAGCAATATCAGATTCTATTCAGCACAATCTTCAAATGCGAATTCAACTTCCACCGCAATAACAGTTTCAGCGGCAAATACCTATGCTGATTACATGACATTAAATGCAGATTTGGATTCAACCACAGTAGGACGTCAGATTCAAATTGTTGTGGAAGGGCAAGTTCCAACTGGTTCAGCGGCAGGGTCGTATTCAACAAGTTACGGAATTAAATCAGAATAATAAAAAGCAAATATAAAACGCATATGATAAAAAATACAAAGAAATTACTTTTACTTGTTGGATTCATCCTAATATTTGCGTTTCAACTAAATAATACGTTTGCATCAGAAGTAACTGGTTCCCTTTGTACAGGACTTAATTGTCCTGTAGAAGGGACGGTGGTAGCTGCTCCCACGGCAAGTCCTGTGGCTGGTACGTATACCTCTAATCAGAGCGTTACCCTTTCTGCTTCAGGTGCAACGAGTATTCGGTATACAGATGATGGCACATCTCCAACGTGTGCAAGTACTGCGTATTCATCTGCAATGAGCGTTACTTCATCGAAGACCATTAAGGCACTCGCGTGTTATCCAAATAGTGTAACATCCACAATCGCAAGTTTTGCCTATGTGTTACAATGTGCAACGCCGACAGTTACAAATGGTTCTGTTTCCGCATATCCAACATGCGCCATTACGTGTAATTCGGGATATACATTGAGTGGAAGTTCTTGTGTTGCATCAGGTGGTGGAGGCGGTGGAGGCGGTGGAGGAGGATATTTCGGAAACACTCCGACTCCCGCGAATGTTCCTGAGACCAGCACATCTACGACATATTCAACTACATCGCAAACAACTATTACTGCGACAAGTGCACTTCAATCACAACTTCTTCTCCTTATTGCACAACTAAAAATTGCGTTGGCGGAAATGCAGGCACAGGGGCAAACAATTCCTGAAGCAGCGAAACCATTCATTCAACAGGGAGGGTATGTATTTACAAGAAATCTCGCGTCGGGTTCCACAGGTGAAGATGTTCGTGAACTTCAGAAATATCTGAACACCCATGGGTTTTCTATTGCTTTATCAGGACCAGGATCTCCTGGAAATGAAACACTCCGTTTTGGAGCAGCGACTCGTACAGCACTTGCGCGTTTCCAAGCAGCAAATGGAATTTCTCCCGCATTAGGATTTTTTGGAACCCTAACAAGGGATTATATAAATGGACACTAATAAGTAACCTGTGATTAGTAACTTGTAACAAGTAAGTAGAAAATCATAGACAGATAATTATAAAAAGGACTCTTAGGAGAGTCTTTTTTATTTGCGAAGAATAATGTAAACTGAAGATTACACATATATTGCTAGTTACGGATTACTATTTACATATTTATGACTTTTTCTTTCTTCAAAACATCAAAATTTTTGCTTCTTCTCCCGATGATTGGGGTAGTGATTGTAACCACCTCAACACTTTTTCCGTTTATTGTGGGAAAATATGTGTGGTTTCGAAGTTTAGTGTTTTTGGCACTTATTGCGTTTCTTATCGGGCTTTTATTCGAAGATCACATGGAGGTCATGTGGAAGAGGTTAATTGAAATATTTCGGCGCCCACTTACAATTGCGGTAAGCATTTTTGTTTTTATGTTTCTTCTTGCTGGATTTTTTGGAGTCGATCCAATGAATTCTTTTTGGTCCAATTTTGAGCGAGGAGAGGGGGGATTACAAATACTTTGCTTCTATATTTATTTTGTTTTACTCGTAACACTTTTCAAAGAAGAAAAAGATTGGTTTCGTTTATTTCAATGGGGAATTGCAGGTGGAATTCTCATGTCTGTATATGGGTTTTTTGCTGCCTCGGGAGTGAATAATTTCATAGGAGCAAAGTTTGGTTCTGGATTTCGGTTTCAGGGGTCAATAGGAAATCCTGCATATGTTGCAACCTATGCGATTTTTCTTATGTTTTATGTTGCATATCTTTTTATAAAAAAATATAACGCGAAAACTAAATCTGCGGGGGGAGTGTTTATGGGAATATTATTTCTTATTTTTCTTATTGTCTTTTTTGCCGCCGCGACACGCGGGGGATTTGTTGGGCTCGCCGTTTCACTCATTGGATTTCTTGGGTATGTCGGATTTACGAGTAAAAAATGGCGAAAAAAGTTTATTATTGCAACCGTTGTTCTTACTATTCTTTTTGGAGGAATTATAGGAGTGAGCAACTCTCCACTCGCAAAAGATCTCCCTGGGTCACGTTTGTTTGATCTTTCGGTACACGCAGAGACATTTCAGCACCGTACTATTATGTGGAAAATTGCATGGGATGGGTTTATGGAACGCCCACTTTTGGGGTGGGGCCCGGAAAATTATCTCCAGATTTTCGACACAAACTTTAACACAAAATATTTTGTTCCTAGTCAACAATTTGGCGCATGGTTTGATAGGGCACATAGTATTTATTTCGATTATCTCGCCGAAACAGGCATTCTTGGCTTCTTGAGTTATTTCGGCATTTTCATTACTTTCTTCGTTCTCATGTTCAGAAAATCAGGTTTGTTTGTTCGTAAACAAGAATCCGAGAAATCCTCTTCCAAGTTACTAGTTACCAATTACGAATTACTTCTCGAAAACGCCCTCCTTTTTGCGCTACCACTCTCATATCTCGTCCAAGGCATCGTTCTTTTTGATGTTTCTATTATATATTTGAATTTATTTGTGTTTTTTGCACTCGCAACGCACCGCTTGAGTAAACAGGAACAAGTAACTCGTAACAAGTAATATGGAGAATGAAGAAATAAAGAATTTTTTTGATTTAAAAACATGGAAAGACGCCCATGAAAT
>Ga0172375_10009125_pt1 | contig 13137 bp, 19 predicted proteins | sample LakKiv1m_FD_114537 | JGI IMG/M metagenome (GOLD analysis project Ga0172375, IMG submission 114537) | Freshwater microbial communities from Kabuno Bay, South-Kivu, Congo - kab_092012_11.1m | ecosystem: Environmental > Aquatic > Freshwater > Lake | place: Democratic Republic of the Congo...
CCGTAATTATGTCAAAAATCTATGTATCGAAGTTTTTGAAAAATTCGGTTTCCAGCCGCTCGAAACCCCGACTCTCGAGTATACTTCTACCCTTCTTGGTAAGTACGGTAACGAAGCCGATAAACTTGTCTATACATTTAAGGACCAGGGCAATCGTGACGTTGGTCTTCGCTATGATCTAACCGTCCCTGTCTCCCGGGTTTTGGCCCAATATAGTAATCTCCTTCCCCTACCTTTTAAGCGCTACCAAATCCAACCCTGTTTCCGTGCCGAAAACACTCAAAAAGGCCGCTATCGTGAATTTACCCAGTGTGATATAGATATCTTTGGCCCCATCTCGCCCATCAACGATGCTGAAATTATCGCGGTTATCTATAACATTCTCCAAGAACTAAACTTTAAAAAATATTCTATCCGTATTAACAGCCGCGCTGTCCTTGCCCAGATTCTTGGCTCCTGCGGCATTACCGCCAATCAAAACTCCGTACTCCAAAGTCTCGATAAATTCCAAAAAATCGGTCGAGACGGAGTAGAAAAAGAACTCGTTTCCAAAGGGCTTGCTTCTCCCCAAATTTCCCGTCTTTTTGACTCAATCAATTCCTCCCAGCCCGACGACTATCTCCAAACGGTCTTCACCAAAACCGATGCTTTTGGTGTCCCCCGCTCCGCCTACTCTTTCGACCCCACTCTTGTTCGTGGTCTTGATTACTACACCGGCCCGATTTTCGAAACCTATGTTGAAGAACCAAAAATTGGATCAATTACCGGCGGCGGCCGTTATGACGGGCTGGTCAAACTTCTCGGCGGCCCCGATTTACCCGCTGTTGGCACCACTCTCGGCCTCGACCGCTTGGTCGACTGCATTCTCGACCTTAATCTTCTCCCGCAACTATCAACCAATCTCACCAAAGTTCTTGTCGCCAACTTTGGCCCGGAAACCGAAAAAGAAAGTTTAAAACTTCTTACCAAACTCCGCCAAAACGAGATTTCTTCGGCTATCTATCCCACCCCCGAAAAACTTAGTAAACAATTCAAATATGCCTCATCTTTGGGAGTTTCTTATGTTGCCGTCATCGGTCCCGATGAAATTAAAAATCAAAAAATTACTCTTAAAAATCTTGCCACCGGCGACCAGCAAATTCTTTCTTCCGACGATCTTATCCGTTTCCTCCAACCAAATGGCTAATCGCTGGCAAGAATGCCCCCATATCTTAAACCTTAATCCCGATATCCGACGGCAAAGAAGATATCATCAGGTAATTTGCCATTCAACCAGATATTTCTGTGAAGCCAAAGCCCAAGTTGGCCAAATAGGACTAGATAAAGTTAACATCACTTGTTCCCGACCAACAAATTTTCACGATTGCCCAACTTATCGCCGCAAACATCGAGCCTGATGTGCTATAATTCTTACCTATGAAATCAGGAATCCACCCGACCTATCATTCCGATTGCCAGGTTACTTGCGCCTGCGGCCATAAATTTACCACCGGCTCCACCATCGACAAAATCGACGTTGAAGTTTGCTCGCACTGCCACCCTTTCTTCACCGGTCAACAAAAATTTGCCGACATCAAGGGAAGAATCGATAAATTCAACCAAAAAGTCGAACAGGGCAAGTCCTACGCTCCCAAAACAAAAACCCGCAAAAAATCAAGGTAACCCTTCGTCGTCACTTCGCCCTTGTTCCTAATTGAAAATTGAAAATTGATAATTGAAAATTAACTGTTGTGCCCACCCTTAATCCCGATACTGCCGTTCTCGAATTCCGCCCCGGCCCCGGTGGCGAAGAGTCCTATCTCTGGATGAACGACCTCAAAACCATGTACGTTCGCTACAGTAACCGCGTCGGCTGGAAAGTCACCCAACTCGATGACAATGTTATTAAAATCAGCGGCACCGGCGCCTACGACCAACTCAAATGGGAAACCGGCACCCACCGGGTCCAGCGGATTCCGGTTACCGAAAAACACGGCCGTATCCATACCTCTACCGCCGCCGTCGTTGTTCTCCCCCAAATCACCAGCAATGATATCGTTATCCGCCCCGAAGATGTTGAAATGACCGCCTCCCGCGCCGGTGGTCACGGCGGCCAGAACGTTAATAAAGTCGCCACTGCCGTTCGCCTCTGGCACAAACCCACCAATATTCAAATTTCTGTCCGCCAGGAACGTTTTCAGGCCCAAAACCGGGAAATCGCCATGGATATCTTACGAGCCAAGCTCTGGGCTATCGAAGAAGAAAAACGTACCTCTCAAATCGGTGCCGCCCGCTCCTCTATCGGCCTGGCCATGCGTGCTGACAAAATCCGCACCTATAACTACGCCCGTAATCAAATTAAAGATCATCGCATCAACAAAGACTTCAATCTTTCCCGCTGTCTCGACGGCGACCTTGTTGACCTCCTCCTCGCCCTCTCCGTCCTTCCCGATTCTTCCGACTAACTGCAATCTTCTTCACAAATACTTTTTTGTGATATCATTAAGCATGAAAACATTCGAAGATCTCCGCCGCCGCTTTCCTTTCTTACTCCCATCCTGCGACCTCACCCAATCAAAAAGATGCCAACCCGGAGAATTCGTCCTGCTCCGCCACTGCGGTGAATGCTGGACGGCAAAAAACGAAGTATTAACTTTAGCTGAAAGAGTAGCCGCTGGCAGAAACGCAGCTCTCGGCATTGGTGTCCGCGAGTGGACCGCTATCAAAAAAGACACCGGGTTGCTAACCGCCACTTCAGTTCTTGAACACGGTTCTAACCCAGGCCCCAAAATTGCAGAAGTCACCGGAGGCAAATTAACTCAAAGAATTCTCGCCTAGTCCTACTTTCTTTTCTCCAATTTCACCCCCACCTCCACTTCCTTCCCTTCTCTCCAAATCTTCACTTTCACCGTTTCCCCGATTTTTCTCTTATTAATTAAAGTTGCTAATTCCGTACTTTTCTCTTCTAACTTTTTCCCGTCAATTTCGGTAATAATATCTCCCGCCGCCACTCCGGCCTTTTTGGCCGGACTCTCATCAATCACCTCCTGAACATAAGCCCCCACCGGCACCTCATTCAAAAGCGCCGCCTGTTTGGAAATCATCTTATAACTTACCCCCAAATATGGCCGCTCAAATTCTCCCGTCGTTTTAAAATTATCAATCGACTCTTTGACTAAATTTATTGGCAAAGCAAAACCGATATTCTGGCCGCTCTGTGATACCGCCACATTCACCCCAATTACCTCGCCCGAAGAATTAAACAATGGCCCACCGGAATTTCCCGGATTAATCGCCGCATCCGTCTGGATCACATTGTCCAGCTTTTCCGAGCCCTCAAACGGGCTTCCGGCCACAATTCCCCTCCCCAACCCCGAAATCACCCCCGCCGTCACTGTCGATCTAAACTCTCCCAGCGCTGTCCCGATCGCGATTACTGTCTGGCCCACTTTTAATTTGTCCGAGTCTCCCAACTTCACCGGCGTCAATCCTTTTTTATCTACTTTCAAAATCGCCAAATCGTTTATCGGATCGCGGTAAATCTCTTTCACTTCAACCACCTCATCTTTTCCTATCACCACTTTGTACTTTGCGCTGGTATCGCCCACCACATGTTTATTGGTAGCAATCAATCCGTCCTCGCTAATAATAAAACCACTGCCGATATCTTGCTCAATCTTTTGCTCCTGGGTTTGCTGCCTCTGCTGCCCTCCCCAGCCAAAAAAATCTCCAAAAAAATCCATCCCGGAAAACGGATCCGATAACACCTTTGTCTTACTGATCGACACCGTCACTACGCTTGGCGTTGCCTTTTCCACTACCCCGGTCACCACCGACTCTTCATCAATAATCTCTTTTTTTCCGGCCACCACCGTCGTTCCACCTGCTTTTCTTGTCACCAATTTATCCAAAAAATCAAAACCCTTCACCCGGTCAACCACCGCCCCTAGCACCACTCCCCCACACATCACCAACCCCAATAAAAAACCCAAAAATAACGTTTTAAAGGTTTTTATTTCCATAATTCTTCAATTGCTTTCTCCAATTGATTATCAACTTTATTATCTTCTTTTTCCTGAATCTTGGCTGAACCCGTACTTTCCTTCGGAGGTTCATATTTGACCTCCACCTCCGGTGTTACTCCTTCTTTATGAATATTTTTTCCATCCGGCAGCAGCCATCTGGCCACCGTCACATGTAATCCCGATCCATCGGCAAAATCTTCCGGTTGTTGCACTGTTCCTTTTCCGAAAGTTTTCTCTCCCACCAGTTTTCCCCGACCATAGCTTTTTAACGCTCCCGCCAGTATTTCCGCCGCCGACGCCGACCCACCATTAACCAGCACTACCAACTTATCGCCAAGCAATTTTCTCCGGCTTTGATCAACCTCATAAACCTCGCTAATCCCTTTCGCCGTTTCCTGTTTAACCACCACTCCTTTATCCAAAAAATCCGAAGCTACCAACACGCTTGCCTGCAAAAATCCCCCGGGATTATTCCTTAGATCCAACACAATTCCTCCATAGTTATTCCCCTTTTCCTTCAAAATTTTATCTACCGTCTGCGGCCATTCCTTAAACAGCCTCTCGGTAAACTTATACAACTTCACCCAGGCAACTTTCTTCCCGCTCCTTTCTACCCATTCCATCTCGATACTCGGTACCACAATATTATCCCGCACCAGTTCCACCTCAAATGCTTCTTTCTCCCCTTCTCGAAAGAGTTTCAACACCACTTTTGTTCCCCTTTTACCTCTAATAAGTTCTACTGCCTCATCTAAAGTTATTCCCGACGTATCTTTGTCAATTCCTTTCTCTTTGTCAACAATTCTCAAAATCAAATCACCCGCCCTTAGGCCGGCTTTTTCGGCCGGAGTCTGGGGTAATGGCGTTTGCACTGCCAATGTTTTATCCTTATACCCCAGTTGTATCCCTACTCCGCTAAACTCTCCCGCCAAATCGTCGTTGGCACTCTTATTCTCTTTCGGCGGCAAAAACACGGTGTACGGATCTCCCAAACTTTCCACCATTCCTTCAATCGCTCCGTATTCCATCTTGTTTTTTTGAATCTTGTCTTTCTCCAAAAACGTCTCCTCCAGCTTGCTTTTGACTTTCCACATCATTCCCAAATCCAACGGCGCCTGCCCCCCATCGGTTACCACTACTGAATCTGCCTGTCCTATCCTAAAACTCACCAAAGCCACCACCGCCAGCAATGCTCCCGTCAACGCCAAATTCCTCACTGCCTTAATTTTCATTCTTCCATTCTACCACCACCGGCCTTACTCCTGGGTGGTGAAAGGCAACAACCCAAGATGCCTTGCCTGCTTCACCGCTCTGGCCAAAATCCGCTGGTGTTTGACGCAAACCCCGCTGATTATCCCCGACAACAACCGGCTTCGGGGAGAAAGATACTCTTTTAGTTTCTCGTAATCTTCCCACCGGGGAGTTTGTTTACCAACACAAAAAGGACACTTCCCTTCCTTTCTCTTGTTCGGTTTGACGTTCCTGCGATTTTTTTTAATCATGGTTTCTCAATTAAAAAGGCATGTCTTCCGACTTTTGGCTTTTATCACCGCTGTTCTCAACCGCTGGAGCCGGTTCTTCCATAATCTCATCGGGGATGACAATGTCCTCAATCTGGCCGCTGGCCGGAGCCGCTGTGGCTTCTTCCGCCGGCATTTCCCCGGCCATATCCGGAGCACTAGTACGATCCCCTGCTACTCCCTTATTATCTAAGATAATCATATCGTCAATAACCACTTCCGACACTTGTCTTTTAACTCCTTGCTGATCAGTAAAATCACGATATTGAATCCGCCCCTCCACATAAATCCTTCTCCCTTTGGCCAGCAATTGGGAACACAACTCCGCCAATTTATTCCAGGCAACAATCCGGTGAAATTGAGCATCCTCTTTTTTCTCACCCTGTTTAGTTACCCAAACTCTGTTGGTGGCCAAACCAAACGACACCACCGCCATTCCCCCCGGCGTATATCTTAATTCCGGATCGCGGGTTAAATTACCGATTAACATCACTCTATTCAAGCACCTACTTGGCATATTGCTCCTTATTTTTTATTCAAAATTAAATAACGAATAATATTATTTTCCCGATTTAAAAATAAATTTATCTCCTTCAGTTGTACCGGTTTTTCTGATTCCAGCTCCACCACCCAAAAGTCACCTTTCTCTAAATCTTTAATTTTATACACCAGATCTTTTAATCCCAAATGATTCTTCTCCAGTGCCTTCACTCCTCCCCCAAAAGCCGTCACTACTTTCTCCACATAAGCCTCCGCCCCTTCAATTTTTGGCGGTAAAACCAACGTCAATTGGTAATGATAATTATTTCCCTTCATAAACTCACTAGCTTAACATAGCTTCTATTTTTAATCAACTTTTCCTTTATATTCCCCTGTTTGTGATTGTTGCGACTGACTGACTCCCTGCTTTTTTCCCGTCACAAAAGCACTCCCTCTCGATTTTTTTCTCTTCGCCGGATTGCTCGATACCGCCATTCCCGCCTCCAGACTTTGCCGTTCCGCCTCCTCTGCTTCCCTTTGCTTTTTGATATCCTCTAAAAACTTTCTTTCCTTTTCCTCTTCCTCCCGCTTTTTTTCCTTTCTAATCTCGTTAATTTCTGTCTCCACTGCCCTTCCCTCAAGGCCGCTTTTCAGCTTCGCCATCTCCTCTTTCTTTTTCTTTTCTTCCTCGACTTTCATCTTAGCCATTTCTTCCGTCGTCATTGGTTTAATGTCCCCCAAAAGCTCTTTCCCAGTAATCAAACTTTCTCCTATTTTGGCCGTTTCTTTTACCAACTCTTTCCCTGTCTCCTCCCCTATCTTCCCCAACCCCTGAATTATCCCTTTTGCTATTTGTTTCATATCATCCTCCTTCCTTCCATTGCTCTGGCCAGAGTCGCCTGATCGGCAAACTCCAAATCAGCCCCCATCGGCAATCCACTTCCAATTCTGGTCACTTTTATTTGTAATTTGTGATTTGTAATTTGTGATTTGCTCTCTATTTGTTTTTTCAGATAGAGAGCCGTCGCCTCCCCTTCCATCGTCGGATTCATCGCCAGAATTATCTCTGTCTCACCAGCCTCCTTAATTCTCTCCAGCAATTCATTGATTTTTAAATCTTCCGGTCCAACATGTTCCAGCGGGTTAATCACTCCTCCCAAAACATGATATACCCCTCTATACCCACCCACTTTTTCTATTGCCACCACGTCAATTGCCCTCTCCACCACGCAAATAAGCCCTTTGTCTCGCTTTTGATCGGCGCAAATCTGACAAACTTCATTCTCGCTCACCGAAAAACATTCCCGGCAAATCTTCGTTCCTTTTTTCAAACCCACCAGTTTTCCCGCAAAATCAGACAAGTAGGTTTCCGGTGTGTTCAAAAGATAAAACGCCAACCGGCTGGCACTTTTCGGCCCAATTCCCGGCAACCTCTCAAAAGCATTAATCAGATCGCTTATCGCCCTCGGCAAAACCACAATTGAAAATTGAAAATTGATAATTGAAAATTAAAACAATCCTTCTAACCCTCCCATATCTTTCATCTTCCTTGCCGCCGCTTCTTGGGCTTTCTTCATTGCCTTATTAACTGTCTCCACCAGCAGTTTATTTTCCACTCCGTTAACTACCAGCGATTTAATTTTCTGATCGCCGCTGACCTTAACCGTTATTCCATTTTCTTCAAACTCCACCACTTCCGCCTCTACTGCCTTTTTTAACTGAAACGCTTTCGCCAACATTTTTGCTTTATCAAACATACGGTCTATTTTACACTTGATAATTGATAATTGCGAAGTGAAAATTACCCGAATATTTCTTTTGCCACATCATAAATATCCTTTGGCTCTTCCACCAATTCCTCACTCACCTTCTCCACCGGCGTGTCGTTCCTAATTTCCAGCGGAGCCTTCCGGCTTTGGCCCAAAACGCATTTCAACCCCAACCTGCATCCCAATACCCGATAAAGCGCCTCCTCTACCACCTGTCGATTCCTCGCCTCTTCTAATCTGTCCTTGTGAAACGGATAATAAACTTCCAGCACCAGCATTTTCTCTTTCACCGCCTTTGGCCGGGCTGCCCGCAAAAAAGCTTCTACCGAATGATTAAAAGGCTTAACTGCTGTTAAAATTTCCTTCCACTTTCCCTCAATTTGTACGGGTCGCATATATGCGACCCCTCCTTGCTCTGCTTCTTCTTTTTTCTCAACAACCTTCTCTTCTAAAAACTTTGAATTTTGAACTTTTTCAGCCACAGGCTGATCCGCCTTTGGTGGAAACTTTGAACTTAGAAACTCCGCCACTGCCAACTCCAACGGTAACTGCGGCACTACTGCTTCTTTCTCCTGTTTACCCGCTAAAATCAACAAACCTAGCCATCTTCTCAAATCCGGCCCACCCAGACCTTCGGTCTTCTTTCCAGTCTGTCCATAAATCTCAACCAACCGCCGCTGAAAAAACCTCACCCAATCTTCCCTCACCATTCCAAAATCGACCCCTTTCCCCGCCATGATCTCTATCCGCTTCAAAATCCCGCTTGCTTCACCTTTCATCAAATCGTTTTCCAGATCCTCTTCCCGATAATCGCCGCCACTTCCCCGAAAATATTCCGCCACTTTTTCTTCACTTATCTCTCTCCCTTGTTCCAATACCAGCTCATTAAAAATTCGATGTAAATTTCTAAAACTGCCATCACTTCTTTCCACTATCATCTCTATTGCTTTTTTGTCCACTTTTATTTTTTCTCCCTTGATTACTTTCGCCAGCGACTCCATCAATTCTTCCCCTTTACCCCTGCGAAAATCTACCCTTACCAACCGCGATAACACTGTCTCTGGAATCTTCTGATAGTCGGTGGTACACAAAATAAAAATCGTATGTTTCGGCGGCTCTTCGATCAACTTCAATAACGCATTAAAGGCCTCCTTGGTCAGCATGTGTACTTCGTCAATCACAAAGACTTTCTTCTTCAACCGACTCGGCAAAAAATAGGCCTTATCCTTTAGTAACCGAACATCATCAATTCCCCGGTTAGAAGCCGCATCAATCTCTACCACATCAATACTACTCCCTTTTTGAATCTCCAAACAGCTTTCACACTTCCCGCACGGCTCCCCGTCCTTCAAGCTCTCACAATTAATCGCCCTGGCCACAATCCTTGCCGCTGAAGTTTTTCCCGACCCCTTCGGCCCCGAAAAAAGAAACGACTGCGGCATCTCTTTTTCCGCCAAAATTTTTCTCAATTTATTGGACACCTCCGGCAGGTCAAGATCCCCAACCCTCTCCGGACGATATTTCAGATGGAAAACTCCCACTCCCCATTAAACCAAAACTGACCTACTTAAGCAAGTTATCTATCCCGTGTCTCACCCACTCATTCAGAACCAAATACACTCCCTTTTTCTGAACGACCGTTTCGGCCCTCAACTTGGCCGTACAAATCACCACGTCGCCCAGTCTTACCCTTCCATCAACGTCCTTCGTTCGCGACATTGGAAAACCCAAAACTTGGGGAATATAATCCATTTTTCGGTATTTTTGATTCAGCTCCTTGGCCGTTTTCCGACCGACAAATACCAAGCTCAATTCCGTATTTTCTTTCCACCCCCTTTCCTCCAACGCCCTTCTTGCTATCGCTTTCACTCTGGCCATATCCAGACCCCATCGCCCAGAATTTTTAATCAAAACTATGTTTTTCACTGCTCTTCAATCACTTCTTTGACTATCTTTGCCACCACCTCTCCCCCAATCCTTCCATTCACCCTTATCAAAACCTCCTTCATTACCAATCCAAACACTTTCCCTTTCTCTTCCACCACTTTTTCGGCAATTTCCTTCAATTCACTCTCTCCCATTTCCTTGGGTAAATATGCTTTGACAATTTCCACTTCCTCATCAATTTCCGCCACCAAATCATTTCTTCCCGCGTCGACAAACATCACTTTCGATTCTTCCTTATCTTTCAACTCCTTTCTCACCACCCCCACCATCTCCGCCTCACCCATCTTTCCGGGTGGCAATTGCAATCCTTTTTTCTCGATCAAAGAAATCAAGTATCGCAACACTTCCACCCGGCGCTTTTCACCAGCCTTCAACGCCGCCACGCTATCTGCCTTCAGTTTATCTATGAGCATAACGTCGTGATTTCTTTGCCCGGCGGCGGCACTTTTCCCGCCACAAAATAATTTTTTTCTTAGCGTAACGTTCCTCCGACGGCTTACTATATGCCGTCCTCTTCCTGACCTCCTCGGTGATATCCTCTTCCAAAGTCAATCTCCTAAATTTCCCGATGATGTCTTCTTTGGTTTCTCCTTTTTTCTTTTTGACGATAATTGGCATCAGTCACCTCCTTTAATGTGGTTGACCCACGAGCGATATTTTACCCGATCTTTATTTACAATTCAACGTCTCTATTGAGCTCACCCGACCGTCTTTATTGGCGTCACACTTATCGGGGACTGCTGTCGCCGCTGCCGTCGGCACCACCCCTCCGGACCCTCCGCTACAACCCAACGCCTCAATTGAGCTCACCCGACCGTCTTTATTGGTGTCGCACTCCAAACCACTGCCACTGCCACTCCCCCCCGGCGATGATTGCTGCGGTACTGTTGTCACCATCGCCGTCGGCGTTGCTACCAGCTCCTCGCCCGCTTTTGTCTTAAAAGAATACGGAATTCCATTATTGTCAAAAATCTCCTCTCCTACCCTAATCCGAAAATAATAACTGGTTAATGGCTTTAATTTCATCGATCCCTCCGGCGGCAAAACCACCCGATGATCAGTTGCCGCCTCACTCTCCGCCACCCGCAACAACAAACTCGCCGGCGAAGTCCCATACTCCACCACCCCCATCGACTCTTTCTCTGATTTCCAAGTAATCGTCACCTCCCCACCCCCTTCATCAACTTTGGCCAACACCGTATCCTCCGCTGGTCCCTCGCCTCCTGCCGCCCCGCTCATATACACCCTTACTGTATTGATCCCCACCACCCCCAACACCCCCACCAACACCAAAATCACCAACGTAATTATCGTTTTTAAACTGACTGCCCCTTTCATTTATTGGTTACAACCACCGCAAAAATAACGCTGCCATCGCGCTGGTTATTCCGAACAACACCAAGCCCACCGTCGGTCCTACCCCACCTGTTTGTGGTAATGACCCCGTCGGCCTTGTCGTTGCCGTCGCTCCCGCCACTGTCGTCGGCGTTGGGCTGGGATCACCACCTACCCCTTGAATCGTGTACGTCCCGCTTTGGTTAGCGCTACAATCGACCACATCTACCACACTCTTGTTAATAATATTCGTCTCATCATTGGCCCCGCTTCTGCAAGTAAACCTCACCGTCGCCGTCCCGACTGATTTTGCCCTAAAATTCACTGTTAACAACGCCCCGTTCAGCGCTATCGCCTCATGAACACTGGCACTCTGCGGTACCAAGGTAATCGCAAAAGTCCCGGCCGTATTATTTATAATCGGCGTCGTTGCTGAATCGTAAAAAAAGTTAAACACCGCCCCCGCCGGCTTCTCAATCGAAACTATTTCTAGCCTCGCCGCATCAAAAGTTCCCAAAACATCCATCCCCGTTACCATTTCCGATTCAGAATTAACACCTATAGTTACGGCAAAACTATCACCGTTATTATATGTCCCTGTTGCCGGTGTCAACGTCATCCTCGGTGCTGCCACCGCTCCCACCACCGCCACCCCCCACCAAAATACCATCATTCCCAGCCACATCAGTCCCTTTTTCATTTATTAATTAGATACATTAATCGTTAACCCGCTGGCACTAAAGGGCAAAGCTTTACTGCTAACACTCTCTACCAGCATTGTTGTCGATTCTCTTCCATCCTCTCCCCGGCTCAATGCCAACTCAAAATTCCCCGTCTTTTTGGCCTTAATTTCAAACTTTACCAATTCCCATTTTTCCCCGCTGCTCATGGCTAAACCTTCCGGCTCGGTAATCAAAAAATTAGCTACTACCATTTTCTTTTGGGCGCTCACTTTCTCAAACGCCGGCTTTGGCAAACGGGCATCATAAACTATCTTACTCACCTCAAAAGCCTCGGTGTCACACTTTAAATACAAATTAACCGCGTCTAATTTTTTCGCTTCTAAGGGCGACATCACTACTGCCACCGTCGCCACCGCTCCCTTTTTCATCACTTTTTTATCTGCCTCCACCACCATCGTCGCCACCGGTTTCTCCTCTTTAACTGCCGATTTCTCTGCCACTACTCCGTTTGTCTCCACCACTTTCCCCCCTTTGCCCAATCGCGTCACCAGCACTACGCTCTCGGCGATCACCAGCACCGCCACTACCGGCACCAAATACTTAACATACTCGCTCTTTTTCATATTTTTTTCTCCTTTCATATATTTTTTTAATACAACTGACTTTGTTTTTCAACTAATGACTGCATTAGCACCGCCACGTCAATGCTCGTCAGGATACAATCTCCGTCCAAATCAGCTTTAAGATTCCCTCCCCTTTCTACTCTCAAAATTACCTGATTTTTGACATAAGAAAAGTCCCTCCCATCAATCACTCCATCTTGCTGATCACTCTCCCCCACCACATCTCCGGCTAGAAGCGGATAAGCGCTGAAATTATAGTAATAATCATCCCTGGCCGACACTTCCCCGCCCGCCCGATTATAAAAAGCCGACTGATTATCCACCCCGTACTTAATCTGCAAATGCTTCGGACCTCTAATAAACACTGCTAATCCAGTTCTGGCCGTCATATCGCTTACATCCAATAATCCGGCAAAAACAGCCCTATTTGTTACCGAAGTATCCCTTACGGGATCGACATCATACACCGCCGTTTCCCCTCCACCCATCACCGTTACCTCCAATGGCCAATCAACACAACTTGCCCCCACTCCTACTCCCGAATACGCCATCCTAAAGCCCAATTCCGCTGCATTGGCCGTCCCGGTCGGACTCGGAGTTGCCGTCGGACAACCAGCCTGCAAGCTCATGCAGTAGCCGCATCTGGTCAGATCCAACACATTCAGTCTCCCGTCGTTATTCATGTCAAAGTTGCTACAACCAGCCGTCCTCAAACCTGCGTAACACTCCCCTACCGCATTTATATCCGCCTGACAAATTTTTCCATCCCCTGTCGC
>Ga0172375_10009127_pt1 | contig 13137 bp, 10 predicted proteins | sample LakKiv1m_FD_114537 | JGI IMG/M metagenome (GOLD analysis project Ga0172375, IMG submission 114537) | Freshwater microbial communities from Kabuno Bay, South-Kivu, Congo - kab_092012_11.1m | ecosystem: Environmental > Aquatic > Freshwater > Lake | place: Democratic Republic of the Congo...
ATAACCGTTATATTCCAGGAGTTGGGTTTTACAACGCGGGTTCTGGGTACCTTGAACGCTGGAGACAGCCTTTACTCTCTAGTAGGGCCTTTGGGGCACCCTACCGAGATAAAACCTTATGGAAAGGTCGTTCTTGTAGGCGGCGGTGTAGGTATCGCTGAGATCTATCCGGTCGCAAAAGCGCTTAAGAACGCCGGAAATCACGTTACAACGGTACTTGGCAGCCGTTCTAAAGACATCTTGATACTTGAACCTGAACTTAGAGCTCAATCAGACGAGATCTATATCACGACCGATGACGGCTCGTATGGCCGTAAAGGGTTTACAACCGATGTGGTCAAAGAACTTCTTGAAAAAGGCGGGTACTCATGTGTCTACGCAGTCGGGCCTGTCCCTATGATGATGCGCGTAGCGGAAGTCAGCCGGAATTTCGCAGTGGAGACGATAGTCTCCCTGAACGCGGTCATGGTTGACGGAACAGGCATGTGTGGCTGCTGCCGCGTAACAGTTGACAATAAAGTCAAGTTCAGTTGTGTGGATGGACCGGAGTTTGACGCTCACAAAGTCGATTGGGATGAACTTTTGAAACGCAGCCGTATGTATTGCGACCAGGAAAAACATATCTGTAAATTGGAGAATAATGAAACGCGAGCCGGTTAAAATAAAAGAACAAAGCCGCCTGTCCAGGACAAAGGATTTCAGCGAAGTCGTTCAGGGATATTCTGAGGAAGAGGCTCTCACCGAGGCGAAACAATGCCTCCAATGCAAAACGCCATTCTGCATAACAGGCTGTCCAGTTGGGATCGACATAAAAAAATTCATCGGTCAGATAGTCTCCGGCGACTATAAGGGAGCGTATTTTACAATAAGAGAGAAGAACAATTTCCCTCTTATATGCGGCCGCGTATGTCCGGCTGAATATCAGTGCAGGAAAGCGTGCGTTTTTACAAAAAAAGGCTCGGTTTTTGCCGATCCTAAGGCTATCAATATTCATTTTCTCGAGCGATTTGTAGCGGATTTTGGGAAAGCGCACAGACTTGAAGCCCCTACAAAGAAGGTAGAAAAACTTGCTTCTAAAAAAGTCGCTATAGTGGGTTCAGGACCAGCCGGACTGTCATGCGCCGGCGAGCTGGCTCGTGTCGGCGTACGCGTAACGCTCTTCGAGGCTTTGCATAAGCCTGGAGGAGTGCTGTGTTACGGGATCCCGCCTTTCAGGCTGCCGCAGGATGTCATGAATTTTGAGATAGATTATTTGGGCGCTGCCGGTGTTAATGTTGTTAAGAACGTGATCATAGGAAAGACCAAGTCTATGCAGTCCCTCTTTAAGGAGGGGTATTCCGCCGTGTTCCTTGGTTTGGGCGCTGGGACGCCGTCTTTCTTAGGTATCCCCGGTGAGAATCTGTGTAATATTTATTCTGCGAACGAATTCCTTACGCGCGTAAACCTCATGTCGGCTTATGATTTCCCGAAAGCGCATACCCCTGTCAACGTAGGGAAAAAAATAATCGTTATAGGAGGCGGTAACACTGCCATGGATTCCGCGCGTGTAGCGGTCAGGCTTCAGGAAATGCGCGGCATAAAGCCCGATGTTACGGTCTTTTATCGAAGGACAGAACAGGAATTGCCCGCGCGCAGGCTTGAGATCGAGCATGCCAAGGAAGAAGGGGTCAGATTCGAGTTTTTGGTCGCGCCGAAAGCATTTATAGAAGGGCAAAAAGGGTGCGTGGGAAAGATCCAGAGCCTGCGGTGCCGTCTCGGAGAACCTGATCAAAGCGGAAGGCGCCGGCCGGTCCCTGTAGATGGCAGTGACTTTGAGATCGAATGTGACGTATGCGTCATTGCTATCGGGTTACAGGCCAATCAGATCCTGATAAAGGCAACCCCTGACCTCAAGGTTGATAAACACGGAGATATTGTTGTTGATCCTGAGACTATGGAGACATCGATACCTAATGTCTATGCGGGCGGCGATATAGTAGGCGGCGAAGGTACGGTGATAGAGGCCATGAGCATGGGAAAGAAAGCCGCTGCCAATATGATCAGGAAATTGCTTGACAGCGCTGATTGATGTTTGATAAACTAATGCTATAAGTTTAAGCGGACAAAGACGTCCCCTTATAAGGGACGTCTTATTTTTTTGTCGTTGATTGCCTAATTGTTAGGCAATAGTTGGTCAAAAAGTATGTAAAAAAGGGGTGCCTATGAATCTGCAAAGACCAAATGGCAATGATGCTACCAGGACGTTCAATCGCTCAAAGAGCGTAGTTCCGGGTTCCGGGTTGTGTTCGCGCTGTATTGACGGCTGCAGAGGGAACTGTGAGGTTTTCAAGTCAACGTTTCGAGGGAGGGAAGTGATCTATCCCGGACCATTTGGCGATATTACCGCAGGCGGCGATAAGAACTATCCGGTTGATTATTCACACCTTAATATTCAAGGCTACGCGCTTGGAGCCCAGGGGCTGCCAAAAGGCACAGAAGGGAACTCTGATACGGCAACATTTCCTATTGTAAATACCGAGACCGAGTACGGATGGGACATAAAGGTGAAGATGAAGGCGCCTATTTTTACAGGCGCTTTGGGTTCGACCGAAATAGCGCGCAAGAATTGGGAGCATTTCGCGATAGGAGCGGCCATATCCGGCGTTACTTTGGTTTGCGGAGAGAACGTCTGCGGCATAGATCCAAAGCTCGAGCGCGACAGTAAAGGCAAAGTGACCAGCGCTCCTGACATGGACCGCCGCATTGAAGTGTACAAAAGGTTCCACGAAGGATATGGAGAGATCCTTGTTCAGATGAACGTCGAAGATACCCGTCTTGGCGTGGCTGAATATGTCATAAAGAAGCATAAGCTGAACACCATAGAGCTCAAATGGGGCCAGGGCGCAAAATGTATCGGCGGAGAGATCAAGGTGAAGAGCCTGGAGCGCGCGGTCGAACTAAAGAAACGCGGTTACATAGTTACCCCTGATCCCACAGATCCGTCTAACGCCGCCGCGTTTAAAGACGGGGCCATAAAAGAGTTCGAGAGGCATTCGCGGCTTGGCTTCGTGTCAGAAGAAGGCTTCCTGAAAGAAGTTAAGCGTCTACGCGATCTGGGATTCAAGAGGATCACTCTAAAGACCGGCGCATACTCGATGAGGGAACTGGCCATGGCGCTTAAATATTCTTCTATGGCGAAGATCGATCTTCTTACTATAGACGGAGCTCCGGGCGGCACAGGCATGAGCCCGTGGAGGATGATGGAAGAGTGGGGCATCCCGACGTTCTACCTTCAGGCGCTGACCTATGAGTTTTGCGAGATGCTTACGAAAAAAGGCATGAGGGTGCCGGATATAGCTATAGCCGGCGGATTCTCTTCTGAAGACCATGTATTCAAAGTGCTGGCTATGGGCTCGCCGTACGTGAAAGCGGTCTGCATGGGCCGGGCTCTCATGATACCGGGCATGGTAGGAAAGAATATCGGCGCGTGGATGGGCGAGAACAATCTTCCTCCGACCGTGTCAGAGTTCGGTAAAACTGAAAAAGAGATATTTGTATGCTATGAAGAATTAGCCGCGAAATACGGGAAGGATATGAAGGATATTCCTTTGGGAGCGATCGGCATCTACACCTTCAGCCAGAAGATAAAGGTAGGGTTGCAGCAGCTTATGGCAGGATCGCGCAATTTCAATGTAAAGACGATCTCTCGCAAGGACCTTATGACGCTGACAGAGGAGGCCGCGAAGATATCCGGCATACCGTACGTCATGGACGCTTACAGGAAAGAAGCTGAAAAGATCCTGCGTTCATAACATTGTTTAAAAAAATCATTGCTTTTTTTTAAGCAAATGATAAAATAGCACGCATCAGGACAGAGTAGTCCGAGCTACCAAGCGGTAGACGAAACGCGAATTCGTCTGCCGCTTTTTTTTGCCCAGCGAAGCGGGAGGCGTTCAGTAAAAAGGAGGTGGGTATTTCTAGGAAAAAAACACGATAAGTGTTAAAATAGGTCATCAATGAAGATCGTTAAAAGTCATCAAAAACAGGAGAACGACATGAACGGTAAAACAGAGGATCCCAAAGTAAGGACAATAGACGAGATGTACGGAGAGAATGTGTTCAACATGCGTACAATGAGGAATTATCTGTCTGAGAAGGCTTATAATTCTTTGGTATCGACGATACGCCTCGGTAAAATGATAGCCCCTGGTATTGCTGACGAAGTCGCGGATGCGATGAAGTCGTGGGCCCTTTCAAAAGGAGCGACCCATTTCACTCATTGGTTCCAGCCTTTAACCGGTTCTACAGCTGAAAAACACGATTCATTTATCCAGCCGGATCAGGAAGGCGGAGTTGTACTGAAGTTCTCGGGTAAGGAGCTGATTCAGGGCGAACCGGACGCGTCAAGTTTTCCTTCAGGCGGGTTGAGGGCCACGTTTGAAGCGCGCGGATATACAGCGTGGGACCCTACAAGCCCTGCTTTCATTAAAGAGGGATCAAAGGGTTCTGTCCTTTGCATACCCACCGCTTTTTACTCTTATCACGGAGAGGCCTTGGACAAAAAAACGCCTCTTTTAAGGTCTGTCGCCGCATTGTCGAAACAGGTCTGTCGTCTGGCAAAGCTTTTTGGCATCGATGTTACCAACAAACGCGCATACGCGACACTAGGCCCTGAGCAGGAATATTTTCTGATCGATAGGGCGTATTATGAGAAGCGTCTTGATCTTATACAGACCGGACGGACTTTGTTCGGTAAAAAACCCGCGAAGCACCAGCAGATGGAAGATCATTATTTCGGCGCGCTCAAGGATAAGATCATGGCGTATATGGAAGATGTCGACCGCGAACTGTGGAAGATCGGTATACCCGCCAAGACGCGGCACAATGAAGTATGTCCGGCTCAGTATGAGATCGCTCCGGTATTTGAGGAACAGAACCTTGCTGTGGACCATAACATGCTTACTATGGATGTCCTCCAGAGGGTCGCGGAAAAGCACGGATTGGTATGCCTTCTTCACGAGAAACCGTTCGCAGGGGTGAACGGCTCAGGGAAGCATAACAACTGGTCTGTTTGCGGGCCGGACGGTAAAAATTGGCTGACGCCCGGAGATAATCCTCGCGAGAACGCCAAATTCCTTACTATGGTCTGCGCTATAATGAAGGCGATAGATACATATGCAGCGGCTTTACGGAATAGCGTCGCTTCAGCCGGGAACGATCACCGTCTTGGCGCGAACGAAGCCCCGCCTGCCATACTTTCGATTTTCCTCGGGGAGCAGCTGACGGATATCATAGAAGGTCTTGAAAAAGGTAATGTAAAGCAGACTAAAGACCGGAAGACCGCAGGGACCATAGAATTGGGCGTAACAGCAATGCCGCCGCTCCCTCGCGACCTGACTGACAGGAACAGGACTTCGCCATTCGCGTTCACGGGGAACAAATTCGAATTCAGGATGGTTGGCTCAAACCAGAACTGCGCAGGAGCGAATGTCGTATTGAACACTATTATCGCTGATGCGCTCGGCGATATCGCTACAAAGCTCGAGGAAAAGGTCGCGGCTAAAAAGGACTTTAATTCGTCGCTACAGGAAATACTTAGCGATATAGTCAAAAAGCACAAACGTATACTTTTTAACGGCGATAATTACAGCTCCGCATGGCATAAAGAAGCGGAAAAACGCGGGTTACCGAATTTGAAGACAACCCCTGCTTCCATGAAGACGATGGAACGCGAAGAAGTCTTTAAACTGTTCCAAAGGCACGGAGTTCTCTCGCACGCAGAGCTCGAGTCCAGAAACGAGATCTATAACGAGCAATACGAAAAGACCTTGCACATCGAAGGGCTTGTAGCCTTGACCATGGTGGAGACTATGATAGTTCCCGCAGCTCTCGAATATCAGAATTATCTTGCGTCCACTTTGGAATCTACGGCTTCGCTCAAGATCGATCAGAAAGAGACAAAGGCGCTGCTTAAGAACGTAGTCGCCCTGACAGAAGGGGTTCTGGCAGATGTAAAGGAGCTTCGCGAAGCCATAGAGGCCGGGAAACACTCCGATATACTTGGCACGATGGGAACAATGAGGGGAAAGGTCGACGAGCTGGAAGGTGTGATCCCGGCCAATATTTGGCCGCTCCCGACTTACGCAGAAATGCTTTTTTCAGTATAGGGGGCTAAAGATGGCGCAGACTTCGTATAAAGGTTATATTGAGACGTTGAATAAGATAAGTAAGGCCATAACCTCGGACCTGTATCACGAGGATATACTTAAACTTATCGTGACTTTGACCGCCAATGTCCTTAACGCGAAGATCTGCGCCCTCTGGCTTCTTGATGAAAAGACCGGGGAACTTAAGATAAGGGCCACACAGGCCATGAGCAAGGACTATCTAAAAGAACGAAGCATAAAGCTCGGCGAAGGCATTATCGGCCTTGTTGCCAAGGAACAGCGGCCTATGAGCATAGAGGATGTACGGCAGTCTCCGCAATACAAAGAGAAAGAGCTTGCGCGAAAAGAGGGACTGGTCTCCATGCTCAGCGTGCCTATGATGATCAAAAAGAGGTGCATAGGAGTGATCAACCTCTATACGACCGCAGTGTGTAAATTCTCGGAAAGCCAGATAGAGCTTGTTTCGACCGTTGCGAATCAAGCCGCTGTCGCTATAGAGAACACAGAACTTATGGTGCGCACCAAGATCATCCAGGAGGAACTTGAAACGCGCAAAAAAGTCGAAAAAGCCAAGGGCATTCTTATGAAAGAACAGGGTATCGGCGAAGATGCGGCATATAATCTGATCAGAAGATCGAGCATGGACAAAAGGGTCCATATGAAGGATATTGCCGAGGCGATCATACTGTCGTACGATGTAAGAAAAGGCAAGGCTTAATATTTTTTGAGAAATATGTTGACAAAACAAGCAATAAGTGCTATCATATTACACGAATAAACAATGATGTTTAGGCAATGAAGCCCTGAGAGGATCTTGGGGCTATTTTTTTGGGCCTGAAAGTGGCGAGCGGCAATGGTGCCCTCTTGCAGAAAGCAAAGAAATGCTTAGCAGGAGGGATTTTTATTTTAGGAGGACGGGATGGGATTTGAATCTTTACTTGAACAGGTTGAACCTAAGCTAAAGGCTATAGCTTATAACTTGAATTATAAATGTTCGTATTTTGACGCCGATGATCTTTATCAGGAAGCTGTCATCGACCTGTGGATCAAATACGGACGCAATGAGCTGAGCGATAAAACGGACAGCTATATTCTACAGGGCTGTTTTTTCTTTTTGAAAAATTATATACGTGTGGCTTATAAAACCGTGGATGCCAGGTCTTTACATATAAGCGGCATGGCTGCTGACCAGGGCGACGAGGCCCAAGAGGAGCCGTTCCGATGCGAGGGGCGCGGCCAGGATCTAGAATTTGTTATGATAGACATACTGGTCGAAGATATCCTGAAATGTCTGACCGAGCGTGAAGGAAAAGTTTTTCTGATGTCGATAGATGAACATACGACCAGGGAGATAGGCGCCGAGATCGGCGTTTCTCATCCCATGGTTGTAAAGATCGAAAAGCGCATCAGGGAAAAATGTGAAGCATTCAGGCGGGAAATGGTCGCCTGTTAGTTACCAAACAGACAAAGAGTTTACTTGTATCATCAGAGCACAGGGATATGTGCTCAAGAAGTGAAGCAAAGGCGTTTTTAGACCCATAGAAAGGGCTGAGAACGCTTTTTTTTATGGCTGTATACGGAGATGTATAAAATAGTAGACTTAAAAAGTTCAGTCTTATAATATAGTGGCAGTAACCAAAGACAAAGGAGGTAATATGGACGGCGTGAAAAGATTAACAGCAGCTCTTGTAGCTTCGATCTTCCTGGTATTTCAGGCAGTGTTGCCGGCTCTGGCAGAGTCGGACGATGCTGCAGTGCTGAAGCAGGAGATCGCCGCTTTAAAACAGGAAATAAAGGCGCTAAGCGACCGCCTCGCTGCTTCAGAGGAGCGCATCCATAAGGTAGAGACCTCAAAGACCGAACAGGCCCCTCAGGCTTCTTTGCCGGCTGTTAAGGCTGAAAGCGGCATTGAAAAGACTGTAACGGATTTTGCAAGAGAGATACAGGTACATGGTTTTGTCGATACCTCTTATATTTTCAACAGTAATACGCCAGTATCTCCAAATTCGCGGACTAATAATCTGAGGTTATTCGATAACGAGGCTAACGGGTTCATGCTTAACATGACGCAGCTTAGTTTTGAAAAACCTATATCTAAGGAGTCGCCGGTAGGTTTCAGGGTAAAGCTTGACGCGGGGCAAGATGCAAAGCTTATACATTCGAACGGGCTGGGAAGCAGCGGAGACGAGTTCGATCTGGAAGAAGCTTTTGCGCAGGTATGCGTGCCGTACTCTCTTCCGTATATGTATGAAGTCAAGTTCTTTATAGGCAAATACGCGACTTTACAAGGAGCCGAGGTGATCGAGTCCGTCAACGACTGGAATTTCTCTAGATCTTTCCTATTCTCATATGCGATACCTTTTACGCATACCGGGATCAGGGCTTATTATAAGCCTTTCGAGAATATTCCGGTCGATGCTTATATAGGTGTCGTGAACGGATGGGACGATGTCGTGGATAATAATAGAGCCAAGACCATTGAGGCAGAATTGAATTATTATGCGACGGACAAGTTGAGTTTTACTGCAAACGGTATTTTCGGACCGGAAAGATCTGATTCCGACAAGGATTTCCGGAATGTTATAGACCTTGTCGCTACATATCAGGCCACTGATAAATTGACGTTAAAAGCTAATTACGATTACGGATGGGAAAAGAACGGTATGTCGGCTTCTGCGGGCCTTCCGTCCGATAAGGACGCCTACTGGGACGGTATCGCAGGTTACATAAGGTATGCGATCTTGGACTGGTGGGCGATATCAGGCAGGGTGGAGTATTTTCATGATGCGAATGCTGTCAGGACACTGATGGCCACGAGCTCGACCATGCCGATGACAGATGTGCAGCTTTTTGAATATACTCTTACGAACGAGTTTACGATCTATAAGAATTTGATCGCGCGACTGGAATATCGGTATGACAAGGGAAGCGGCCAGGTATTTACAAAAGATAAACTGACATCTAATTATCAAAATACGTTCGCAGCGGAATTTATCGCCAAATTCTAGCGGACAATACGAAAGGAGAAGTGAGCTATGATAAATTCAGGAGATACAGCGTGGGTCCTTATATCCACCGCGCTGGTCATGCTTATGACAGCGCCCGGACTGGCGTTCTTTTACGGCGGTTTAGTACGGAGGAAGAATGTCCTGGCTACTATGATGCAATCGTTCTTTGTGCTGTGCCTCATCAGTATCCAATGGATACTTTTCGGGTACAGTCTAGCCTTCGGCCCTGACCAAGGCCATTTTATAGGCAGTCTCGCATGGGCAGGGTTAAAAGGTGTAGGCATGGCGCCAAATGCCGATTATGCGGCGACCATACCGCATCTATTGTTCATGGTCTTTCAAATGATGTTCGCGGTCATAACGCCGGCACTTATAACAGGGGCGTTCGCAGAGAGGATGAAGTTCTCCGCCTACGCGGTATTTGCTCTTTTGTGGGCGACCCTTGTGTATGATCCTGTTTGCCATTGGGTATGGGGTACCGGCGGCTGGTTGAAGAATCTTGGCGCGCTGGATTTTGCCGGAGGTACGGTCGTACACATCTCATCCGGGATCTCAGCGCTTGTATGCGCGCTCTATCTGGGAAAGAGAAGGGGATACGGAAGAGAACCTATGCCGCCGCATAATCTTCCGCTTACTATACTGGGCGCATGCCTGCTTTGGTTCGGATGGTTCGGATTTAACGCCGGAAGTTCTTTGGGAGCTAACGAACTGGCTGTCCAAGCCTTTATAGCCACCAACACGGCAACAGCGGCGGCTGCGCTGACATGGATGTTCATAGAATGGAAACTGACCGGTAAACCTACTATATTAGGAGGAGCCACCGGCGCCGTCGCGGGACTGGTAGCTGTTACTCCCGCATGTGGTTTTGTATCGCCCATGAGCTCCATCCTTATCGGAATTATAGTAGCTCTTGTCTGCTATACCGCCGTTGCGGTCATAAAATTAAAGCTCGCTTATGACGACAGCCTGGATGCCTTTGGCGTGCATGGCGTCGGAGGTACCGTAGGAGCGATGGTAACCGGACTATTTGCTCAAAAGATCATCAATCCCGCGGGCAATAACGGGTTATTTTTCGGGAATTCCGGTCTGTTCAACGCGCAGCTGATAGCCATTGGCGCTACGATGCTATATGCGGTGATCGTCACATTTGTCCTTCTAAAAGTGATAGATGCCGTTATAGGGCTTAGAGTGCCGGATGAGGAAGAGGTCGTTGGGTTGGACATAACACAGCATGAGGAAAGCGCGTATACGCTATTAGACTAACGAATAGTACATCGTATATCGTATGCGGTTTTACTGAAAAGTTGACCGCATGCGATATGCGGCGCACTCAAATTGAAAGGAGAAATAAAATGAAACTTATAATAGCAGTCATTCAACCGCACAAGCTCGAGGATGTTCTTCAGGAGCTGGACAATAACGAGATCTATCTGAAGACAGTCTCCAACGTATTAGGATGCGGGAGACAAAAAGGCAGGACCGAGATCTATAGAGGCAGAAAAGAAACAGGGAACTTGTTGAAGAAAGTACGTGTTGAGATCGCTGTTAACGACAATTATGTCCAGCCGGCCCTAAATGCAATAACAAAGGGCGCCAAGACAGGTAATATCGGTGATGGAAAAATATTCGTCATTGATCTACAGGATTGTGTCCGGATAAGGACAGGCGAAAAGGGCAGTGTCGCGATAGGTTAAGTGACTTAAACGGTTACCAGGGCAATTACCGTTTTACTTGTATAATAAATAGTAGATGATTTTTTTTAACCAGGGTTGTACGGAATATAGGCATAAAATGATCACATTTATAGTAGTCGAGAACGAGAAAAAAGTATTTGATCTTATGTCCGCCGCTCTTAGAAAAGAGGGTTATTCGTTCATGGACGAACCTGAAAGCGGGGGGCTCGTCAAGATCATAAAGAAAAAAGATATTACAGACAATTCCTCTCCTATCGGGTCGCATATCGTAATGCTTAAGGACCTTTTGTTAAAAGACAATAAGGGGAAGCTGTACAAATCCATTATGCCTGAGATCGAAAGGCCTTTGATCGAGTCAGTGCTTGAAAGCACAGAAGGGAATAAATCGAAAGCCGCAAAAATACTTGGGATAAACCGCAATACCCTGAACGCAAAGATAAAAAATCTGGGCCTCGCTGGTTTCCAATGGAAAAATAAAATTTAAATCGACTGTTGACATGAGCTGAAAATATTGTATGATACACAGATATGTTTTATTGGACGGATAAATGAATGAGTTCTAATTATTTACCTGAAAAAAAGGGTCTTTATGACCCGGCATTTGAGAAAGATTCCTGCGGCGTAGGTTTTGTCTGCAATACGCGCGGGACCAAATCGCATGAGATGGTCGTACAGGGCTTGTCTGTCCTGAAACGCCTGGCCCACCGCGGGGCGGTCGGCGCAGACCCTAAAACAGGCGACGGCGCGGGCATCCTCATACAGATCCCTCATGAGTTCTTTGCCTCGGAATGCGAGAAGAACAAGATCAACCTGCCGGAATATGGGCGGTACGGGACCGGATTGGTCTTCCTGCCGCAGAATGCCGCGGACAGGGCATCGATCAAGAATACCATTAAAGACATTATAAATAAAGAAGGGCAAGCGCTCCTTGGGTGGCGCGCAGTCCCTGTTAATGACAGCGATATAGGTAAGTCCGCAAGGGACACTCAGCCCGTTATCGAACAGATCTTTATCGGCAGGAATATCCGCATAAAAGACCAGCTTGAGTTCGAACGCCGTCTGTACGTAATACGCAAACGGGTCGAAAATGCTGTCAGGGCATCAAAGGTACTCGGGAGATCTTTTTTTTACATACCTAATATCTCATCCAGGACTTTTTCTTATAAAGGCCTTTTGATGCCGTATCAGGTAGAGAAATATTTCATAGATTTGAATGACGCCTGTATGAAAACAGGGCTTGCCCTTGTGCATTCCAGATATAGCACGAATACCTTTCCTACATGGGACCTTGCTCAGCCGTTCCGGTTCCTGGCGCATAACGGCGAGATCAACACCGTACGCGGGAATATTAACTGGATGCATGGCCGCGAGAGGCTCCTGGACAGCGATTATTTTAAAAAAGACATTCAAAAGCTGAAACCTATTATCGTTCCCGGAGGGAGCGATTCCGCCACGATCGATAATGTTTTCGAGATGCTGCTTCTTTCGGGCAGGTCGTTACAGCACGTTATGATGATGCTTATCCCGGCGGCGTGGGAGAATAACCGTTTTGTTGACAATAAGGTCAAGGATTTTTACAGGTACCATAATTGTCTGATGGAGCCGTGGGACGGCCCAGCGGCCATAGCCGTTACCGACGGTACATGTATCGGCGCGCTTTTGGACCGTAACGGTTTAAGACCTGCCAGGTATATCATAACCAAAGATGACTTTGTAGTGCTTTCGTCCGAAGTAGGCGTGCTTGATATAGCCCCAGAGCGGATCCGCGTTTCAGGAAGGCTGGAACCCGGGAAAATATTTTTTATTGATACCGCCAAAGGCAAGATCATCGAAGACGAAAAATTAAAATCAGACGTGGCTTCCAAGCGCCCTTACGGTATATGGATCAAAAAGCAGATGCTGCCGCTTGACAGCATAAAAGACAAAAGCCGTCCGGAGAGCATTAACAACCTCCAGGCGTATATGCGCACATTCGGGTATACGCGCGAAGAGCTTAAGATGACCGTGATCCCTATGGCGGTTGAAGGAAAAGAACCTATCGGATCCATGGGCAACGACAGGCCGCATGCGGTCCTGTCAAAACATCCGCAGCTTTTGTACTCGTACTTTAAACAGTTGTTCGCCCAGGTAACTAACCCGGCTGTCGATCCGATCCGGGAACAGCTTGTCATGAGCCTGGAAAGTTATGTCGGGCCCGAAAAGAACATCCTGGATGAAACTCCTGAGCACTGTCACAAATTGCGCGTTAAAACTCCTTTCCTTACTGATCTTGAACTGGCGAGGATAAAG
>Ga0172375_10009128_pt1 | contig 13135 bp, 9 predicted proteins | sample LakKiv1m_FD_114537 | JGI IMG/M metagenome (GOLD analysis project Ga0172375, IMG submission 114537) | Freshwater microbial communities from Kabuno Bay, South-Kivu, Congo - kab_092012_11.1m | ecosystem: Environmental > Aquatic > Freshwater > Lake | place: Democratic Republic of the Congo...
GGAAAAAATAAAAATTTTGCCAAAAAGCGCGCTGGAAACTTTGGTGAGGGATGAAAAATTTGCGATGAATAATTTGCAGAATAATGATACGAACAGCGAGGGATTATTCGGCATGGAAAGTTGCGCAAAAGACTTGCAAATCGAGAATCAAAACGGCTTATACAAGCCATTATTTAAAGGTAAAAGTCTGCCCGGGCAGACTTTGGAAAGTGCCAGCCGGTTGGCTGAAAACGTTGATGAAGGTCTGTTCGGACAGAATTTGGAAAGCGCGGGAAATCTGCCTGCACAATCTATCAATCTCTCTGCGAAACGTTCCGTGAATTTCGACTCCGATCGTTGTGTCACTACCTCTGTTTTGAGCTTTAAATTGGCGAACGATGTGAAGAAGGAATTAGAAGAGCTAAATTCAAAAGGAATTGACGTTAATGAATTTTTAAGAAAAGCTTTAAAACAAAGAAAGCAAGAAATTGAAGAGAGAAAAGAAGAAATTGCAAAAAAATTATTAAATAAAAATTCTGAGAATAAGAATGGGAACGAAAGGACGACAGAGGGCAGCACAAAAGATAGTTTTACGCACGAAAAAAACGATGCGCGGGAACCAACAAGTACAAACCAGACAAGAGAAAAAAATGGTCTGACCAATCCCAATGACGTAAGCAGACAACCATCACGTTATATTCCTGCAAAAGTTAAGCAAATTCTTAAAGAAGAACATGGAACAAAGTGCTCGATCCCGAATTGCACAAAACCTGCTGGAGTACTCCATCACACACAAAAATTCGGCTTGGCGCATTCGCATGATCCACGATTTTTGGCTCCGCTCTGCCACGAACATCACGTAATCGCGCATAGTATGGATGTAAAATTTCATGAAATGAGAAATGACTTTCACTGAAGAACCATGCGATCGCGCATAGCATGGATGTGAAATTTCATGAAATTCGGAATAATACCGTGTGATCGCTCACGTCGCGCAATCTGACAGTCATGGATGTGAAATTTCATGAAATGAGAAAAAGTGCGACATAACCGCGCGGAATAGGCGTGAAATACGGAGCTCATTCTTAAGCAAAGTGAACCCCGAACTCCTTCAAAAGCTTTTTTAAGGTATAAATTGGCAAGCCTACCACATTAAAATAGTCGCCATCGATCTTCTTTATGAATAATGAACCTTTGCCTTGAATGGCGTATGCGGCGGCTTTGTCATCGCCTTCTCCAGATTCGATATAGGCTTCTATTTCTTTTTCGTCCATTTTTTCCATTGTCACCAGTGTTTCTGAAGTTGCGCTGATTGTTTTGCCGGAGACCGTATTAATAAGACAAACCGCAGAAACCACTTTGTGAGTTGTGCCGGAAATTAACCTTATCAAGCGTTTTGCGTCTTCGCGATCTTTCGGTTTTCCCAAGATGTGCCCGTGAGATTCACCGACCGTGTCCACTCCTATAATTATTGAATTTTTAAAATGTTTTGAGGCTTTTTGGGCTTTGCCAATGGCGTTAAAGAGAGCGATATCTTTTGCGGATTCTTTTTTGGTTTTGGCTGGATCCGCCTGCTTTTTGCCGGGTTTGCCGGCAATCGTCGTCTCATCCGTCCGCTCCTCGAAATCCGGGGTAAAAGTTATGAATTTTAACCCTATTTCTCTCAAGAGCTCTATTCTGCGCGGACTTTTTGAGGCAAGCACTATTTGGTACATCACCTTAAAATTAGCATTAAAAAATTTGACAGTACAGGGCTATTCTAATAAACTTCTCACGAATTAAAAAATTTAACCTGAATTAGATGCCAATTATCAAGTCTGCAAAGAAGCAAATGCGCCAAAGTTATAAGCGCCGAGCGCACAACGCTCCTGTCAAAAGCGAGCTTAAAACAACTTACAAAAAAGCTTTAACTTTAATAAAAGAGGGGAAATTTGAAGAGGCTAAAAAGTTCCTTCCTTTCGCTTACAAAGTTATTGATACGGCTGCAAAGAAACACATGATTAATAAGAACAATGCAGCAAGAAAAAAGTCCAATATAGCGAAGGGATTGGGCGCTCTTGAGAAGAAAGGAGTGAAGACGGAGGAGGCGGCGGCTTAAGAGGTTTTGATCGTTTTGATTTGCGGTTTTTCTCGTTCCTTAACAATATGGGCCTGTGTCGCATGACACAGTTCACTCGCTCGCTCCTCAGAGAAAATTCTTTTCTCGAGGGGCTCGCTCGTGGGCCTGTAGCTCAGGGGTTAGAGCAGTCGGCTCAATAGTGGGCTGCTTGGAGAGTAATTTCCAGGTATAACCTGTCAAATTCGGGGAAACCTAAAATTCGCGTAGCGGATTATGGCAATCCCGAGCCAAACTTTTGCAAGTTGCAAAAGAAGGTGTAGAGACTAAACGGCAGGGTTCCTGAAAAGTCTGCACGTGCAGACTTTTACAGCCAGTTTTAGGCTTATATAAGCCATTCTCGTTTTGAAATCACTGGCAGTCGGAACAAGAGATAGTCCAGCTTACAAACCCGAAAGGGGTCACGAAAGTGACAGCAAGATGCATAACCGATTGGCCGTTGGTTCAATTCCAACCAGGCCCACCAATTTTCTAGCCTTATAAGGCTTATTTTACGTGAACTCCTACTGGGTACCCTGTAAGTTGTTTTTTAGGGGGATTTCCTAGTTCTATGCGAACTTCTTTACCTTGATTTTTTTCGGTGAAATCATGGGGATCAGTGCCTCCAACGTGGTAAACGAGTGGAGTGAAATCCCCTGTTTCGGTGTTTGGTGATGCTAATTTTTGTGTTGCATGAAATCCGACGGCTCCATTTGCCTCAAAACTTATGTTATCTATCATCACTGCTTTTGGGTTGAGGATCCTATGTAGTTCTGCCGCTCCTTCTCTTGTGATCCCTGGTCTGTCCTTTTGTATTTTGCCAAGCTTATCATAATCAGGATTCCCATTTTCATCCGTTATACCTAGCACCTCCACCATAAGTTTTGTGCGAAATAACACAATGTGTTTTTGAACAGGATCTTCACCCTCCAGATCAACGCCTCGGGCCTTAAGCAAGGCTCGAATTTCCTCCCTTCCATACCGGACACCTTGCTCCAAATCCAAAATGAGAAGCTCTCCCTCAAGTTTAGACCGATCTACTGTATCTAAATTCAAGTTCTCACATTCACCATCAAAAGCTGACGGCGTAAGTAATGCTGTTCCATTAAAAGCGAAATTCTTTACCATCGCACTCCTTTCGAATGTTTTTGCTCCCGTATTCGGATTTTCAAACTCTATTTCTGGGAGCACAGCGTCTTTCCCGTCAAAGTAACGTGGTTCTACGGTTGTAGGCATACTATCAATCGAGAATTTATCCGGCGGAATTGTAAGATTTTTTGACATGTTATTTTTGTTAGCTTCGTGGGCCATTCTATACGCTTTTTTTGCGTTTTGTCAACCAGTTGCGTGAAACGTCTGATTTGGGTAGACTTGTTTTAGCCTTAAACTAAATAAGTATGAAACCTATTATCATTAAAGCTTTAATCATTCATGTCCTACTTGTTCCTTTTTATTTTTTGACTCAGAAAGAAGTTGCTTTGATGCCCATCGATAAACTGGACACCTTGCTTCTTTTTGTTGGATTGATTGTTATTGCTCCTGTAACTTCAAACTTTGTTTACAATTATAAGAATGCGGAGAAAAGGAATGCCGTAAAATGGGGACACGTAACGACTTTTTTTTCGATGTTAGTCGTCGGGATGTTGTTTGTTACCTTGGACGTGTTGCTTCTTTTGATGATTGGGAATGTGCTCGTTTTCAGACTAGTCCTTTTGTTGTTTTGGATAGCCGTTGTTACCTTCGATTTTGCTGATTACTTGACTCGAGAAAGAGATACTGAGAGAAGATAAGTTATAGCTTTGTGTTATTTGCTTTTGGCGTTTGAAATTTATGCGGATGTAATATTCTTGCCTTTTTTGCGTTTGAAATGGTAGGTTAAAAGATGCTATGAAAAAACTTGTTTTGTCTTTATTTTTCGGTCTGTTTATTAGTTTTTTTGTGCTGCCGACGGCGTTTGGTGACGGCTTTATCATCCCCGACCCTTCTGTTCCAGCCGTTAATCTGGCTGTAAAAGAGCACCATGTTACTGTTGATATTGATAATTCGGTCGCAAAAATTCATATAGATCAAACTTTTAATAATCCGAATGATTTTGACGTAAACGGAACCTATATTTTTCCGATTCCTCAAAATGCGACTTTGAGTACTTTTACAATGAAAGTTGATGGAAAGAAAGTGAACGGCGAGGTTATGGACGCGGCGGCGGCAAGGACAATTTATGAAAATTATGTAATGAAAATGATTGATCCTTTGCTCCTTGAATATATCGGCGACGGCATGTACAAAACCAGCATTTACCCGATTGAGGCAAAGACTGATGTCCGCGTTGAATTGGATTATGCGCAGACCCTTTCTTCCGATTCCGGCTATTCAAAATTTTGGTATCCTCTAGCGACTGAAAAATACTCATCTTCTCCTTTACGTGAGGTTTCGATTTCTTTTGATATTACAAATACTCAAGAGATAAAAACCGTTTACTCCCCCACTCATCCGACTTCTACAAACATCACAAGTTTGCATTCCGCGACCGCTTCTTATGAGGCCACAGACGTCACGCCGAATAAAGATTATGAGCTTTTGATAGGTTTGAGTTCGGAGGATTTTGGGGCGAATGTCGCTTCTTATAATAATGGTGATGAAGATGGGTATTTTATGCTGACTGTTTCTTCGAAAAACGATTTGGCCGATGAAGAAATTATGCCAAAGGATATTGTTTTTGTGCTCGACGTTTCCGGGAGTATGTATGGGACAAAATTAAACCAAGCGAAGGAGGCGCTAAATTATATTCTCGATGAAATGGAGGATAATTCTTCGAGCGATCGGTTCAATGTTGTTTCTTTTAGTGATTATATAGATGCTTTTTCGGACACCGGTTTATTGCAGGCAAATGAAGAGAATCTGGCGTTGGCAAAAGATTTTGTTGATGATCTTGAGGCGATTGGCGGGACTGATATAAATGGTTCGGCGTTAAAAGCTTTGGAATTTTTTGATGCCGCGAGTTCGAATTCAAAGGTTGTTGTTTTTTTAACTGACGGCGAACCGACTGTCGGTGAAATTGATGACGGGAAAATTTTGGCTGATGTTACCGCGGCCAATACAGCGGGTGCGAGATTTTTCACTTTTGGACTTGGGAATAAAGTGAACACACATCTACTGGATTCTATAGCTTCGGTCAGCCGCGCGTATACAAATTATGTTTTGGAGGATGACTCAATTCAAGATTCTATTTCTTCTTTTTATGACAAAATCGCGTTTCCGGTTTTGGCTGATGTTGAGTTAAGTTTTTCTGGCGGAATCGGGGAATACGATTTATTTCCGGATGTTATTTCGGATTTTTATAAAGGTTCGCAGTTGATTTTGTTTGGCAGATATAAAACTCCGGCCGCTTCGGTTGTTACTTTGAAAGGAAAATCCGGCGGGCAGGAAAAAACTTATACTTATAATGTTAATTTTACGGCTGACAGCTCAAATTTCGATTACATCCCGACTCTTTGGGCAGTAAGAAAAATCGGATATTTATTGGATGAAATAAGGCTAAGTGGGGAGACTTCCGAATTGAAAAATTCGATCATTACGCTTAGCAAAAAATTTGGAATAATCACCGAGTACACTTCGTTTTTGGTTGAGGAAAACGTGAGCGGAACCGCGGCTGATAATTTATCAAAGAGTTTGAGAGATACCGGCTTTTCCGAAAAGACCGGGAAAAATGCGTTTGAAGCCGCAACCGGCGTGCAAAATTTAAAAGGTGCGGACAGCGTGCAAACCGCTTTGGAGAGCGGAATCGGGCTTTCTTCAAATTTCAAAACAATCGGCACGAAAACTTTTTACTTAAAAGACGGAAGGTGGGTTGATAACGATTACAAAGGCGGCGCTGTTTTGAATTTGGATTTTGCGTCGCAGGCGTATTTTGGTCTTGTCGCCGAAAAGCCTGTTGTTGGCGATTATTTTGCGCTTTCTCAAAATGTTACCGCGTGCGTTGACGGCGTTTGCTACGCGACTTATGGCGAAGGGAAGACGCTGGTATTTTCGGATATTCTTGGGCATTGGGCTTACAAAATAATTCTTGAGTATAATGAAGACGGGATTGTCAGCGGATATAAAGACGGAACATTTAAGCCGAATGCGTCCGTGTCGCGCGCGGAATTTATAAAAATCACGGTTGATGCTTTGACCAAAACAACTTCGAAATTAAATGTTTTTGGAAGTTCGCAAAATATTCCAGACACCGCTTCCGCGAAATTTACTGATGTGCCAAAGGACGCGTGGTATTTGAGCCAATTGAATTTCGCTTTGGAAAACAAGTTGATTTCCGGCTATCCGGATGGAACTTTTAAACCGACAAATTCAATTACAAGAATTGAGGCCGTCACGATTTTGGCGAGAATTTTTGAGAACAATAAAAATATGAATTTAGAGGGGTATAAAAACAATTCTCATAAATTTACCGATATTTCTTCACTGCCCGAGGCTTCGGTGAAATACGTTGATTTGGCTTATGGCCTTGCTTTAACAAAAGGCTACACGGACAAAACTTTCAGGCCTTTAAACAATGTTTCGAGGGCGGAGACATTATCGCTCGTGGACAATGCGATAAATTCGCTGGTGGAGATTTTGGTGGAATCGTTGAAATAATCTTCTAAAGATTATATAATCGCTTTTGCAATTTTCTCATTCTTAACTTTTTAAAATGGCTAAAGTTTTGTTGCCCTATAGGGGGTTTAAAAAAGGAGATTGGATGGGTTCGATAAACGTGCGAGACTTTATTGTGAAAAATTATCATCACTATGATGGGGATGAAAAGTTTTTGAAAGAGCCGACGAAAAAGACTTTGAAGATTTGGAAAAAGATTAAAAAGCTTTTAAAAAAAGAATTTAAAAGAAAGGGGGTTTATGGCATTGATACGAAAATCGTGTCGACTATCACAAGCCACGGGCCCGGATTTATTGACGACGACAATGAGTCTATTTTTGGCTTGCAGACTGAAAAACCTTTGATACGAGCTATTAAACCGGGGGGCGGCATTAAATTAGTCGAGAGTTCATTAAAAGAATTGGGCTACAAAATTGATCCGAAAATCCACGACATTTATACAAATTATGTGACGACTCACAATGACGCCGTTTTTGATATTTACGCGAATTGGGACGATTTTAAAACCGCGGAGGGGAAATCGTTAAGATCGGAGCATATTATTACCGGACTTCCTGACAATTACGGGCGCGGGAGAATCATCGGGGATTACAGGCGGGTTGCGTTGTATGGGATCGATAAGCTTATTGCTGAGAGGAAAGCTGATGAGAAAAGAATTTGCGGCGCGTATATGAGCGAGGAGAATATCGAGGCGCGAACTTTTTTTCACAAACAAATAAAGGCTTTGGAGGATATCAAGAAAATGGCTTTGAGTTACGGATTTGATATTTCAAAGCCGGCGACTGATGTGAAAGAAGCGATTCAATGGCTTTATTTCGCGTACTTGGCGGCGGTGAAAGAGCAGGATGGCGCCGCGATGAGCATGGGGAAAATTGATGCGTTTATTGATATTTACGCTGAGAGGGATCTTCACGAAAGGAGATATTCTGAAGCGGAAATCCAGCAGTTTATCGATGATTTCGTTATGAAATTAAGAATTGTGCGACACTTGAGGCATCCGGAATACGACTCTCTTTTTGCGGGAGATCCGACTTGGATTACGTGTGTACTTGGAGGAATGTGCGAGGACGGCAGGCATATGGTTGTAAAAACTTCTTATCGTTTGCTTCATACTTTGAGTAATCTTGGGCCCGCGCCGGAGCCGAATTTAACTGTTTTATGGGCGGCCGGACTTCCCGTGAATTTCAAAAATTATTCTTCAAAAATTTCCGTTCAGTCCAGTTCTCTGCAATTTGAAAATGACGATTTGATGAGACCGTATCACGGCGATGATTATGGAATCGCGTGCTGTGTTTCGGCGATGACGTTGGGCAAGCAAATGCAATTTTTTGGAGCCAGATGCAACATGCCAAAAGTGCTTTTGCTCGCGATAAATCAGGGGCGAAACGAGACGACCGGAAATCTTGTCGTCAAAGGGGTTAAGCCGCTGAAGAATCGAAAAGTTTTGGATTACAATGAGATCAAAAAGGGGTTTGCGGAAATGATGAATTGGTGCGCTAAAAGGTATGTTGAGACAATGAATTTGATTCACTACATGCACGACCATTATCATTATGAAAATAGTGAAATGGCTCTGCATGACCCGGAAATTCACAGGTTTATGGCGTTTGGAATGGCTGGCTTAAGCATTATTACCGATAGTTTGTCAGCGATTAAATACGCGAAAGTGATGCCTGTTTATGACAAGCGCGGGATTGCAGTTGATTTCAAAATCGAAGGTGATTTCCCGTGTTATGGAAACAATGATGACCGCGTTGATAAGATAGCCGTTGATTTGTGCAAAAATTTTACGACCGCATTAAAAAAATATCCAACTTACAAAAACGCCGAGCATACGCTTTCGATTCTTACTATCACTTCAAATGTTGTTTATGGCCATAATACCGGCGCTACGCCGGATGGCAGAAAATCCGGAGAGCCTTTTGCGCCGGGGGCGAATCCAATGCATGGAAGGGATAAGAAAGGCGCTTTGGCTTCGTTAAATTCAATGGCGAAATTGCCTTACGACTATTGCCGTGATGGGATTTCGAATACGTTTTCGATAACTCCGCAGACACTTGGCAAAAGCGAAAAAATCAGAACCGAGAATCTTGTAAGCATGCTTGATGGATACTTTAAAAAAGGCGGGCATCATATAAACGTTAATGTTATTAATCGCGAGGTGCTTGAGGACGCGATGAAAAAGCCATGGAAGTATCCGCAACTCACAGTTCGCGTTTCCGGTTACGCCGTGAATTTTATAAAGTTAACAAAAGATCAACAAAATGAAGTCATCTCAAGAACATTCCACGAAAAATTCTACTAAAAGTTTCCGCTCCGCCGCCGAGCGTGGCGTGACTGGCATGATTCATTCGTTTGAAACTTTTGGTGCGCTTGATGGGCCAGGCTTGAGGCTGGTTATTTTCTTTGAAGGGTGTCCTTTGAGATGTCTTTACTGCCACAACCGCGACATGTTGGATTTAAATAATTACACGGAATTTACTCCAGAAAAATTATTAAAAGCCGTGCTCGACTACAAGCCTTATTTTGGCGAGAATGGCGGAATTACAATAAGCGGCGGCGATCCGGTTTTTCAGCCAAAATTTCTGAAAGAATTTTTAAAGCTTTGTAAAAGAGCGAAAATAAACGTGACGCTTGATACGTGTCTTTTTACAACTAAGGAAGTTTTGGATAGCATACTCCCCTACGTTGATTTATTTATGGTCAGCTTGAAGCATTTTGACATTGAAACTCATAAATTTTTGACAGGGGTTGGTAATGAGAAAATTTTGGAAAATATTAAATATTTAAGTGAAAAGGGAGCGAAACTTTGGTTCAGATATTTGGTTCTTCCCGGATACACAGATACAAAGAAAAATTTGACCGCTTTGGTGAGCTTTTTGAAAAAAGTTAATTTTGAACTTGTTGAACTTTTGCCGTACCACACTTACGGTGTTTACAAATGGAAAGAGCTTGGGTTAAAGTACCAGTTGGAAGGTGTGAAGCCGCCTTCTCACGATTCCGTTTTGGGTATTAAAAAAATGTTGGAAAAAGAGGGTTTTAAAGTTTTATTAAATGAGTAATTATGGGCGGATTGGAAATTATGGCTCAAGGCTCAAGCTCTGCCCCGCGGGATGGAGCGGATGAGAAAAGAAAACGAAAGCCTAAGGCCAGAAAAGAAGCTGCTGAAAAAACGCCTGTTTCTCAAAAAGAAAATCTTGAGGCTTTGTTGAAGTTTTGCGGACTGAATTCTTCCGATTTAGACAAAGTTTTAGACACCGTTGAAGAAAGGCTCAAAAACCCCTGGAAATTTGTTCCCGAGAAAGAACGGCGCGCCGGATGCAGGGCAAATTTTATCAGTGAATTAAATAAGCTTCTACGAGCCATTGATCTGCCCAAATCCCCTACCGTGAACGTTTTGGGAATTGATATGCCCGTATTTTTTAACAGGGGAAGATTTAAAAATCTTCAAAAGCACTGTTCGGTGATAAACGATGTTCTTAAAAAAAGTATTAATCCTCTTTATAAAAAGGGCGCGGTGTCCGATGAGATTTTTAAACTTCCTTTTTTCGATATTGATATGTGCTTGAATTACGGCTGGCTCGATAAAGGCGACGATATAATTAGATATTTGGAACCCGGTGTTTTGGACGAGTTGTGGGACAAGAAAATTAAAAATCGGTCGAAGGTGGATAATATTGATGATCTTCAGGAAATTTACGCCAACGCCGTTGAATTTGATCCTTCGAATGAACCGACTCATCTCGATGAATTCGAAGTTATTATTAGTGAAGAACTTAGTAATATGACGGGACAGGTGGAAAACAGCGACAAACTCATAGATTTAAAATACGGACATTTAATCGAGACCGATTATTTCATCGCAATTATTTCAAAAGAAGTTTTGGGCAATCTTGGTTTCACCATGAAGGCAAGACGTTTCCTTTTGAGCCAACTATTGGATCGTGGCGGGCACAATTTAACCTTGATCCCGTCTCTTCACGACAGAGAGACCAGTTTTGGCATTTATCAAACCGTCAAAAGAACTCACAAAAGTCTTTCATCTGAGTTTGGGAACGTTTCTAAATTTCCGCCTTTTGAAAAATGTCTTGGTTTTAGGGAACAGACCCGAACCATGGTTTGGCTTATTTACACGAATATGCGCGCGATCGAACAATTCACATTCAGAAAAGGGCCGAAACATGTTCGAGAAAATCGTTCCAAATTATTTCAGTCCGTCGGAAAAACGGAGTTAAAAAGGTTCTTTTACAAAGCTCTATCGATTATGCATAATCGCGGAATGTCCGCCTACACAAGCGCTATCTTATCCATGTCAGATAAGGGAATTATTTACAAGACATTCGCCCAGTTTGAATCCGCTTTATTTGAGAGCATGGGGGCAACCGGTTACGGTATTGACGTTAATCACATAATATCTAATTGAAACATGTCTAAAAGAGTCTTAAATTTTTTGATTTATTTGATCCCCGTGTTTTTGGTGGCCGGAATTTTCGATTATCGTTTTCATAATTATTTTTGGCCGGATTTGAATTTTTTTAGGATTATTCCTTCTTTAAGGATGTTTGATTTTTTCAGTATTTTTGATGCTTTTTTACTTTTTGTTTTTGCCGCGTATTTAATTTCGCCGCGCATTGAAAAAAAAGTTAAGTGGATTGATTTCAGTATTTTGTTTTTGATCATTGGTTTGATATTGAGCAGAGTTTTTTATGTGCAAATTGAGCCATCAATTAAATCTTATTGGTTTCAAATTTATATCAATTATGTAAATCCGGGTTTGCTCTTCTTTGTGCTGATGTTTTCGCTCAAAGACACTAAGGTTTTTAAGAATTTTTCGAATATTTTGATGGTGGTTTTTGGGCTTTTTGGGCTCGTGATTCTTTTTGAATATTTTACCGGCTTGCTTCCCGGTGAGACAAAAGATTTTTTAATGAGACTTGCGTGGCCGTACATCGATCCTTTCTTTGGGCTTAAGGCGGAAAGCGCGAATTGGCTGTCATATTTATTTGGGCCAATGGCGATTTTTGCGAGCGTGAATTTGGTAGAGAAGGTGAAAGAGCGCAAAAAGGTTTTGAATTACCTGGTTGAGATTTTGTGTGTTTTGATTTCGATTTTGATTCTGGTGCTAACGAAATCTTATACGGGGATTGGAGTTACGTTTTTTATTCTCGCGCTTCTTGTGTTTATAAATATTCCAAAAAAAGCGAAAAAATATTTTGCTCTTGGGTTTGTTTTGCTGATCGCGATTTTTATTGCCACTCAATACAATACTCAGAAATTCCAAATCTTGCTCGGGCACTACAACAAAGAAAATTCCATTCAACGAAGAGAGCAAATTTACACTTTCAATTATGAGGCTTTCAAAGAAAATTGGCTGAAAGGGATCGGGCCGGGAAATTATCAGAGTTTCTTTAAGGAAAATATGGGGGAATATATCGAGACTAATATCCCAGAGGAAGAGGTTCCTCCACATCCCCACAATTTGGTAACTCATTTTTGGAGCGATCTTGGGATTTTTGGACTTCTTGCGGCGCTAATTTTGTACATAGGAACTTTTTATGAACTAATTGTCAAAAGAAAAAATGCTCTTTTTTTCCTGATTCCGCTGTATTTTTTGGCGCATGGAATGCTCGATTTACCGTATGGGTTAGAGGAAAATTCCATTTTGTTTTGGGTGTTTTTCGCCATTGCAGTCGCCTCTTGAAAAATTACGCAACAGCCTTTATGTTTGTGAAGCATGGAAAATATCAAGACTCAAGTTGGGGCTACAAAATTAAAGCCTAAGGTAGAACTTTTGGCTTATACGAAGGATCCTTTTGACATTGCCGTTGCCAGCGCGAGGACTTGTTATAGTCCAAAATTGGTGAAGCCTTATGAAGTTACGGAGGATCATAGGAAGAGAATCGGAGGTTTGATTTATGACGCCGGGCACCACACGCCTTTCCAGCACGCGACGTTTGTTTTTGGGATTTCGGGAGTGAGCCGACATTTTGTTTGGTCGTTTCTACACAGTCATCCTTTTTATAACAGCGATCAGCAGAGTCAAAGGTATGTTTATTTTGATCCGCCGGAGATTTTTATTCCGCCTTTTGAGGCTGAGGGAAGCGGTGGAAGGGCTATGGCCGGTTTTGGCTCGGCCGGGCACGAGTCCACGAAATATGATGGATTTAAGGCCGCTGGAATTTATAAAAAAGCTTTTGAAAAAGCGTATGAAGCGTATGGGAAAATTTCAAATTTGCTTATTGAAGACAATTTTAGATTGATGAGCCAGCTCGGAAAAATCAAAGGGCAGAGTGAAAAACAAACTCGTGTTGAATCCGAGAAAAAAGCGATTGAAAATGCGCGCTATGTTTTGCCGGTTTGTTCGGCGACAACTCTTTATCACACAATTTCCGCTGTGACTTTGCAGAGATA
>Ga0172375_10009129_pt1 | contig 13134 bp, 19 predicted proteins | sample LakKiv1m_FD_114537 | JGI IMG/M metagenome (GOLD analysis project Ga0172375, IMG submission 114537) | Freshwater microbial communities from Kabuno Bay, South-Kivu, Congo - kab_092012_11.1m | ecosystem: Environmental > Aquatic > Freshwater > Lake | place: Democratic Republic of the Congo...
CTTCTGCAAGAATAAATGAAGAAACATTGAGATGGTTGAATCACAATATTAATGTTTTAAATCGTGCAAAGCGTGAATGGAAAATAAATCCGAAGTTTATGGGCTAAGATTTACACATAGCCTGTTGACTTTACACCAGTTTCTTAGCTTCTTTGACGATAGCAGAAGAATTAATTCCATATTTGTCCATTAGCTCTGCCTTTGAACCAGAATGAGGAATTTCTTTTATGCAAAGGTGCTTTATTGCAATTCCTGTTCCAGCTAACTCACTTAAAAGCATCTCTCCAATGCCTCCTTCTTTGTAATGATCCTCAGCAATTACTGTCTTTGAACCATGTGACTTGATAAAATCAGAAAGTTTTTTGATATTTAATGGCTTGATGCAGTATAAATCAACAACTGCAGAATCTATTTTAGCTTTTTTTAATTCATCATGCGCTTTTAATGCTTCATGCAAAGTTATTCCAGCCCCGATTAAAACCACTTTATCTTTTATGCTCTGCTTTAATATTTTAAAATCTCCAAGCTGAAAAGATTCGTCTTTGCTGTAGATTATAGGGGTTTTAGGGCGCGTTGTTCTTATATATTTTAATCCTTGTATTTTTGACGCAAGATAAATTAATTTTTCAGTTGAAACTGCGTCACTCGGATAAAATATAATCGTTCCTGGAAGAGCTCTAAACAAAGCAATATCTTCTAAGCCCATCTGACTCGGCCCATCCTCACCAATTGAAACACCGCAATGACTTCCAGCAATCGTAAAATTTGGCTTGCTCAAAGCAGCCATTCTTATCTGATCGTGTGCTCTTTCCAAAAATGCAGCGAAAGATGAGGCAAAAACATTAAATCCTTTTTTTGACAAACCAAGAGCCATCCCAATCAGGTTCTGTTCTGCTATAAATCCTTCAATGAACTGGTTTGCCTTGACTTTCTTGACTTCATCTGCAAAAGTTGAATTGGAAACTTCTGCATCTGTTGCAATAATATTTGAATTTGACTTTGCAAGGTTGGCGAGAGATTTTCCATATGCTTCCCTTGTTGAAATTTGCTCTTTTGGCTTGAGGACAAGCGGTTTAAGCGCTGATTCTTTCCCAATTTTTGCCTCTGCTTGCTCTGGCTTCCTGATTGTGAAAGCAGGGATATCTCTTACTTCAATTATCTTCAATGCTTTTTCCAGTTCTCTTTCATCCAATACTTTTCCATGCCATCCTTCTTTGTTTTCCAAGAACTTTACTCCTCTTCCTTTTATCGTTTTAGCCAGTATGGCGATTGGCTTTTCTCTTGTTTTTGCCTTTTCCAGCGCTGAAAGCAGCTGTTTTACATTATGCCCATCAACCTGTATTGCTTCCCATCCGAATGCTTCAAATCTTTTTTTATATTTCAAAACATCATACCCCATCATCGTCTCTCCTCTCTGTCCAAGCCCATTTATATCAACAATTGCAATTAAATTATTTAGATTATAATATGATGCAATCTGAATTGCCTCCCAGTTGCTTCCCTCCACCATCTCGCTATCTCCAAGCAAAACAAAAACCCTGCTTTTGCGTTTTTGCATCTTTATTGCCAATGCCATCCCGGCTCCAATTGACAAACCCTGCCCCAAACTTCCTGTCGCAAACTTTATCCATTTTGTGAATGGAACAGGATGCCCTTCCAAAGGAGAATTAAACTTTCTTAATCCATTCAAATCATATCTTGCACATCCGCTATGATACAAGCACGAATAAAGTATGGGCGCTGCATGCCCCTTGCTTAGAACAAACTCGTCATTGTCAGGGTTATCCGCATTCCCAATATCATACATCATCTCATCAAAGAACAGCACAGAGACTATTTCAGCGCATGAAAGGCATGAAGTCGGATGTCCACTCCCTGCTTTTGTTGTCATGATAAGAGAATCCCTTCTCAAAACATTAGCCACGTTGTGCAATCTTCTTATCTTTAAAGAAATGTCCTCTTTTTCCTCTTTCCCATAATCAGTCTTTTTTCCCATCAATGCTTTATGTTTTAGAACTATAAAAACTTTCTCTAAAAAACCTGAAATAAGCCCATAAATGCATTATAAGGCGCTTTTAAGCCTTAATGAGATGTCCATTTTAAGCCCGATAATAAAACCCTGTATAGAAACCCGTCATTATCTTATAAACCATTCTGCCTGATTATTATTCAACTATGCTTTAATTAATCATATCTATATTTTTTACCTTAATTCTATGAACATCACATAATCATTTTTCTATTTCTTATTGGATTTCGCCTGCTTCTGAGCTTCCTGTAGCTCAATCAAAATCTGCTGAAATGCATAAGCATAAGCCTGGCTCTTTGCTTTTAACTGCGTTCTTATGTTCTTCAGCTTATTTGCCTGCTCTTCTATTACTTTCAATGTCTCCCTTGGATTCTTTTTTACAATAACTCCTGCCCCAACATTCACAAAAAGCTCTTTTTCCTTTATCTCTGTTTTTGCATAAACTCCCTTTCCAAGGGATGAAAGCATTCCCTTTTCGCTTGTTTTATCAAAATTTTCCAGAGTTTTCCCGAATTCTTCCAGTTCAGCAATTTGCTGCTCAACTATTTCAAGATTTTGCTCTATTTCTCTGGCTTCCTGCTCAATCTGCCTTGCCCTCATTACCATTTCAGCGTCCATTTTTATCCCTGCCCTTTTCAGCTTTTAAACCTTGCGTAGCAACCTTGCTTTATTCAGATTTCTTAAATCTGATTTTAAACCTGTCTATCGTAATATATTCTATAGTATAATCTTTTTTAAAAATATAAAATTCTTTTATCTAGCATGGCAGTTTTATCTCCGCTTGATTGGGTTGCAAATGATGCCGGGGCGCAATTTAGAAGAGCTGGCTTAGAAGAACAGGATTATGAAATATTTATTGCATTAAGATATAATTTTCCTAAAAGCTTTCTATCAGCAAGCGAATATATTACAAATAAATTGGAATCAATAAAGTTGAAATCGGAGCAAGTTAGAGTTTAATTTACTTGAACAAGAAATAACTGCTGATTTTTCTCTTAATAGCCCAGACATAAAGAGTTTCATAAAAGAGTTTTTCAGATGCAACGGTGCCAAAGGTTAATCCTTCCTTTTCAAGCAATTCAGTTATTCTTTTTTGCGGAGTAAGAGAGGAAATTACTAAAAGAATCATGCCATTTAAGCCAAGATGCTTTTTTGCATTTTTAAGAAATCTCAATATAACTTCGTCGCCCATTCTTCCTCCGGAAGTGGAAAGGGCAGATTCTTTATCCTCCCTTGGATCCATTGGCAAATAAGGAGGATTGAATATTATCAAGTCAAATTTTCCCTTCACATTTGAAAATAAATTTGATTTTATCGTTCTTATTCCCATAAAATGCACTTTTTTAACCGCCTCTCCAAGAATGTCGCATGCAGTCACAGATTTCGCTCCAGCTTTCTTTGCAGCTATCGCTTGAATTCCCGAGCCCGTGCCCATATCCAGAACATTTCCCCCTTTTGAATATTTCCTGACTTCTTTTTCAAGCAAATAAGAGTCTTCCCTTGGCCTGTATATCATATTTAAAATCATTTATCATACTATAAATGGCTTTCTCTTTTATGTTTTTTTGATTTACAGCACAATAAGATTAGCCAATCCCTAAAATCTATTAGTTGTTGTATTATATAAAGATTGATTTTTGATTATCCAAAAAGAAGAATTTATATAGGTATTGTAAATGTGATTTTTATGGCTAAAAAAATAGCTGCAACAGGGGTAATAAGACTCACAGAAACTGAAGTTAGAACTATATTAGAGGTTCTTGTTGATAAATTTCCAGAAAAGAGTTATCGAGAGATATCGAAAATTTCCGATGAAAGATGGAAAAAAAATAGAGGACAGACTGAGACATACACTAACTACAATCCAAAGACATACTGTTATATGAGTGATAAGGCTTTTTTCAGAATATTCCAAGGATTTACACATCAAAAAAGTGCTACTGCACTATATAATCTATCAGATGGTGATACTAGATTAAAATTTCTCAAAAGATTCATCTCGCAGAAAAGACCACGTTCAGGAGCAACTCCTGCACAAGATTTAGCATGCTTGGTAAGATCGAGATAATTACTTACTTAAAAATTCTTGATAAAATTAAGAATCTGCTCTTTGAATAATATTGATGCAAGCAAAAATCCCAAAAGCAAAACTAAAACTATGGCAAGAACTATGACAATCCATATGCCTGTGCCTTTCTTTTTTTCAGGAAGCCTATTTTGGGAGGGAGAAGCAATAATACCACCGGCACTTTCACTCTTTTGCAGATTTGGTTGGGGCATTTGTTTTGGAATGCTCGGCAATTGCTTGTTTCCCCCAAACAAAATATACGACGCGCCGGAAAAGGATTCAACAGCTTCTCTGACTTCGTTCGAATTGTATCCTGCATTTATGAAAGTCTGCGCGGCTTTGTCTATGCTTTGCCCTCTTTCTATTGCATTCCTGAGCCCAGCAATTATTTCCTCCTTCATACCTCAATAAAATCCCCATTATTTAATAAATGTATCCCCTTATTTTTTTCATATCCCATTTCTTCAGCCAATGCTGCCCCGGCGGCTCTTTTTTTCAGGTCGCCATGACTGGGAATTATATGTTTTGGAGATGTTAATTTTATTAAATCTCTTAAGTCTTCCTGCCCACCATGCCCTGAAACATGGACATTGTCAAAAATTCTTGCATGCATTTTCTTTAATCTCTGCACAAGCTGTTCTTTCTGAATTTCATTTATTGGAGCGGGTATCGTTTTGGAGGAAAATATTACCTGATCATCTCTTTCTATTTTCAAAGGAAGCTGTCCTTTAGAAATTCTGTCCAAGACACTTCCAGGCTCTCCCTGATGCCCTGTGCAGACAACAATATATCTGCTTTTATTTTTATTCACATGCTCAAGAACTTTCTCAATCCTTTTCCTGTAAGTTAATATCTGCACATCTTTTGTAAATCCTGCTTCTCCCGCATTTCTTGCAGCTTCAACATATTTGCTCAGGCTTCTTCCTACAAAAACAATATCTCTGTTTAATCTTTTTCCAAATTCAACAATTGTCTTCAATCTTGCTATATGCGATGAAAATGTTGTTATTACTAATCCCGATTTTCTATTGTCTGTCGTGAATAAAACATCTTCTAGCAAACCCTTTGCTATTTTTTCGCTCGGAGTTTTTCTGTCATCCGGCGCATACAGGCAGTCAGCCACCAAAACAGCAACACCTTTTCCTGTTTTTGATAATTCTTTTAATCTTTTATAATTGGGCTTGTCCCCCAATATAGGCGTATTATCCAATTTAAAATCATCTGAATAGAGCACAACTCCTTCATTTGTATGCACTGCAATTATCGTGCTGTGTATTGTTGAATGAGTCATGTTTATGAATTCAACCTTGTAATTGCCGCTCTTTCCCTTGACAATGTAGCTTCCATTCTGAGGAATTGCAATCATTTTATTATGTATGCTGTGCGAGTTATCCCGCATGAGTATTTTAAGAACCTCAATTGAGAATTTGCTTCCAAGAATTTCAGCTTTGTATTTCGGAGCAACATAAGGAATGGCTCCAATATGATCCAGATGAGCATGAGATATCAAAATCGCTCTTACCTTGTCCTTCAATCCTTTTTTCTCAAGATATATGTCATCAGGCAGCGCTCCAAGATTTCTCATTCCTTTTTCTGTCGGGATTTTTTCTCTTTCCTGCACTCCAACTATGGCGGGCATGAAAAGCCCGCAGTCAAATAAAATAACATCTTCGCCCATCTCAAGAGCAGTCATATTTTTTCCAACTTCATTATATCCGCCGATTGTATGTATTTTCATGAACGCATATCGGAAACCTCATTTAAATAGGTTTTTAAAAACCCATTTCTTAATTGTTTTAAGGAAAAATGAAGTTTAAATGGAAGCCATCTCAAAGAATGAAGAAAAGATACCTTCTAATCAGGGGAAAAAAAGAAGGCATAGAAAAAGCAATCCTTGATTATTTGGGCATTTTGGGCTATGCAAAAGCTTCTCCAATATTTGTCAGGGAGAATGAGAAGGGGATTGTTTTAGCAGTCGATCGTTCCCAAATTAATGACATCAGAGCGGCATTTGAACTCGCCAAGGATATAAAAGTTCTGAAAGTTTCTGGTACATTGGATAGTCTTGGCAAATAAAAAGAATAAATATCTTTAAAACCCCCTGTAGCCATATTTAAACATGAAAAAAAGAGCTCAATTAGATATATCATTCGGCTTTATTTTTGGGATAATAATCATAGCAGTTATCATTGCAGTGGCAATTTATGTAATGGTATATTTCATGAGGATGAATTGCGCCACTCAGACAGGAATTTTTTATCAGGATTTGCAGGATGAAATAGATAAGGCGTGGGCAGGGAGCATAACTTCAAAAACATATTCGGGAAAGATTCCTGGAAGCATAGAGTCAGTCTGCTTTGGCTCTCTGGATTTAAATCCCCTGGCTGATTCAAGAACTCAGTACGAATCTTTGATTAGATTTAAGTCATTGGATAAAAATGCATTTCTCTATCCATCCGAGAAAGCATGCAGCGCCCAGCTGGCAAATCATAAGCTTGAGCATGTAAATATGACTCTATTTTTCTGCGTCAATGTAACAGCTGGAAAAGCATCACTAAAAATATCTAAGGGAACAGCAGATGCTTTAGTAACTTTGTCAAAATAATCCAAAATGCCAAAAACAAAAAATAATTTATGTAAAAAACAAACAAATAATACAAGGAATATAATTAATATCAAAAGCACGATGTGCCACCACGGCTTAAAAGCCGTGGTTTGTGACAGGCACTCGTGCTTTGGATGTTCAAGGAACAACTCCATCCTAAAGGATGGAGTTTCTGTCAAGTTCCTTGACATCATAAAAATATTATTAACATATCACTCTAACTTAAAATGATAAATTATAGCAGCATAGCATTAGATAACCGCCAAAACAAAAAAGCACTGGAAATGAGTTTCGCCTGGATATTTGCGATTTTAGTTGGGGCAGTGATTATAATTCTTGCTGTTTATACTGCTGTGAAAATAATTGATAGTCAGAGGCGGGCAACTGATTCTGCAACAGCAAAAGAATTGTCAACTTTGCTTACTCCTGTCGAAACAAATCTTGAATCAGCGAAGACAACATCAATTGCATTTTCCAAGGAAACAAGATTATTCAATGAATGCAATTTAAACGGAAACTTTGGCACCCAGCTAATCAGCACAGCCGCATCATCAGGAATAGGAAATGAATGGGAAAAACCCGGAGTAGCATCAAGATTCTATAACAAATATCTTTTCTCATCAAATCCCGTGCAGGGCAAAACATTATACATCCTGACAAAGCCATTTTTCATGCCTTACAAAGTGGCTGATTTAATCTATATTTGGAGCGAAAATGACGACTACTGTTTAGTAAATCCGCCTTATGATATGGAATCGGATGTTTCAGGATTAAACATGAAAAATATAAATGTTTCTTCATCCGCCGCTGAATGTCCGGCAGGTTCAATAAAAATCTGCTTTTCCTCCTCCGGCTGCGATGTGGATGTAAATTTGAATTCAAAAACAGTGAAGCACAGGGCTCAGAAAACGCAAGTTTATTCAGATGCGGAAGGCGACACCCTGCTCTATGCCGCGATATTTTCTGATTCAGTATTATATGAATGCCAATTGCAGAGACTTATGAAAAGAACATCGGAGCTTGCTTTGCTTTATGCATCGAAGTCAGATTTTCTGAGCGCCAAAGGCTGCACATCCTCCTCCTTGCAGGCAGAATTAATTTCATATTCAGCGTTATTGAAAAATGCAACATCTTCGCTAAATTCAGTTTCATTCATGTCAGAACAAATAGCTGACAGCAATGATGCTTTGGAGTGCAAATTATTTTAAGATGATAATCAAGAACAACAACCTCAATCAGCACGATAAAGAAGATAAAATAATTCCAACAAACATAATTATTAATAAAATAAAACCGATTAATAATAAACTTATAGAATTATATCGATAACATGGCACCAGATAACAATAAATCAAGCAAAAGCAAAAAAGCGCAATTGAAAATTCAGCAGATGGCTTTCGTCCTAATTGCAATTTTCATATTTTTTGCAATTGTTGCGCTCATCTCCATTTCAGTATGGATGAATTATCAAAAGAAGCAGGTTGTTAATTTGGAAGCTGACAAAGCCCGGGAATTCGCGCAAAAAATCACTGGAACTCCGGAATTAAAATGGTCTCAGGATTGCTCTTCATGTGTTGACATGGACAAGGCAATAATGCTGAAAAATAGGACAGTTTACAAAAATTTCTTTGGTTTGGATTATTTGTCTTTTGAAATTCTTTATCCGATAACTGAAAATAAAGAATGCGTTGTCGGAAATTATCCAAATTGCAACAAAATTACTTTAATACAGGAAAAATCATTTGACAGCGCCTCAAAGGCGTACATTTCCCTGTGCCGCTGGGATCAGGAGACAAACAATGAAAAATGTTATTTAGGGGCAATTTATGCTTCAGGAAAAGCAGTTCAATCAACTGCACAAAAATAAAATGATAATCAGGAACAACAATCTCAATCAGCATGATAAAGAGGATAAAATCAATCCAATAAATATAATTATTAATAAAATCAAATCGATTAATAATAAATTCACAGCATATCAATAACATGGCACCAGATAACAATAAATCAAGCAAAAATAAAAGAGCGCAGGAAGAGGCAGTAGGTTTTGTATTAATAATTGTTTTAGTCGCGGTAATATTCACTGTTTTCTTAGGCATAATGATTCATAATTCATCAAGAAGCAATGATTATTCAAGCACTGAATACTCGCAATATCTTTCAGCCCTGATGGAAGTCAATACTCCCTGCATTGTCTTTTATCCTGCCTATGCAAAAGTCTCTGATTTAATAGGATATTGCTTTGATTCAAAAATCTGTTCAAATGGAAATTCATCATGCGCCGTTTTAAACTCAACTTTGAACAATGCACTGAAAGCAACAATCTTATATGGAGATGAAAGGGCAATAAAAGGATACTATTTCTCTATTCAATACAGCAGGGATAATTCAACTGCTTTTCAGTCAATAATAAAAATAAATAAAGGTTTATGCAATTCATCATTAGTTGGCGCAGATTACCCAATCCCGCACTATCCGGGAACAATCACCGCGGCAATAAAAATTTGCTCCTGAAAATTCAAAATGATTCCAAGATATCATATAATATATGGATTAATTTTTTCGCTTGTCTTCAAGCTTATATCTGAATCAACCAATTGGTTTTTCATCGCTTTAATTTTTCTTTCTTCATTTCTGATAGATTTTGACCATTATTTTCACGCTGTGAAAAATAATAAAAGCTTAAGCCTGCAAAAAGCATTTGACTATCATAAACAGCAGGCAATAGCAGAAGAAAAGCTGTCAAAAAAAGGAATAAGAAAAAAATCGGACTTTCACCTCCTGCATACAATCGAGTTCATAGTTTTTATAGGTATTTTGAGTTTTGCCTGGATTGGTTTTTTCTATATTTTTGTAGGGCTGGTTTTTCATTCCCTGCTTGATTTAATTAACATGATATATGAAGGCAAGCTTTACAGAAGAGAATTTGTTCTGGGCAATTGGATAACCAAAAAGATAACTAAACGGGCTGGCTTCTATTAGGAGCATATTTATAAACATAAGCCATTCCTCTTTTTACAAAATAATAAGTTAATGAGCCAAACTGTGTTGTTACCGCATCAGCGATATTAACTTTTCCCACTTCAGCAACTCTTAATTTTCCAACTAATTTCAAATCTTCTGTATCTATTCCAACTCCTTCTGCAGAATCCATAAATCCATTCGCACATCTTAATAATAATGTTGGCATCAATCTATTAAAAAATAAGAGTTTTTAATTATTTGTCTATTCCTGTATCTGCTTTATTATATCAGCGAAGGCGGGCCTTGTTATCAATATTCCAGCCGAAACTCCTATTATTGTTGTCAATGCAAAACCCTTAAGCATTCCAGCTCCTGCCCAGAACAGAGGAATCATAGCTGCAACAATTGTAAAGAATGCTCCGACAATTATGAAGAATGCTCTTTTTATCCTTTCTTTTATGCTGCTGCTTTCTCCTGATGAAGATTCATCAAGCATAACTATCTGGTCATTGACTCCGGTTCCTATCCCCGCAATAATTCCTGCAATTCCAGGCGCGTCAAGATTCCATTTTATGAATGCAGCAATCGCCAATGTCAAAAGTGCTTCTGAAAACATAGTAAGTATAACTGCCAAAGTGAGTTTTATTTTTCTGTATTTCGCAAAAATGGCAATTGAAACAGCAGCGAATACAAATAATCCAAGATAAATCAATCCCTTTGTAAATTCTTTTCCAAGCGAGGCAGATATGCTGTCCAATTTTACAACTTCAAGCTTGTAAGGCAGGCTTCCTGTCAACAGCAAAGTTTGCAGCTTGTTCATATTTGCTTTTGCATCATTGTAAGCGTCTTCCTGGCTTGCCCCCGTTCCGGAGCCCTGTATAGAAATATCCGTTGTGGCTCTTCCTCTAAGATCCGCAGCGACATTTAGCGAGTCAACTTCTTTGTCATCCAGATAAAGATATAATTTTTCCTTTAGATACTGCCCTGTTTCGTCCAAAGATAGATTCGCAGTTGCAGCTGCATGTTTTTCAGCGGCTTTCTGTGTCAAATAAACCGCAAATCTGAAATTGCAGTAATATGTTCCCTGCTGCGACTGCTGGCATGATTCAATTCCTGCGCATTTCGCGTCGCTTCTGCAGACATCAGCAATATCTCTTTCTCCGCCCTCAAAAACACTCTGATTTGCTATTTTTGCCTCAAATTTTCCCTGTTTTCCAACCAATTCTCTTAAATCTTCAGGAGTTGCTCCGGCGACTTCAACAAGCATAAACTTATTTCCCTGCAAATCACTGACAGCCCTTATATTCATGTCGCTCAACCCAAATGCATTTAATCTCTGGCTCGTAATCTGAACTAATTCATTTATTTGCTCGCTGTTTAAGCTTGCATTTTCAGGCCTCACTAATGCCCGCGCTCCTCCGCTCAAATCGAGTCCGGTTTTTATTTTTGTTTTTTGAATGTCACTAACTGTTATCTGCGGAATTCCATCAGCAAGGTATATGAATTCCCCTTCGTTGGTTGTCATTACAACCTTTGACTGGGCAGTTATCAGGCTTGCCGCCTGCAAATAATCTCCAGCATTAGTTATCTTGACAGAATTAAGCTGTGTAATAATCATTCCGGCTCTTATCCCGCTATTAAACTCAGTTGAATTGCTCTCAACACTTTTAATCATTGCACCCTTGCTAAATAATAATCCCGGAGTTGTAATCATAAGAAAGGCAAACAGCAATGCAATAATTAATATCCATATTCTTAATGTGAATTTCATTTTACGAAGATTTACCTCTTAAATCGAGTATTTGAAAATTATGATTAATTTTCATTTTAATCCCTTCCTGTCAGCATACCATTTAATTATGCTTGCATTTGTCAGCCATGTGTTTAACACATCTGCCACCAAGCCAAGTACAAGAATCAAAAATATCTGCCTGAATGAGTCTGGCAATCCAGTCACAACAAAGAAGGCAGGAAGCACTGCAATCAATGCAGTGGTGTTCATAAAAATACCTGTCTTAAACGCCCCAAAAATTCTGCTGTTGACGGTTCCCCCGCTCTTTTTTATAACTCTTGTTGTTAAAAGTATATCTGTATCAACAGAGTAACCTATAAGCATCAAAAATGCAGCTATCCCTGCAGCAGAAATCTTTATTCCAAGAAAATTCATAAGAGCCAAAGGCATTACTATGTCTGAGAACGCCGCAAATATGACTGCCCCGCTCGGAACAAATGATTTGAACATTATGAAAATAACAATAGACATTAAAACAAAAGATAAAGCAATAGCTATTAATAGCTGCTTGTAGAAATTGCCACTTAATCCCCCCCCAGTAAATTCAATGCTCGAATTCGAGCCGTTTAAACTAATTCCTATCGCTTCTTCAACAGCTTTTTGCAGAATTTCCGGCCTCACAGAAGAATCAACAATCAATGCAATAAGTTTTCCGGAAGTCAAATCTTTCACTTCCCTGACATTCACATCATTCACTTTTACTGATATTTTGTCTTTCAGGATTTTTGCCGTAAGGCCTGAATCAATCGCACTTGGATTTAATGTAATAGTAGTCCCGCCTGCAAGGCTGGAATCTTTATTTATCAACTCTCCTGTCTGCGAATAAAAGAATCCAATATACGCAAGGCTTAATATCATTAAAATTATCGGCGGCAATAACATCCATCTATATGCTTTATCATACCAGCTTTTATTCTGGCTTGTTTGTGCTTGATGTTTTGTCTCTTCCATTTTATCTATTATATTCATCAATCTGCCCTTTTAAACTTTCATGTAAGTGAACCTTGCTTTGTCGAGGCTTTCTTAAAGGCTCTTCTAAACTTAAGGATGCGCGGTACGGGAATCGAACCCGTGTCTAGTGGTTGGAAACCACCGATTCTGCCATTTAACTAACCGCGCTCAAATTCTCTAATTTTACATGCATTTTAAACCTTATTATTCAAGAACGCAGCTGATAGGATTTGAACCTACGACCCTTGCCTTAGGAGGGCAATGCTCTTTCCAGGCTGAGCTACAGCTGCATAAAATAATAGAAATAACGATTGTTTTAAACCTATTTATAGCCTAATCAGAGAAATCCTATTTTTCGGTCATAGTATTTTCCTATGAAGAAGCAGATTATAATTATGAGGATAACCAACATAAAGAAAACAAAAGCTCCTGTGCCGCCCTTGAATGTATATGCTCCGGAAACTTGCGCATAAATTCCGCCGATTAATATCACAAAAAGAAGCAATATAGCCGGAATCTGATAAAGCCACGCCTTCACTTTGTTTTCCATCATTTATGTAAATAATCAAACTATAAAAATGTTTCTCAATCAGAAATGCGGGATGGAGGATTCGAACCTCCGAAGGCACTAAGCCATGGGTTCTTGAGACCCACCCGTTTGACCGCTCCGGCAACCCCGCTTACAAAGAGCAATTACAAACGATATAAAAAGCTATCTAAAATCA
>Ga0172375_10009133_pt1 | contig 13131 bp, 14 predicted proteins | sample LakKiv1m_FD_114537 | JGI IMG/M metagenome (GOLD analysis project Ga0172375, IMG submission 114537) | Freshwater microbial communities from Kabuno Bay, South-Kivu, Congo - kab_092012_11.1m | ecosystem: Environmental > Aquatic > Freshwater > Lake | place: Democratic Republic of the Congo...
CGGTACTTGCTCTGGGCGGCTTGGTCGTAGGGGACGCCGAACAGACGGGAGGCGGTGGTGGTATGCGGGTCTTTTCCCGACAGAAAAAGCTCTATCAGCCCCCGGCAATTGGCGAGATGGGCTTGCGTCCGCATCTCGATTTGGGCTAAATCCAATTCAACTAACACTCTGCCGTCCGGCGCAATAAACCCGTTCTTGATTGCTTTGGACTCTTTATTGCGTGTAGGGATGTTCTGCAAGTTGGGGTCGCTGGACGACAGCCGTCCTGTCTCTACACGGGTTGTCTTGAGAGTGGTATGGACTCTTGGCACGCCACACTCATCGGTGGTAGCCCACTGCTGGAGAGCGTCCGAGTACGTCCCCTTGAGCTTCTGGAGTCCCCGGTATTGGATAATGCCTTTCGCTACCGGGTGCCCCGTCTTTTTAAGCTCGGCGTCATCGGTCGAAACGTCCCCGCCGGGGGTCATCTTGGTCGGCTTGAACCCCAGCTCTGTGTAGATAACTGTCGCCACCTGCTGGGAGCTGGCCGGGTTGAACGGATGGCCGACTGCTCCTGCCAGCTCTGCGGCTTTCACGCGGAGGCGCTCATCATAATCTGACGACAGCTTGCGGTAGTGCTCCAGGTCAACCGCCATGCCGGTGCGCATCATGGTATCGACCATCGGCAGAATATCGGTGTCCATTTTAAGCACGTAGTCGAGGTCGAGCAGGTCGATTAGCTTCTTGAGTTTGTGATATGCCCGCAGGGTAGCGTCTGCGTCCCGACAGGCGTATTCCATAGCTTGCTCAAACGGAATATCGGCCAGTGACGACTGCGGCATCACGCCTAGCTCGGATGACACAACAGCACGCTCAGGAATAGGTATCTGTGACCAGCGGTCGTACAGGTCGGTGTTATCATCCTTGCCGAAGTCGTCAAGCAACTTGGCAATCTTACGGGAGATATGCCACGGCTTCTTGACCTTATCGACCAGACAGCCCTTTTTGTTGTCCCAGACCGTCTCCTCGATAACTGGCGGGTCGGGCCACTCCCGCGAGGATGCTTTGGCGAGGTAGGCAAGGGATAGCTCTTGCTGGTTGGGGCGGACGATTTCGGAGTAGTTGACCATGCGGATGCCGCAGAGGCGGCTGGCAAGCTCTTTTAGCCCCTGCGGCTGCCCGGTCAGATAGGCCATAACCATAGTATCCGTGAAGTTGTCCTCGGCAATATCGAGATAGCCGATGTCGTAAAGGTAGTTATGCGTAATACACAGGGAGTCGCGGTAGGGCTTGAGGTCTATTCTGGTATTGCCCTTGACGGGGACGAACCAAGCTGTGCCGGGGTAGGCCGAAATCTGGGCGCTCCAGAGTTTGCCGTAGCACTGCTCGGTGTCCACTGCGAACTCGCCCGCTTCCCATATTTCACGGGACATCTGCGATATGGCGCTCGGGTTACCGGCCACACGGTAGTTCGGGTTAGAGTGCTCGTCTTCGATATGGTATTCCCGCCAGTCAGTGCCCTTGACCAGTCCCCGCAGTACCTGGAAGTCCTCCTGGCACTGCCGGAGCAGGGTTGTATTGTGTAGCGCCGCCGCTGGGTGGTACGCCGGTAAAATGATACGCCCACCTAGCTCCACGGGCTTGCCGTGCAGGTGTTCGACAGTGCCCGCCCCCGTCCCTAGAAAGCGTGCGATGGCTGGGGCACCCATGGCGACCACAATCCGGGGCTGAACTATCTCCAGCTCAAGGTCAAGCCATCTGGCGCACGCCCTTAGCTCGTCGGGCTTGGGAGTGCGGTTATTCGGCGGTCGGCACTTGCAGACGTTGGTAACACAGACCGACTCGCGGGGAACGCCTGACTGGAGCAGAAGGCCGTCGAGATATTGTCCTGCCTGCCCGATAAAGGGCATGCCCTCGCGGTCTTCGTTGTACCCCGGCGCTTCCCCGACCAGCATTACTTCGGCAGGATTGCAATTCGCCGCCGGGACGGGAGCGGTACAGCCCGTGCGGAGCGGGCAGGCGTCGCACAAGCGCACAAGGTTAGCCGGGAAGGGCAGGGAGTCGGCTGGGGGGAGCACGACCGGCTTCTGGCTTCGGTAGCCCGCGTAGGTAGGCATCTAGCCCATGCTCTCCAGTACGCCGACTAACCTGTCCGCGCGGCTCGTCTTGGTCGGGAGACACAGCCAGCGCCACTGGTCATTGTCCCACCCGAAGTAGCCTTGGCATCGCCAGCACAGGAGGCGACGACCGACGGCATAGTCATGCACGAAGTTGTCAGCCCCGCAGTCCGGGCAGGTCACGCGAGACAAGATATGGAATGACCGGGGTCGCTGTTCATCGTTCATCGGGTTTCACCTCTCCCTCATTCTTTAGTGGACAGGTAGCGGGACTTGAGAGCCTTATACCATTCCCGTTCAACAAATTTGGTTCTATCATCGCCACAATCAACCGCCTCAAAGCAGCCATCAAATTTATGACAGTCGGTTTTTTTGAATATTTCCTCTGCCGCTCTCTGCCTGGCTTGGGCTATATGTTCCCGATATTCACCGACTGAGAGTGTGATAAATTGCCCGTCCTCACTTAGGATAATGTTAGGATTATAGGTATCCACAATGCCTTTGGAACAGTTAAGTTTGATAAAGACAATTTCTTCATCGCTCAATACTGGCGGCTTCTCCTGCTCGGTCATTTCAATCTCTCCAATCTACATTAGGCTGCTTCTGCCCTGTCTGCCGATGCCCACAATGCTTACAAATACGAGTGTAAGTTTCAGTGAAGGTGTCTATCACGATATTGGGTACTTCATAACAATGTCCACCTATTTTTAGACATTCAGGCTCAGACAAACTAAAACTATTCGGCTTCTCCTGCTCGGATACAGGCTCATAAGGTTCAGATGTCGGAGAGACAACCCTATGCTTTTTGGTTGGAAAGTCTCTGTAATCCGCCTCTTTTACAGGCTCAGAGGTGACCTTGGAAGATGTAAAATTTCCTTTGGCTCACCCTCGCCTTCATAATCGGGGTCAAGCATTTCATTCAGTTTTCGGATATTGCAGGTAGCATGGACAAGATTGTTGCCAACCCTAAGCATAGCCCCGTTAGGTGGTTTGCCGCAGAAAGCGCAGTTTTTATCAGGCTCAGAGGGCAGGAGAGCAATTTGTTCTTCGTGCTTGTTCATTTTCTCACTTCTCCTTAACTAGCTTTTGGATGTGTAATACGGCGTTAATGTTTTCAGTTTCATCTTTCCTTCTCCTTTTACTGGCAGGCTTAGGGCTGGTGCTTCTACTGCCACCACGCAACTCGGATTTGATGCTATCGCCTCTCTGACTTTCGTCTCTCACCCTTATCCCTTGCCTTTGCCAGCCAGTCTGGTATCCAACTCTGTGATTGCTACCAACTTACCTCACAGACCTCTTTCGAGGTGGCTGGCTTGCCTGACCTACTTGTGTCTATGCACTTAGCTATCCCAATAGGGACTTCAACCGCCTTTCGGTCAGGCAACCTACTAAGCCTTTCGGCTGTTGCAGGCTACTCTAGGGGGAAGGACTCGAACCTTCATCATTGCACTGCATTCAGTGCCGTTCTTCCCTCGAACTCCCCCTAGATTTTAAAGTGCTGGCTCGGCTATCTTCCGCTCTGCCGCTTTTAACGCCGATAGTGTACGGCTACTCCTAAGTTGGGACACCAGCACCTTACTCAAAGCTGACTGGCTACCTATTGCCTTACGGCCAGTTGGGCTTGCGCTCATTAGTGGCAGCAGCACGGAAAGCCTTTCAGTCAGCATAAGAGCCTTATTTAATTAGCTTTGTCCCCCTTTTTAATGAGCGTCAACTAATTCGACCTTGCCGAAGTGGATGCGCCCCTGCGCGGCGGCTTCACGGATGATGTCCTCCCAGTCGCGGCAACTCATTGCTTACCCCCTCGCGCCGCCTCGAAGTCGCGGATAGCCGACTCCGGGATGCGCCAGATGCGCGGGCCGAGCTTTATCCCCCGGAGCCTGCCGGACTTCAACCAGCGATAGATTGTCTCCAAGTTAAGGCCGTACCGCTCTTTCAGCTCGGTCGGCGTGTAGTAATCTCTGCTAACTATCGGCTCTACCCTAGCCGTCCTAATCATGCCTGTCTCAAACTCGTGGACAGCCAACTCGGAAATAAACCAGTTACCGTGTGAAAAGATGCCAGCTAATCGGCCAACGCGTAACCAGTGATACACACGCTTCAATCCCACATGCAGCTGTTCAGCCACAGCACGCGGGGTAAGATACCCCTCCCCAACAGGGGCGGCTACTGACACAGTATTAACTGTGGCTCTCCGTTGCATATAACCGCTTGGGAGGTCAGCTTTGTGGTAAGTGATGCGTATATTCTGCCAAACGTTAGGCTTAGACTGCATATCAGCGGATGGTATAGCCGCTATCGGCTCAGCGTTATCGTCAAATACGAGCACAGTTGCGGGCAACACAGAAAGTTGCTCTATCTGCGTTGCCCCAAACGATATTGTGCTATTCCGCGACCTTTTGACCTCAAACGAACCCTGCACAGTAACAAAGTCGGGTGTGCGCCGCCCACTGAACGAGATGCCGGTGTAACCTTGCTTAACCAACCAGTCGTAAGCCTTCTGTTCTGTGATGTTCATACCCTGCATAGTACCACCACGTTAGGTCAATGTCAATACCCTACTTGAGCCTACATCAAAAATCGGGCTAAAATATTTTTCTAGCTGTCCTTCAACTTACGGACATGATACAGGAAGCTATTGACGAAAATGTTGGCCATAACCAACGGCAACCACCACTTCAACACTGGGGCAAGAAAGCTCGCACTAAAGACATCCACATAGCCGAAGATATGCAGGAATATTAGAGGGAGCATCGGCACGTCTAATATCACGTTCAGCCATCGCACAATCTTCACTAACATTCCCTCCCGAGCGCCTGCACGACCTTCTGTGCCGTCTTTTTACCGATGCCCTCCAGCCCCGCCCACTCCTGCCATTCGGCAGCGCACATAGCCCGCACGGACGGGAAGTGCGCCGCTACCGTCCCAGAACGCTCGTAACCTATCCCCGGTAGCTCGCTGGCTACCCGGCGGACGAGAGACGGCCTGACAAGCTGGACGGTCGGGGCCGGGGGCTTGAACATCTGTTTTAGCGACTGGTGACCGGGCCGCTGGAACCAATCGTAGAGCGCCAGGATAAGGTCGGCTGTCCCGCGCACGTCATCGGAGTGCAGGACATAGATGCCCGCGAGGAAAGGCAACTCCCAGAGGTAGGACGTGAAGCGGGCGAACTGCATCGTCGGGCGGACGGGCTGCCATACCTCGGCACGCCGCATGGTGCGCGGGTTGACGCCCCAGACCGGGACTTCCAGCAGGCCGTCATCGGGATTGCGCCGGTAGCGGCCTTCGAGGATTAGCAGCATGATGTCGCAGTCGGCCTCCGCGCACCCCTGCGCCTGGAACAGGAATCGCCCATCGTTGATACACTGCGCAAGGTCGCCCACCTTCTTGCGCTCGGCGGCGATGACGCGCCCATCGCAGGACGAAAAACAGGCGTCAGTGAACAGGGGAAGCGGGACAGCACCAGAGCCGAGGGCGCAGATAAGGTCGCGGTCGTTGGGGAGGTTGGATGTGAAGATAGACATCAGTGCTTCCTATGCCCCCAGCAGTACCGGGCAGCAGCGATACAGCCCAGCCCCAAGCGGCGACAGTGGCGGTAGAGCCGAACCATGCGGTGCATAGCTACTTACTCCTCGGCAGCCTCCGGCGCGATACGGCAGTTGCGCATCCACTCGACGCCAAAGTCCTTTTTGCCTGGCACCCAGAACTCCACCCTGCCGTTATCCAGCGCCGAATTGTTATCGCGCAGCACGCTCGCTTTCACATCCCCGCGAATGCGGTCGAGCAACACCAGAGTCTCCGGCTGGTAAGGCAGCGTGGGAGTCCCACCCAGCCCGGCGTCCAAGCCGAACTCGGCGCGTAACTCCTTGCGGTCAACATTCTCGCTGCGATTCGGAGCTTCTCGCGGGGGGCGGACGACAATCGTAGTCATCGCCACGTTGAGGTCGTCGCGGGCTACGAGAACCTGCAAAAACTCGGCATCGTGGGCTGACTTGGCGATGTTCCAGAAGTGGTCAGGCTGCGGGATAGGGCTGCCCTTTTTGCCATCCCCAGCTCGCCGCTTCGCCAGAAACTCAGCTTTGGATAGGCCAGCTACTTCCCGGTAGGCGAGGTCTTGCGTGTGCTCCCAGATACGCGCCATGCTCTCAGCCATCACCCAGTCGCCTGGTTGAATGTCCCGCATTACGCTCTGGAAGGCCGTTAGGAACTCGTCCATGTTCTGGCAGTAGTAATAAACGATGTTGTCGGGGGCACTGGCCCCGAACTGGCGATAGACGCTGGCGAACTTGTGCTCGGTATCCAGCACATAGACTTTGGCAACAGGATTGAAGATGACGCACCCGTCCAAGTTATCAACCTTGCCGTTCACCACCATGGCGATTGAGACGAGGGCACTGGTCTTGCCTACCCCGTCCTTGCCACCGATTAAGATAAACTCCCGGCCCGCCTCGGTTGCAAGCAAGTCGCTCGCGGTCAGGGGAATGGGTCGGTCGTTGCCTAGCTGAGTTGGTTTTACAGTCATTACTGGCCTCCCTTTACTGATTTTTCGGCTTTCGCCTGCGGGCCACAGCCCATTTTTTCTAAATACGTTTTGGTGTTCACAATCCCCTGCCAGCACTCCTCGATACTCTGCCTAGTGAAACGGATAATCCGCATCGTACCTAGAGCGCACGGCGGGTTACTGGCTACGTGCCCCGACACGTAACACACCAGGTCGGTGCCGAGCAGGTGGCAGTACGACCGCACCTGCTGGAGATGCGACAGCGGGATTTCCGGCGAGATAGTGAAACGCAACTTGCTCTCGGAGACGAGAGTACCGTACTTGGGAAGGCACAGGACGCCATCCAGAGAGCCGACGATGCCGTCCGCGTCTAATTCCACGTCTGGGATAAAATAACCGCCCTGTTGCTTAGCGTAGCGTGTCAGGTAGGCGTCCACGGCGGCCTCCCAGACCCTGCCGAGGGACATTATCCCCAGCGGGTGCCCCTCGTATTCGTGGTAGCGGATGTCGCCCTTGACGATGTGGCGGGCCGACTCCAGCAGGTTGGAGACGTGCCAAGCCGAGTAGTCGCGGGTCTTAGGTGGGATACGCGGGATGCTGCCTGCGCAACAGTCGGCTATCTGTTCCAGGTCTATCGGTTCGGTCAGCAGGACTTGCACTTTCACCTCATCAGCCGAGACTCTATCTCGGGACGGGGCGGCCATTCCAGCCGTATCCCGTTTCGGTGTCTTATTCAGTTTTCCTGTGCCGGGCACTGGCTATTCGGCCAGCGTGATTTCCTCGCCGTCCAGGGCGTAGCCGTTGGCTTCGAGCGCGGCCTTGAACTCCGGCTTGAAGACGAAGGCGGCGACGGCCTGTTTCTTGGCGCGGATGGCAGCGGTGGCGACCTGCTGGCGCTTTACCGGTGCTCCGTCGGCCTTGGTGGACAGCTCGGCTACCAGCGCCATGGCGTCATCGGTGGCGTCGGTCGCTTCCGGCTCGGCGGCAGCTTTCTTGGCAGGAGCGGCCTTGGCTCCGGCCTTGCCCTTGTTTTCCCACGGGAGTTTGAGAATCCGGTCGGGGACGGAGAGGACTTTCTCGCGGACGGTAGTGCCGTCAGCCGGGGCTTCGCGTACCAGCCCGGAACGCTTGGGTTCGGGGATGCCGATGTGGTGAGCGTAGAGGCCGTCAAGCACGGAGATGTCGGCGTCCAGTTTATTCTCGGGGAACCCGGCGTTGACCAGCGCGTTCAGCAGGACGTAGAAGTTCGAGGATTTGCTGAGCGCCTGGGCGGAACCGACGGCGACAAGAGTCTTGCCGTCAGCGGACGGGACAAAACGCTCCGGGTCGGCGGCTGAGTAGTGCTGGACGTACTCGGTGCCGTCGTCGTCCTTGAGCGTGATGCGGGCGGCGGTAGTGGTAGCGACCACCGTGCCGTCCTTTTTGGTGTAGTCGAACTTGGCGAAGCGGCACTCCTTCCAGAGCAGGTTGAGGTCAACCGGGACTGCGCCGCCCTCAGCAAATTCGCTGGGTCTGATTGAGATTGGGGTCATTTAGTTCTACTTGCCCTCCTTTTTATTTTTGGCTGCTTTTTCCGGCGTGGTCAGAGACTGCTTGATTGCGGACTTTGTCAGTTGCGTGACCAAGTCCTTGACCGAGATGTTGCGAGAGATGGCGAGATGCTTGAGTTCGCGCACCTCCCCGTCGGTCAGGTCTAGGTCAACATGGTACACTGCTTTCACCTCCTGCTAAAGATTTTAGACTTGACTTGCTAGACTATCGAGACTAACTTGACTGACAAGTAAGATTATAACCCAGTCGGGGGAGTTTGTCAAGGCTATCTATCTACCTAGACTGTTTGGCCGCGATTTTAGCATCTCTGGCGAGCTGGGCGACCTGCTCAACTATTCGCTTCTCCTCGGCCTCGGCGATGCGGGCCTGGGCGAGCGCGGTATATTCAGCGGATGTGTCAATGCTGACGCTATCCAGCCCTAGCTGTTCGGAGACGAGGGCGGTTGTGCCAGCACCGCCGAATGGGTCGAGGACGCGGCAGGGGACGGGTTCTCCGGCGTTACAGGTGCAGGTGGGACGCCAGCCAACTGTTACTCCGCTACCGTTGCGATGGTCATGGATAAAATTGATATAGTCTTGTTGCGCACGGCTATCTCCAGGGTACATAGCCAAAGCTGAAAGCCGAGATGCGTCCCTTCCCGCCCTTAGCGTATTAGCCCGCTGAAATCCTTGCGGGGTGAGGCCGGTAGCCAGTGGCGCAAACTTGGTATTGTACCCCTCCCCGCCCTCGGCAACCCGACCCTTGTCGACCACCCGCGCCCATGGGCTACCACACTTAGGGCAACAGCCCTTTTCGGACGTGGAGGACTTGATACAGATTTCGGGCAACTTGGGCGGGAATACCGCGCGGTGCACGCGGGAATAGGACTTGGTAGGGAACGCCCAGACGGAGCGGAGATTGCGGGAACCGTTACCATTTGATTGTGTATAATCATACGTCCTGCCCCACTGCTCGGAACCGTTGCGGAAGTTAGGGTCAGATTCGTCAGGGTCATATTCCCTGCCTTTCGCCCCGCCGAAATCAACCTTGCCCCGACCGATTGTGGAAGCGGCTATCGGCTCGGCTACCGCATCCTTGTCACAGTAGTAGCTACCCGTCTGGGTAAGCATCAGGATAATCTCGTAGGAGTCGGTGGGCCGCCATGAACCCTTGCGGAGGACGTAGCCATCGTTGGGGGCGCAAGTAGGACAGCCGGGGCAATCTATCCAATCACTAGGCGGTCTGCCCTCTAGCGATTGGACTTCCCAACCATCACCACGGTATGCGTGCGTAGCAGATTCTAAAGGCCGGTCAGCTCGCGTTTCTCCAGTACCCGACTTGTGCACAGCCACTCTCACCTTGTGTCTCTCCCAACGCCAGCCGTTAACGCTCTCCGGCATCGGGTTTGAGTTATGAGTGACTGTGCCGTCAGGAAGAGTGAAAAGATGGTCGTCGGCGTCCACAGTAACCTCGTACGCAACCCCAGATGTTTGTCCTACCCGCACAACCTCTCGGTCGGGACGCCGCGGCGGCGACCTGCGAAAGGGTCTAATCTCGCCACGCACAATACGATTTGTACCACCTTGATACTTAGCCACTCCACCCTTAGCCCTAATCCACCAGCGCAACATCGAGCAGACTGTACGTAAGTCACACAGGAGTTCATAATTCCATGCAAACCCGATACGCCACCTCTTGTTACTCTCCTCCCAGTGGCCATCCCCGGCGAGATAACCACGCATTACGCCTTCGAGAAAGGAACGCCCCTCGGAGAAGCACCGCCGACTGAGATGCTTCTGCTTCGCCCCATCGCCAACGATATACTGTGTAATCGTGCCTCTAAACACATCCCCAGATACAACAACACATAGCGATTTATGGTACACATGCTGGCGATAACATGCACCGACACGCGCCGCCAATCTCTTCACGCGGTCGGCTAACTCCTGCTCGGATGACGACAGGCTAAAGCGGACGCAATTCCGCTTTTCTAAGTTGCCCTCAGCCAAGTAGAGACCAACAACAAAGCCAGCGTCTTCGTCCGCAAACTCACAACCAGTCTCAGTCGGGACAATACCAGGGGACAGCACATCACCGACTGAAATAGCGGACGCAGGTAACAACCCCTTACCCACAACAGGGAAGCGATGCTCCCTAGTAACTTGAACGCGAAATCCGCTGCGGAGATGGAGCGTCACAGTCGGCTGCTTACCCTGCGGTGCTAATGCTGTCACCTTCGCCCACCCACCCGCTGATGACGGAAGATACAGGTCATCCATAGGCAAACGTGTCATCTCTCTAACTGTCGTCCGCAACACCTTACCATGTGACTTGCAGTAAATTGGCATCGTGCCTTCGAGACATTTATGCCAGACCACTTGGGAACGCACGTACCAGCCGTCCGTGCGTAATGCCAGTGCGAGTAGCTGGGGGACAAGCATCATGTCGAGGGGCTTAGCACCTGAAGCACGCAACATCGCTCTATTATCTAGCACCCGCGTTAGCCCCTTACCCGTAAGTTGGTCACACTCTCGGTTCAGACTAGCACCAGACGTGCAGCGCTGACCCTGCACACGTGCATCTGACCCGCCTGACCGACCCTTACCCCCAGCCCAGCTATCCCCTATATTCAGCCAGAAAACACCGTCCGGGCGCAGTACCCGCTTCACTTCACGGCAGACGGCTACTAAGTGCTCGATGTAGAGCTGGGGGGTGGGTTCGGCACCAAGCTGCCCCCGCCATGCGCCACAGATTGAGCAAGTAGCAGTTGGCAACAGCTCAACCCCCAAGTTGCCTCGATTAGTCGCTTCCTTGCTATCGAGATTCACGATGTCCGAGGCGTGACCGTCACGCCTCGGGGCAGTCTTCTCCCACACATGCTCATGGTGATTATTCCCGCCCCATAGCTCGTCGCCACCCTTGTACCGGCGAAGCCCGAAATACGGCGGCGAGGTCACGCAACAGTGGAAGTGGTTATCGGGCAACTCCCTGAGAACATCCAGACTATTACCCCGTAAAAAGATAGCGGTCATCCAATCCTCCTAAACTAACCATGCGGGCTAAACTAACGGATTCGGAACAGTCGCAACGCTCCCCCGAACACGCACTCTGAACCATCTCGGCGCGGCGTCCTTGTACTTGTAATAAAACCACTTCCAGTTGTCATCCACCACCAGCACCTCGCACTTGTCGTCGGCGCTGCGGGTCATGCGCCCGGCGGATTGCACCAGCGTCTCCATAGCCTGGTAGCTCGACCAGTCCTTATCATCGGCATGGCGAGCCTGCGACACCGGGTCTTTGGTGTCGGGATAGGGCACCTTCCCGATAACGATGTACTGCGGGACGCCGTGCCCTGAGATGTCCATAGGGAAGTCGTAACCCGTAGTGACGCTGGGGGACACCAGCACCGCCGGGGCGGGGGCCTGCTTAAAGCGCTCCACCACCAGCGAGACGTCACCGGTGCTGTGCGTGAACATAATGCCCTTATAGCGGGAGCGCGAGAGCAGCATCTTGGCACGCTCGTAGCTCACGGTGAAGATAATCCCCTTCCTGTCCTGGCGGCGCTGGATAATCTGGTCGATGCGGGAGCACCAGATTGTCGAGCCATAGTCATCGGTGCGGTAATTGATACGGGCCGTCGGGATATGCCATATCTGGGTGTTCTGCGGCGGGAAGTGCGAGTCGGCTTCGAGCCATGACCGCGAGCCGTTGGACGGCACGCCCAAGTAGTCACAGGCACGGTGCGACAAGATAGCCGACATCAGCAGCACTTTGGGCGCGGTGCGGAACAGGTGCGACCCGTAGCCGGACACCCACTTGGGGACGAAGCGGTAGCCCCGGTAGATCGGCTGGATAACCCACTGCTCCCCCAGCATGGATAACCGCTCCAGCTTGGCGGCCAGAGACTTAGCAGAGCGGTAGGAGCGCGAGACGGAGCCGGGGACTGCCGACCCCTGCTGGCGGCGCTGCTTCATGTCCTGCTCGACGCTGGCGACGTGGTGTTGCGCCGTGGGCAACGACACTTCCGCCCACGACCGCCAGACGTTCCACTGGTCGGCGGACTGCGGGAAGTCGAGGCCGATAGGCTGGATGTCGGGGCGTGAGAGGAAGATGGTCAGGTAGCTCTCCATGGAGGCGAAGGCTTGATGCGCCTCGTCCAGCACCAGCAGGCCGACATCGCCCAAACCCGATGAGAAGTTGGACTGCGCGAGCCAGTAGGCGTAGTTGGTTATGACCAGCTTGGCGGATAGCGCACGGGCGAGCTGGACGCGGTAGGGGCACTGTTCTTTAAGGGCACAGGGGAGACCGTCGTGGCAGGGGCCTTCGTCGGCGGTCATGCCATTGACGAGGATGCAGGGGAAGTTGTTTTGGCCGACCACACTCACACCACCGATAGCACCCGCGTCGTTACAGTTATGTGACGCCAGTCCATCCGCCAGTAGGGTGTTAGTGCTTGTTGATACCGCAACGACTTCGTGCATACCGATATACTCTCGGCCAGTAACGGTACACGACCGTAGGTCAAAGACACTACCCAAAACGTCAGGGTCAAACTTCTCTAGCAACCGTACGGGTCTAACCTGACCGAGAAATCGTAGAATATCAGACCGACGGTGAAAATTCAAGACATGACAGGCATCTTTATTAGAGTGCCCCGACTCCGTAAATGCAAAAGATAAGAGACGCAGCATACGCTTGACAGTGGCCAACACTACGTTATCGTTTTGTGCGAATGATAGCCCAACATTATCACCATTAGACATATGGCCGTCACCGAATCGCCTCCGGCCGTGAGCCTGATACAATGAGCCTTCACCATCATACACTCCCGCTAGGTAGCCTGCTGCGTATGAGCTATCCGTATCCCAGACATCAAGGAACTTAACAATCTTGGATGCATACCTCCCGCCAACGCGTAGATGAGAGGTATCTCGCCAGAAACGCACTCCTCCGCCTAGACCGCCATTCGCGACTAGCCATTTATGGTCGGCGCTACAAACAAC
>Ga0172375_10009135_pt1 | contig 13130 bp, 11 predicted proteins | sample LakKiv1m_FD_114537 | JGI IMG/M metagenome (GOLD analysis project Ga0172375, IMG submission 114537) | Freshwater microbial communities from Kabuno Bay, South-Kivu, Congo - kab_092012_11.1m | ecosystem: Environmental > Aquatic > Freshwater > Lake | place: Democratic Republic of the Congo...
CATATCAGATTCTATGAACGGAGCGCCAAAAATTTCAAACGGCCGTGTGGTGCCTCTCCCCTCACTGAGATTGGTCCCCTCCAGAAGGCACATGCCGGGATATACTATTGCTGTATCCAGTGTCGGCATATTAGGGGAGGGCATAATCCATGTAAGGCCAGTTTCATCAAACCACATCTTCCGCTTCCAGCCCTGCATAAGGATAACATGAAAATCCAGAGACGGATAAAATTCATTTCTTAAGTAATTACCTATTTCTCCTATTGTCATGCCATAACGAACGGGCAAGGGACGCTGCCCAACAAAAGATGCATAAGCCATATCTAAAATAGGACCTTCTGTGATATGTCCTCCAATAGGATTAGGCCTGTCAAGGATGACTGTTGATTTATCCATTTCAAGACATGCCTGCATGCAGAGTTCCATTGTCCATATGAACGTATAATAGCGCGAACCTACATCCTGAACATCTATTACCATCACATCAATATCCTTCAGCATTGCCGGCGCGGGTTTTCTTGTATGACCGTAAAGGCTGAATACTGGAATTCCTGTGTTGGCATCGAGAAATCCATCCCATTCAACCATATTGTCCTGTGTCTCCCCATGGATTCCATGCTGCGGGCCAAAGAGGGCCTTCAGTTCAAGCTTTCTTGATTTAACAAATAGATTAACCGCATGTTCCAGCCTTCTGTTTACAGAGGCAGGATGTACAAGTAGCCCTATACGTGAGCCTTTTAGTTTTTTGGGCCAGTTTTTCTCGAATATTTCCAGGCCGGTTTGAATTGGTGTATCAGGCATTTTCCTCAATATTTTAGTTGATTTCGGTTTTTTAAACCACTGAGACACAAAAACAGCAAGGAAACACTAAATTTATTTTTTAGTAATCCCATTGCCTCGGCGAGTTGCCTCCGCTTGTAAAAAGCTTTTCTTTGAGAAATATTAAAAATATCTTATCCAATGTTATCGCTGGATCATTAAAACAGAATTTACCCATCAACTGTAAAAGTTATTGTCATCTGAGCCAATTGCAAAAGTCTAAAAACTTAATAAAATGTCATTCTGAGCGAAGCGAAGAATCTTGCAAAATCAATATGTTATAAGACCCTTCACTTCGTTCAGGGTGACAAAATAGGGACTTTTGCAATTGCCTCATCTGCCTTATTTTTTTATGCAAGTTTAGGCTTGTTCTTGACATCATTATGAGCGTATGCTTATAATGATCTATGTCGAGACCGAAAAAATACAGATGCATCAGATGTGAGCCGTATGCCACATATTTTAAACCGAGGGGCATTCCACTTATCGATCTCGATGAGATTTCAATTACCATGGATGAACTCGAGGCAATCAGGCTTGCTGATTATGAAGGGCTTTACCATGGAGATGCAGCTATGAGGATGAAAATATCAAGACAGACATTTGGAAGAATCTTAAATGGAGTACATAGAAAGGTTGCAGAATGCCTTATAAAAGGTAAAGCTTTAAAAATAGAGACCAAATACAAGGAGGAACAGGTATGAAAATATGTTTTCCGGTTTTAAAAGCTGAAGGTATGGAGAGCGAGGTCTATGGACATTTTGGTTCTGCACCAGTATTCCTATTTGTAGAAACTGATGGTAACCATTTAACAAGTGTCAATAACAGAGACCAGCATCATGTGCATGGCGCGTGTAATCCTATGAAGGCTTTGAATAATCAAAAGGTTGATGTAGTCGTAGTTGGCGGGATTGGCGCAGGTGCATTGAGCAGATTGAATCAACTGGGCATTAAGGTTTTTCAGGCCCGGGCATCAACTATAAAGGAGAATATTATGATGTTAAATAATCAGAACCTGCCTGAATTTACTCTTTCACACTGCTGCTCAGGCCATGGTCAGTCTGGTTGTGGACATTAAAATTTCTCTAAGCTCTGCTGAGGGAAGGTTCATTTCATTAAATGGAGATTTTATGGAATTGTGTCAATCGAGGCGAATTTGGGTTCATGAAGTGGTAGCAGTATGTCTGCCATGTCTCTAACCTTGAGCACAATATCGTATGCCTCATAAACATTGACATGAGTCCCGGGTGGAATGACATCCATCTCCATTGCCCTAATCTTTGGAGGAGGATTGAAATTTTCCATTATGACACAAAATCCTGTTATAGCAGCTTTGCCCCGGGAAGTGTCTGCCATTACTGTTAATCCTCCCTCAGTATGAGCTGGAGTATGGATGACCTGTATCCCGGGAAGAATTTCTATATTTCCGGTAATCGTTTTTATCTGGCCGTTCTTTTCCACATCCACGATAAAATCTTCATTGTAACGGAAGTCCAGCGGATGGGGGGTGTGTATTCTCTCTAATTCTTTTTCATGAACATAAAATACAGCGTTTACGCATTTATCATCATTTTCGCAGTGGTCATTATGTAAATGGGTATGGATAACGATATCTATGTCTTTTGGGGAGAGACCCCAGCGGCTCAGGCCTTCCTCAAACTTGTAAATTTTCCCACCAATGGATTTTTCAATGCCCTTAGATTGCAGCGGACTCAATTCTCCCGTATCTACCAGTATCTTCTGGTCTCTTCCTTCAAGATACCAGCAATAAATGGGAATGGTATAAGGCTCTCCATAACCATATTGATACGTCATCATACCTTTATCGAATGCCTTTGTCCCCATCACAATGGGATGTATTTTATATTGTTTTGAAGTCTTCATATGATACTCCTTTTGTTCTCCTTTTGTTTACATTAAAGCATGACATCCTTCAGCAACAACTCCAATAGTAATAATATAACAATTTTAGTAACAATTTTAATATATTGTAATGATAATATTATTTTAGTTAAAATAACTGGTCTAAAATGGCAGTGAATCAGATACGGGAAAGAAATTAGCATAATATCAATTAATTCAGATAATTCAGAGCATTATAAAACTTATTTTTGACAATCTGTAATATAAAAACTTGAACTGATAAAAGGAGAGTTAATTATGTTGTTACGCATTTTCCCTTTCTTGGAATTGCTAAAAAATTACAATCTTGCCAAATTAAGGGCTGACGCAATTGCTGGGCTGACGGTAGCTTTGGTACTTATACCTCAATCTATGGCTTATGCTCAATTGGCCGGATTGCCGTCATATTACGGATTATATGCAGCCTTTTTGCCGCCGTTGGTAGCTGCATTGTTCGGCTCTAGCAGACAGCTTGCAACAGGGCCTGTAGCAGTCGTTTCACTTATGACTGCGGCTTCTTTAAGCCCACTTGCAACTGCAGGGAGTGAAAGCTACATTGGATATGCTATTTTGCTCGCTTTAATAGTTGGAGTTTTTCAGTTTCTTTTAGGTGTCTTGAGACTCGGATTAGTCGTCAATTTCCTATCCCATCCTGTTGTCAACGGTTTCACCAACGCTGCTGCAATCATTATTGCCACCTCGCAATTATCTAAGATGTTTGGAGTTTCCGTAGACAGCGCTGAGCACCATTACGAGACAATTATACGGGTTATTCAGGAAGCCACGCACTATACACACTGGCCCACTTTGATAATGGGCATAGGGGCTTTCGCAATAATGTATGGGTTGAAAAAGGTCGCTCCCAAAATACCTAATGTCCTCGTAGCAGTTGCCATTACGACTGTCATTTCATGGGCAATAGGATTCGAACATAATGTCAAGGTGGATGTGTCAAAAATTGATTCTCCAAAAGCAAAAGAATTTATAGCAAGTTTCAACAAAACACTGGATGAAATTTCGGTGTTGGGAAAAGAACGAACAGAAAATACCAGGCAAATGGAAGCAGCCCAAAAAAACAATAATAAAATCGAATTCCTTAATCTAAAACGGAATGAAGATGTTTTAAATATAACTATGGAGGAGTTAAAAATAAAAGAAGCTTCTCTTAGAAAGGAAATCAGGAATTTGTTTTTCAGCGGCGTAAAACAGCCTGATGGTTCTTTAACATTTTATCTGAAAGACGAAATGCCCCAAAATGCAAATCCTGACGGCAGAATATGGCGCATTAAAGCGGGAACTAAACCGATAAAGGAAGATTCCATTCTCGTGACAGGCGGCGGCGCTGTTATCGGGGTAGTTCCGGAAGGGCTGCCTTCTCTTACGATCCCGCCGGTAAATTTTAATGTGATCTTTCATCTTTTGCCTTATGCCGCAATTATTTCTCTGCTGGGTTTTATGGAGGCCATCTCCATAGCCAAGGCCCTTGCAGGAAAAACAGGACAGAGATTGGACCCTAATCAGGAATTAATCGGCCAGGGGTTGTCAAATATGGTCGGCGCTATAGGTAAAAGCTATCCCGTTTCCGGTTCGTTTTCGCGTTCAGCCGTAAACTTCCAATCAGGGGCTCTCACAGGGTTTTCAAGTGTTTTTACAAGCATGGCGGTAGTGATTGCGCTTTTGTTTTTTACTCCGCTTCTTTATCATCTGCCGCAGTCGGTATTGGCGGCCGTAATTATGATGGCTGTTATCGGTTTGCTTAACGTCTCCGGATTTATTCATGCCTGGAAGGCGCAAAAATACGACGGGATTATTTCCATCCTAGCTTTTATCTGCACATTAGCCTTTGCTCCTCATTTGGATAAAGGCATTATGGTTGGCGTAGCGCTTTCTATTTCGGTATTCTTATATAAAAGCATGAAACCGAGAATATCATTGCTGGCAAGACATGAGGACAGTTCGCTTCGTTGTGTGGAAACCCATGGGCTGCAGGAATGTAAGCATATCGCCATGGTGCGATTTGAAGGGCCGCTGTTCTTTGCCAATTCAAGCTATTTGGAAGACAGCATAAGGGAAATCATTGAGAAGAGAAAGAATTTAAAACACATCATTATTGTATCCAACGGTATCAACGAAATGGATGCGTCAGGTGAAGAAACGTTATCGCTGCTTGTAGACCGCATAAGAAGCAGGGGACTGGATATATCCTTTAGCGGTGTAAATGAAGCGGTCTTAAAAGTTCTCAAGCGTACTCATTTGCTGGAAAAAATCGGACCTGACCATTTATATCATACACCGGAACAGGCTATAAGTAAGATCTATCCTATCACGCATAACGAGGCGACTAAGAAAGAATGTCCGCTTGTGGCTGGTTACAAGATTTAGATTTTAATTCCATGGAGGGAGCAAAATGTCTATTATTACTGTATTTACAGGAACCTATTGTAATGAAGAATCGGCAATAAAGGAAATTCTAAAAAAAACAGGCTATAAATATCTGTCAGACTCCGATATCGTTTCAAAAGCCAGCAGATTGTCGGATCTTCCCGAAAACAAAGTATTTAAGGCGTTTTCAGCAAAGACATCTGTTTTCAATCAACTGACCCATGAAAAAGAACGTTCTATTACGTATCTAAAGCTTGCTGTAGCCGAAATGCTTATTGAAGATAATATCCTTATCAATGGTTTCACAAGCCTTCTGATACCCACGGGAATTGCATATGTTCTTAGAGTTTGTCTCATCGCTGATATGAAATACAGGGTTTCCCTAGCAAGTTCATCCGGGATGTCCGAGAACGAAGCGCTTAAGATGATCCATAAAAGCGACGAAGATAAGATATCCTGGACAAAAAGCATTTTAGAAAAAGATGATCCCTGGGATATTTCGATTTATGACATGGTTTTGCCCACTGATAAAATGCCTCCTGAGGACATAGCAAATTTAGTAGAGAAGTCTTTAGAAAGAGATATTCTAAAAGCTTCTGTAGATAGTGAAAAAGCAATTCAAGATTTTATTTTAGCATCCCGGGTTGAGACCGCATTGGCCAAAGAAGGACATATTATTGCTGCAGAGGCTGATGCCGGGGCGCTAACTTTAACAATAAACAAACAAGTGCTTTTGCTGAAACGACTGGAGGAAGAACTGCAATCAATAGCCGGTAAGATTCCAGGGGTAAAATCCGTTGCAACTAAAGTAGGCAAGAAATTTTATCAGGCGGATATTATTAGAAAGTATGACTTAGAAATGCCTTCCAAACTACTCATTGTGGACGATGAGCGGCAGTTTGTTCGGACCTTGTCAGAAAGACTGCGGTTAAGAGAAATAGGCTCTGTAATTGCATATGATGGCGAAACCGCACTTGATATGATAAAAGAGGAAGAACCCGAGGTTATGATTTTAGACCTGAAAATGCCAGGGATTGACGGCCTCGAGGTTTTAAAACGAGTAAAACAGACCAATCCTCTTATCGAAGTTATTATCCTTACGGGACATGGCTCAGAGGCAGACAAAGAATTATGTATGGAACTGGGGGCGTTTGCATATCTTGAAAAACCTGTGGATGTGAGTGTTCTGAGCGAGACTATTCAGAAAGCCAATGAAAAAATAAAGCAAAGCAGGCAAAATAAATAATCTGTTGGATACTCCTTTGCAACATCAATGTGGTCATTTGGTGGTCATTCTGGGTCAGGCTTGAGTTTGTGAATTTGAGTTTCCGGCAGGGGAACCCTTAGTGAGTCTGTATATATTTCTCGAAAACCTTTCTGAAATGCAACCCGTAAATCGAAAAGGTTATTGCCATCGGGAAAAGCTTGGGACGCCTGAACATGGTCCAGAAAAAGAGTCTCCAGTAATGAAACCTTTCTTTTCCTAGGATACCGAGAATAAACATTGATTTAAACAATGCGCAAAAATATTTCATGTTAAACCGAAACATCTTTTTCTGCGGGGGCATGTACTCTCTCAGGAATGTTTTGACCCTTTTATAATAATACTTGGGGGAATAAACTGTGTTGAGAATCTTTTTATATCCGCTGATGAGAATATCATAGTTCATCTTAGGGATGAAATTGATCGAGAAATCTGTATTGTCGCCAGAGGTATCTTTCAGAAGCCTCTTCTCCTTTTCAAGCCTTTGGTAGAGCTGGGTGCGCGGCAGAGCGTTTAACAAACCGACCATTGCAGTGACAATCCCACTGTCCTGGATGAACTTTATCTGTGTATCAAAAATGGTAAGAGGGTCGTTGTCAAATCCGACGATAAACCCTGCCTGAACCTGAAGACCGGACTTTTGGATCTTCTTTACGCTAGCAAGAAGGTCGCGGTTCTTGTTCTGAAATTTGCTGCATTCTGTCAGACTCTGCTCATTCGGGGTTTCGATACCGACAAATACGATATCAAATCCTGCCTTAACCATCAATTCCATCAGTTCTTCATTATCAGAGAGTTCTATGGAGGCCTGGGTTATAAAGGAGAAAGGATGCTTTCTGAGCTCCATCCATTCAGCAATTGCAGGCAGTATCTCATCCTTTAACTTTCTTTTATTCCCGATAAAGTTATCATCGACGAAAAATACCCCGCTCCTGAAGCCATACGAATAAATGCTCTCAAGTTCCCTGATTATCTGGTCTTTATCCTTTGTGCGTGGAACTCGCCCGCAGAGAAGCGTGATATCGCAGAATTCACAGTTAAAAGGACAGCCCCGCGAATACTGTATGTTTATCGTGGCATAGTGGTTCATATTGATAAGTTTCCAAAGCGGAAGAGGCGTCTTTTTTAAATCTGCCCAGTGATCAGAGGTATAAATATGTTTTGGGCAGCCATTCTTTAAATCTTCCAGGAAAAGAGGCAGTGTTACTTCTGCTTCGTTCAGTGCGAGATAGTCAACATCCCTGAACTCTTCATATGCTGTCGTGAAAAGAGGACCGCCGGCTACAATCTTGACGCCCGCTGATTTGCATCTCGTGATGATTCTTTCTACCGATTCCTTCTGAACAGCCATTGCGCTTATGAGGACCAGGTCAGCCCATCTGAGATCTTTGTCCTCCAGGCTGCTGACGTTCATATCAACAAGTCTTTTCTCCCATTCCGCTGGAAGCATTGCTGCAACAGTCAACAGCCCGAGGGGCGGGCTGCTTGCCTTTTTAAAAATAAATTTCAGGGCATGTTTAAAACTCCAGAAGGTGTCAGGGAAATAAGGATAAATAAGGAGTATCTTCACTTCGTCGTTCTTATATTTATTTGTTGTTATGCCTTCTGCTGTATTGAGATTTCTCAACCTTTAATCACGTAAATGAGAATATAATTCAATTTCGACATTTTTTACACCTGGAACGCTTTTCGCGATTTCCTCAATTTTATGAATCATTTCTTCGTCTTTAAACTTTGTGTATTTAGCTTTTATTGAGATAGCGCCATTGTCAGCAAACACTTCAATATCTGGTTTCACATCTATTAATGCAACCTTAACTTTTGCAGCAAGCAATATGCTAGCCAGAGCTTTTTGTGATTCCGGAGTTGCTTTGAATTGCTCCAACCCAACAGTATGACAAATAATATCTACCGCATCCTCTACCGTAATTTTCTTAATATGGATAACCAAATCGTAGAGACTGGGATCCCATTTGTCAATTCCATAAATATATTTGCACCATTTGCGTCTTTCTTTGTCATCATTTTTAAGAAGACGCAATGCCTCTCCTTTTGAAATTCCCTCACGTTCCATCTCGAGTTTCACGCGATCTTTCATATCAGCGATGATTCTCACCTTAAGTACGTGAGAGACATTTTTTATAAAGAAATGGCCAGCAAGACCATGGTAGACCACATTATCCTTTTGAAAATGCTCCAACATGGTAACATGCAAATAGGCCAGATATTTTTCCTTGGAGCAGTTAAATCTTTCCAGAATGGAAGGGGCGTCGTGAATGGCTCGAATCAGCTTGATCTCAGGAATATTAAATTCTTTTGATGCTTCGATTATAGTATCTCTCGCAATGCACTCATATCCCAATTTCTGGGCTATTTTCTCTGCTACCTCTTTCCCTTTGCTGTAAGAGCCCCGGGAAATTGTGATAATGGACATTATCAACTCTCCTTTAAATAATTATTTTTCTATATTATACATCAAAATTATGAGAAATGATGAAAACAATATGGAAACAATATGAAGACAATCAGAGGCTCTTGCAAAAGTCCTGAATTGTCACCCTGAGCTTGTCGAAGGGTGATATAACCATTTGATTTATGGTCATAGTTCGACAGGCTCACTATGACAGAAAAGTTTTTTTCAGACTTTTGCAAGAGCCTCCATTGCGTGGATTATTGAAGAAGAAGGATTCCGAAAAAGTCGGCATGACAAACAAGATACCCCGCAGCTCTACTACGTGGTAATTCATCCAGACCTCAATTATTTTAGATGGTAAAACTCAACGCTGACTAGTATAACGTTTCATGAAAATGTTTACAATTTGTCATTTCGAGTGGAGCGAGAAATCTTGTTCTGTATCAATAAGATAGAAAGATTTCTCCTCATAGTCGAAATGACAGTCTTTTCATGAAACGTTATAATAGAATTAACGGGACAGTCACAACCCGTTACCAGCCTTTTGATTGCAATATCTCCTTTACATGAGCTTCATGCTTTTTCTCAACGAGAACAATCCTTTTACGTTTTGCCTCAGAAATCTTTTCCATAATTTTATTCAGGTCAGCAGGTTTTTCCAGGAAATCCACAGCCCCGGCCTTTATTGCCTCAACGCCTTTTTCAACGGAGCTATGGCCTGTCAGCATAATGATTTGAACATCGGGGTTTTCGCTCCTGATACGCTTCAGGGTCTCTAGGCCGCTCATCCCGGGCATGACGAGGTCGAGTATAATTGCGTCAAAATCTTTCCCTTCCACTCTTTTGAGAGCATCCTCGCCGCTGGTAGAAGTATCAACTTTTATGCCGCGTCCCTCCAATCTCTGTGAAAGGACTTTCAGAAACTGTTCCTCGTCATCTACTAAAAGTACATCTGCCTTAATTTCTTCGGGCATTTTAATCTTCCTCCTTATAATATGATTTATGGTTAATCGTTGTCCTTATCCTTGATTATCTTTCTTGCTGTATCAAATTCTCCTTCTTCAGCAAAAGCAATTGCTAACATAGTCCTTCTCCTGGAAGGCTTTCCTGATTTTGTGCTCCAGATGATCAATGTCAGCAGGTTTTTTGAGAAAATCGAACCCTCCGAGCCTTCTTGCTTCCTCTTCATCTTTATCTGTCCCGTGTCCACTCAGAACGATGACCTGGATATCAGGATACGTTTTTTTGATCTCCTTAAGAACCTCCATACCATGCATGCCTGGCATTTTCAGGTCCAGAACAATGATATCAGTCTCCGCTTGTTTTAGCTTCGATAAAGCCTGTTCGCCGTCATATGCAGTATCGACTTTGAGGTCCCTCATTCTCAGCCGCTGAGCAAGGGTATTGGCAAAAGCAACCTCATCATCTATTAACATTACTTTTATGGCATTTTGTTTCATCTTCACCCTCCTTCGAGTTAGATACATTAACAACTCTGTGGTAGCATGTCAAGTTTTTTAGGAAAAAGTTCAACTGGGCGTCAAAGGCACACTGATAACGGTTTCTTCCTTTTCCAGTGAGATATTTCCACCTAGCTGTCTGACTACATTATCCTGCAGTTCATAAGTAAAATTTTCTTTATCTATATCCAATAAATTTCCCTTCGGGATAATCCTGATCACTGTTGAACCATTTGCTGATTCTGTTTTAATGATAAGCCTGCTGTTTTTATCAAGTCTTGCTATCTTTTCTTCAAGAAAATGAAAAACAAGAAATTGAAGCATTGCTGGGTTATTGTTCATTGAGGGAATATCCTTTTGAAATTCCTTTTCAAGGCTTATTTTTCTCTGGTTTGCAAATCTCGTTAAAAGGGCAATTAGTTCTTCCAGGGTTTCATTTACATTGAAGCTGGAAATCTCAGTATCCATTCTGTGGGAGAACCGATTGAGATACCGAAAGAGGTCGTTTGTCTTTTCTATATGCTCTTCAATCGAATGAATAATCTCAAGATATTCGCCAGGTTCATTCCTGGATTTTTTCCCTAACTTTATCATGTCTCCCATTAATCCAGCCGATTCTTTTATAATAGATATATAATTCTTGATTTCATGGGTAAATGCTGCCAGGATTTTCCCAATGAAGCGTAGCTGAAGGAGCCTCAAAACCTCGTTTTTATTTTCCATATGCTACCTCCATACATTTACTCCTTTTTTCTTTTTCCATGAGCTTTATCGATTTTTGAAGTCAGTTCTCCTATATCTATTGGTTTCATGATATATTCAAAGGCTCCACTCTTCATTCCTTCTTCTACGCTTCGTACGTCTCCATGGCCAGTCAACATAATAACCTCAATAGCAGGGTCAAATTTTTTTATGGTTTTCAGCGTCTCTAGGCCATCCATCCCCGGTATTTTCAGATCAAGTACTATTACATCGGGTGGATCTTTGTAAATAATACCCAAAGCCTCTAAGGCATTATTTGCAGTATTTACATAATAATTACGCAATTGCAATCGTTCTGCAAGCGCTAATACAAATTCTACCTCATCATCTACAAGAAGTACTTTCGTTTGTGACATACTAATCCTCCCTTATGCAGACTCAGCCTTTATCGGAACTTCAACTGTAAACGTTGTTCCTTTATTTACCTCGCTTTCAACAAGGATCGTACCACCTAACCGCTGCATGATGCCGTATGAAATGGACAGTCCGAGGCCGGTCCCTCTACCCTTTTCTTTCGTTGTGTAGAAAGGTTCAAAAGTGTGTTTCAGTTTATCTTTGGGAATCCCGATACCATTATCTCTTATTGAGATTTGGACAAATTTCCCTTCTTTTAAAGCTGAATAGACCTCAATCTGACCGCCTTCTTCTACGGCATCAATAGCGTTGTTAATGATGTTCAGGAACACCTGCTGAACTTGTCCTTTATCGGTCTCTACTTTAGGAAGGTTTTCCATCAGATTCAGTTTTAAATTGATATTCCTATATAAAATCTCTTTTTCAAGGAATTCTATCACTTCTCTGATGGCATCGTTCAGGTCAATTATATCATGGCCGAGATCCATTCTCCTTGAAAATCCCAGGAGGCGATGGGTAACGGTCCGGCAGCGGTTCACACTTTCAAATATCCCGGTAAGCAAGACTAAAAACTTATTCTTATTGTTCTGAAGGTTCCCTGATGCCTCAAGGATGTCCTTCATTAAGCCGGCTTTCTCATTAATTATAGCAAGGGGGTTGTTGATCTCATGCGCAACACCTGCTGCGAGCCGTCCGATCGAAGCCATTTTGCTGGCATGTTCAGTCTGTGCTATTGCTTCTTCCCTTTGCTGGTCAGCTATTTTCATACGATTTACTACAATCTGTGTCATTGCTATAATGACGGTTATACCGATCAATATGCTTAATATTGAGATCACCAACAATTCACTTCTGAAGATCTCAGGGATTTTTCCATATGGAGTTGAATTAATAGTCGCCACTAAGATCCATGGTGAATTTTTTATGTCGGCATATCCATGAAAACTCTGATCATTATTCGGCTCTTTTACCTCCTTTACTAAAATGCCTTGTTGGGGAAGAGCGAAATTTTCTTTTAATTTTTCCAGCATGTTTCCATGGAATCGAGAAGAAGTTTGGAGGATACCTGCATGGTTGATAATAAAAGCGTCGTCGTTTTCTCTGAGATTAATAGAAGATGCATATTTCATCAGTTTTTGCTCGTCGATCGTGGCTCTTAAAATCCAGAAGTTTCCCTTCTCCGGGCGATCCTTTTTTACAGCAATTGCAAAATGGGGCATTCTTCTATAACCCATAAAGACATCACTCACATAGGACGAACGAACAACAATTTCCTGAAACCAGTCATGGTTCGCATAGTTTCTCCCTTCCAGATGATAAGGACCTATATAAGAACGCTGAATGCCATTTGAGTCAATTACTCCGATATCAACTAGCCCACTAAATTCCCTTTTGAATTTCGAGAAGACATCAGCAAGTATTTTCTGATCTGATAACTGTTCATAGGTATAAGCAGATGAAAGAAACCTTAGCCCAGAAAGTCTTTCATCTAAAAAGGACTCTATGGATTGTTTCGTATTCCCAATTTCCCACTTGAATTGATTACGAAAATCGTCTTTCAGAATTTCCTGGAACCAGAAGTAGCTTATCGTAACAACAATAAACAAAGGAACGAGCGAAAAAATTGTCCCAAGCAAAATTATTCTTATTTTTAAACTAGTATAACGGTCTGCGCCAAGGAAACGGAAGTAGTCGAGTGGATAAAATAAGTTATGCAGAAAGGCAATAATATTTTGCGGCATTCTGTTTTTTGGTTCTTTAGAAGTTTGCATTA
>Ga0172375_10009136_pt1 | contig 13127 bp, 12 predicted proteins | sample LakKiv1m_FD_114537 | JGI IMG/M metagenome (GOLD analysis project Ga0172375, IMG submission 114537) | Freshwater microbial communities from Kabuno Bay, South-Kivu, Congo - kab_092012_11.1m | ecosystem: Environmental > Aquatic > Freshwater > Lake | place: Democratic Republic of the Congo...
CAAGAAATTATCTAAATGCGGCAATTTGATATTTATCTGCGGCCATTACGAGGGGGTAGATGAGAGGGTCAGGCAGTATCTGGTTGATGAAGAGATCTCAATCGGGGATTATGTTTTAACCGGAGGAGAGCTTCCGGCCATGGTTCTGGTGGATAGTATAGTCAGGTTGGTCCCGGGGGTGCTGGGGGATAAAAATTCCTTGAATTTTGAGTCATTCGAAGGTAATCTATTAGAATATCCGCAATACAGCCGGCCGGCTAAATTCAGGAAGTGGCTAGTCCCGGAAGTTTTGGTTTCCGGGGCGCATGATAAGATTAGCGCCTGGCGCAAGTCTGAGGCGTTAAAGCGGACAAGGCAGAGAAGGCCGGATTTACTTAATAAAAACAAGGGTAATGGAAAGGAGCAGTAATGGATATTAAGACAATTGAAGCAGGTTTTACGAAGAAAGAGATGCCGAAGTTTAACGTTGGGGACACGGTGAAAGTGCTTACCAGGATCCCTGAAGCTGATGGTAAATTCCGCCTGCATCCGTTTGAGGGCGTGGTAATCGCAAAAAGCAATTCCGGGATCAAGCTGAATTTTACGGTAAGAAAAGTCTCGTTTGGCGAGGGGATTGAGCGCGTATTCCCGTTGTATTCACCGAGCATTGAGCGTATTGAGATTATCCGTTCGGGAAAAGTTAAGCGTTCCAAGCTTTATTACTTAAGAAGCAAGATCGGCAAGCACGCCACAAAGATAGAGAGTAAAGAAGAAAAAGCGAATTAGTGCTGCGATACGAAAGAAAACTAAAAAAACTCGGGTTTGATTTAGTTATCGGGGTAGACGAGGCAGGCAGGGGGCCGTTAGCCGGTCCGGTAGTAGCTGCCGCGGTATTATTAAAGAGTTGCGAGTTTTCTAACCGCATTGACGATTCAAAGAAATTAAGCCCGGAAAGAAGAAAAAAGGCGTTCTTTGAAATTAAGAAAAAATCTTTATGCGCGGTTGCTTCGGTAAACCATCTCCGGATTGACCGGATCAATATTCTGCAGGCTACTATTTTAGCTATGCAAAAGGCGGTCTCCGGATTAACCAGCCAATTAAGCCCCGCGGAGCTGAAACGCGTATTCATAATTATTGACGGCAATATGCGGGTGGGCTTAAGCCTCCCTTATAAGAGTATAGTCAGGGGGGACGCGAAGTCCTTAAGCATTGCCGCCTCTTCCATATTGGCCAAGGTTCATAGGGACGCCATTATGGAAAAATTCCATAAGCTTTATCCCGAGTATGGTTTTGATAAACACAAGGGCTATCCTACTGCCGAGCACCGGCGTATTTTAAGAAGCATAGGCCCTTCGGCAATCCATCGAAAAACTTTTTTAAAGTGCCTGGAAAAAACTTAAAATTCGGCAAACAAGCTGAAAGCGCGGCAGTAGAATTCTTAAAAGGCCGCGGGTATAAAATTATTAAATGTAATTATAGAACCAGGTTCGCTGAAATAGATATCATCGCAAAGGATGAAGGGGTTATCTGTTTTATTGAAGTAAAGGCCAGGCATTCAAAATTGTTCGGCGAGCCGGCTGAAGCGGTTTCTGCGCTAAAACAAAACAAGATTTCTAAAGCAGCAATCTGTTATTTGAGAGAGAATAATCTATTGGACCAGACAGCCCGTTTTGATGTTGTATCGGTTTTATATGAAGGCGGACGCCCGGGAATAGATTTGATTAAGGACGCGTTTGAATTAAGTTCAACTTTTACCATTTAAAAATATGGAATATAAAAATCAAAGTTTAGTTAAATACCTGGATGACCTTTCCGCTAAGCTTGCCGCCCCCGGAGGGGGCTCTGCCGCAGCTTTGAACGCGGCGATGGGCGCAAGTTTAATCAGTATGATGGTCAATTTTACCCTGGGTAAACCCAGGTATAAAGCCTTTGAGCCGGAGTTAAAACAGATATTAGCTAAATCCGAGAAATTAAGAAGTGATTTCCTGGTGTTGGTGGATTTAGATGTAATCGCCTATCAAAGCAAAGATATACGCAAGGCTTTGGATGTGCCGTTGATGCTGGCGAGGCTCTGTTGCGAGGCAGCAAGGTTATGCCCGCCGTTGGTGAAAAAAGGTAACCCTAATTTAATAACCGATGTGGCGATAGCCGCGGTATTCTTTGAATCGGCTTTTGTTTCCGCCTGTTTTAATATAGAAATTAATTTAAAGAGTTTGGGCCAGAAAAAATTGGCGCAGGGGATTAAGAAAGAAATGATCCAGAAAACCAGGATTATACAGAAGATTCGTAAAGATACGGAGGCCGGCGTTGGCAAAGTTATTAGAGGGTAAACCTATTGCCTTAAAGATCCAGGAAGAGATAAGGCAGAAAGTGCATGCTTTAGGTTTTACTCCGGTGCTCTCCAGTATTATGGTTGGAGATAATTTATCGGCCGAGACATATGTTGAATCACAGAAAAAAATCGCCGGGAATTTGGGCATAGATTATCAATTTCATAAATTAAAGGCGGGCACTTCCGAGGATGAGCTAAGCGCTTTCATTGAGAAGTTGAATTCGGATAAGTCGGTTAACGGGATAATCATCCTGATGCCCCTGCCGGCTCAGTTGGATTGTAAAAAGATTATCCGCAATATTTCTCCGGATAAAGATGTTGAAGGCATACACCCATTTAATATCGGCAAGCTTTTGCTTGGCAGGACGCGTATTATTCCTTGCACCGCCGGCGCAGTGATGGAATTATTAGATTCTACCGGCATAGACCTCTATGAGAAAGAAGCGGTAGTTGTCGGCTGGAGCGAAGTTGTCGGCAAGCCGATTGCGATGCTCTTATTAGAAAAAATAGCCACGGTTAATATCTGCCATAAGATTGGCTCGCGGGATGCCGGGAATCTGGAGAAACATGTACGCCGGGCAGAAGTGCTTGTTACAGCCGCAGGCAAAGCCGGTTTAATTAAAGGCGAATGGATTAAAGAAGGGGCAATTGTCGTGGATGTGGGTATTAATTGCCTGAAGGATAAGATAGTCGGGGATGTGGAGTTTGAGAAGGCTCAAAAGAGCGCCGGTTATATTACTCCTGTGCCGGGAGGGGTAGGGCCGTTGACTGTCGCGATTTTAATGCGCAACCTGGTTGAGGCAGCTAAGCTTCAGCACTAATGAATCTGTCATTTTTCTCGCTCAGGTCGATTTTCTACGCCAATGATCTTTCGTATTCCGGTGGCTGCGGAACTCGTGGTTTTTGTTCTAACAAAAACCACTCAAACATCCTCGCCATCCCGGAGTTGTCGCTAATCGCTCCACCGGGAATTCCGGAATACTCAAGCTCCATTGGCTAAAATCGACATTCGCTGCGAAAATTGCCAGATTCATTCTTTGTAAAATAAAAGTTACACATTAAGTGTAACAAAGATTTATTATTAGCGGGTGGCGAGGATTGGACTCGAGCGGCATCTCAAAATTTGAGCGGGCATGGTTGCCCCGCTAATATAGATTAGGCAGAGCGAAAATTTTGCCGAAGCGTAGCGAGCCACGCTGGGGCGAGCAAGCCTGCCTGCCGGCAGGCAGGCGGTGCAGCGAGAGACAAGACTCGACAGGACCCGCTAAAACTTGGAAAGTTATGACATTTAAAGAGAAAATACAGGCGGGGAAATTCCTGCTTACTTCAGAGGTTGGCCCGGCTAAAGGTATTCATACGGATCAACTGCTTGCCGAGGCAGAGCTTTACCATTCCAAGTCGGACGCGATAAACGTAACTGACCTGCAGAGTTCAATAATGCGGCTGGGTTCGCTCACCGTCAGTTACCTGCTTAAACAAAAAGGTTTTGAGCCGATTTATCAGCTTACCTGCCGCGACCGTAACCGCCTGGCCCTGCAATCAGATTTATTATCCGCGGCTGCCTTGGGAATAGAGAATATTTCAATTTTAACCGGAGACCATCCCAGCCGGGGTGACCATCCGGAAGCCAAGCCTGTATTTGATTTGGATTCAGTACAGTTGCTGCAGGTAGCTAAAAAATTAGAAGCCGGACAGGATATGAAAGGCAATAAGCTGGAAGGGGTTGCTCCGAAATTCTGCCTCGGCGCGGTAGTTAACCCGGGTGCTGATCCATTAGAGCCGCAGATTATGAAGATGGAGAAAAAAATAGCTGCCGGAGCGGAGTTTTTTCAGACCCAGGCGGTTTTTGATTTAAGGGCATTTGAAAATTTCATATCTAAGACAAAACATTTGAAAACACCGGTTATGGCCGGGATTGTTTTATTGAAATCAGCGGCTATGGCCCGCTATATGAATAAACATGTTGCCGGTGTATTTGTGCCGGATGACCTGATTAAGGAAATGGAAGAAGCTAAAGATAGGGCGGCTGTCTCAGTTGAAATTGCCAGCCGGCTGATTAAAAAAATAAAACCTATGTGCCAGGGCATCCATATTATGCCGATTGGCTGGAATAAAATTATGCCTCTTGTTTTGGAGGCCAGTGGATTATAATGTCTAACCTTCCGCAGATACCTGGAGCCAGGAAAAAAGGGGTAATTTTCTTAAGCTCTGAGGATGATTTTAAGAAAATTGATGAGTATCATATTAATGATACTGTTTGTATTGACGGCCCATCCGGACTTGCATTTAGCCTGGCCGAATCAATCCATACAAAATATAAAGTCGGAGTCAAGGTTGTGAGTTCAGATAAACCTCAAAAGGAATTGCCTGTGGATATTGAGGTAATAGGCAGCCCGATTCAGGAGATTGTAGGCGAGGGCAGGGCAGAGGCGGTTAAATTTAAAGACGGAAAGGCAGTCGGCGCATGCCTGGTTATATTTATTGACAGGGCAATGGCAGATAAGGAGCAGGATTTGGATAAAAAGGAAGATAAAACTGATTTACTTGTGCAGCTTGGGGTAAAAGGCTCTGAGGCAATATTAAACCTTACCCGCCAGGCTTTAGATAACGCGCTTAGCCAGAAAGGCAAAGACGGAAAAATAGAATTTCCCGAAACAAATTACTATTTGCCTTTAATTAATGCTTTGTTAGGCATTGAGGTAAAAACTCTGGGGGATTGCCAGCTTGCTTTTTCCCAGGCTGAGGCTTTGGCTAAAAATGAGGCTGCCTCCGGCGGATTGATTATTAATACCCTGGGAGGGATTTTAAATAAAGGAGTTGCTACTTTAATCTGCGAAGAGATCCTGGCGGCTTTAGCAGTATTAAATCACGAGCATCCCAAGGGGGGGATAGGTTTTATCCCGGATAAGGTTTTGAGGTCACTGGGCCTGCAATTAGTTGACGGCAGGATCGCCGGAATTGCCGTAATCCTGGGCCCGGCTAAAGATGAACAGTCTGCCGCGGATTTAATCCGTAATTTTCAATCCCGGAGCATTGTCAGCTTGCTGGCGGGAAATGTTAACGGCGTTACTTTCAGGAAACAGCTTGAAAACAAAGGTGTTGAGCTTGGGCTTGAAAATTATATTGTTGAGTTGGGCGAAGATTACCTATCGGCTATTTACGCGGTGAATTTTGCCGCCCGCGCGCCCCTTATTTACGGCGGTTTTAAATCCGGCCAGTGGGAGGGAGTCGCAGATTATATACGTAACCGCGTGCCGGCATTTGTACTGCTGCTTAACCATGTTGATGAAGTCCTGGTGGCTACCGGTTTAGGGGTTTTGGCTTTTGGACTGCCTATCATTACGGATTTAGATGTCCCGCAGCTGCCCAAAATTGATACGACTTTATTTGAGGCTTTAGTTACGGAGCAGGATTATCAGAAGCTGGCGTCCAAATGTATTTTGACCCGCGGGATAAAAGTAAAAGTTGCTGAAGTGGCTGTGCCTGTGCCGTACGCCGCGGCGTTTGAAGGCGAACGCGTGCGTAAGGAACAGTTGGCAGTTGAATTTGGAGGGAAATCCGGTCCAGCCCTGGAATTCTTAAGCATCAAAAACGAGGATAGCGTTGAAGACGGCAGGGTAGAATTAAAAGGCCCGGATATTGACCAGCTTGCCCCGGGGTCAAAATCATTGCCCCTGGCGATTGTAGTTGATGTTTTTGGCCGTAAAATGCAAAAAGATTTTGAGCCGATCCTGGAGCGTCAGATACACCGTTTTATAAATTACGCTATGGGTTTAATGCATATGGCCCAGCGCGACATGGTCTGGATAAGAATATCCAAAGACGCCTTTGATAAGGGTTTCAGGCTTAAGCACCTGGGGGTTATTTTGCATGCCATGCTGCATCAGGAGTATAGCGCCATAGTGGATAAAGTGCAGGTCAGGCTTTATACTAACCAGGAGGATGTGGATAGCTTAATTGCCAATGCCCAGAAAGTTTTTAACGACCGCGATGAAAGGCTGGCGGGGATGACTGATGAAAGCGTAGATACATTTTACTCTTGTTTATTATGCCAGTCCTTTGCTCCGAATCACGTTTGTATTGTTACTCCTGAACGTTTAGGTTTATGCGGGGCATACTCCTGGCTTGATGCTAAAGCATCTTTTGAGATTACTCCTACCGGGCCTAATCAGCCGGTTGAGAAGGGCAATCTTTTAGACCAGCGGCTTGGCCAGTGGGATAATGTTAACCAGTTTGTACAGCAAAAATCCAATAAGACTATTGATGTTGTAAGCATGTATTCTTTAATGGACGGGCCGCAGTCATCTTGCGGATGTTTTGAATGTATTGTGGCGATTGTCCCTGAAGCAAACGGCGTGATGATTGTAAACCGTGATTATTCCGGGCTGACTCCTTCGGGGATGAGTTTTACTACTTTAGCCGGCTCTGTCGGCGGAGGAGTGCAGACCCCCGGGTTTTTAGGAGTGGGTAAACTATACATCACAAGCAAAAAATTTATCTCAGCCGAAGGCGGGTTAAAACGGGTAGTCTGGATGCCTAAAGAGCTGAAAGAGGCGCTGACGGATAAGTTAAAAAAGCGCTCCGAGGAAATTGGGGAGCCGGATCTGCTGGATAAGATTGCTGATGAAACAGTCGCGGTGAGTTCTGATGAGCTTCTGGTTTTCTTGCAGAAGGCAGCTCATCCGGCATTAAGCATGGATCCGATTATTTAAATAGAAAATTCTTGACGTAAGTGTATTAAATGTATATAATTAATGAAACAAAAATGAATATTCACTTCCTGCCTAAATTCATATTTACCACAATCATCACATTATTCGTTTTTTGCTTTGGCGGTTTTCTTTTTGCCCAGGATGATGCGGCTGATACTGCGTCTACAGAAGTTAGCGGGGCATTGCCGGATCAGGCCAGGAGATACCGTGAAGAGGGGCTGGAAAATCAGCGCCTGGGTAACATTCCCGCGGCGATGGCTTTGTACCAGAAAGCAATTGCCCTGGATCCGTCTTACGCGGTTGCTTATAATGATTTAGGAGTTATTTATGAAGCTGCCGGTTTTCCCGAGCGGGCAAAGGAAAGTTATTTCAGGGCGATTAAAGTAGATCCTTCCTATTTAAGTTCTTATAGCAATATAGCTCTTTTCTACGAAGAGCAGAGGGATTTGGACAGGGCTGCGTTTTATTGGGCCAAGAGGGCGGAGTTAGGCCCTATTGATGATCCGTGGACCCAGAAGGCAGCTAACCGTTTTAAAGATATCCGCGCGGTTTTATCAAACAGGCCGGCTGCCGATGCGCGGGAAGAAGATGTTTTGGGTTTGATTAAAGATGTGGCGACATATAAATCCGCATTTACCAAAGCAGACAAGGTACAGTCTCAAAACCATTTACGTAAAGCCGAAAAATATTATAATAAAAGAAAATTGACCGCGGCGCTTAAAGAGGCGTATGAAGCCCAGGATTTGGATAAGTCAGGTACAGAGGTTAAAGAATTCTTTGAGAGAGTAGATATAGACCCGGAGAGCGCCGCTGCCTATAATGATTTAGGGGTTATTTATGAAGCAGCCGGAGTCTCCGACCGGGCAGAAGAGTGTTATTTAAAGGCGATCAAGTTTGACCCCGCATTATTAAGCGCTTACGTTAACATAGCCCTTTTTTACGAAAAGAGGCGCGACCTGGAAAAGGCGGAATTTTACTGGGCAAAGCGCGCAGATTTGGGGTCATCTGAAAATCCCTGGAAACAGAAAGCGGCTAACCGGGTTAAAGATATCCGCGCAGTTTTATCCAGCAGCCCGGCTGCCGATGAGCGGGAGACAGAGGTACTCGGTTTCATTAAAGATGTGGCAAAATATAAATCTACGATCAACAGGAGCGATAAAGCTCTTTCCCGCGACCACTTTAATAAAGCCAAGCAGAGTTTTAAAAGCGGAGATTTGGCTACGGCAATCAAGGAGGCTTTAGACGCCCAGTATCTAGACCAGGATAATCCAGAGATTGAAGCATTTATTGAGAAGGCAGAGCTAAGAGCTCTGTCGCGCTAGGATAAGCGCACTGCAAAAAATCTTTCCCTATATTGAATTCCTTTTATATATTTAGTTGATGGCTGAGAAAAATTTATTCTTGATTGACGCGACTGCATTCTGCTATCGGGCTTTTTATGCCTTAAGCGGATTGAGCACTATTTCAGGGCAGCCTACTAACGCGGTTTATGGGTTTTTAAATATACTGAATAAAATATTAAAGGAGCACAAGCCGGATTACCTGGCCTGCTGTTTTGACATTTCCCGGGATACCTTCCGCCTGCAGAAGTTCGCGCAGTATAAGATGCAAAGGCCGGCAATGCCTGACGGCTTAAGTAGCCAGATACCTATAATTAAGGAAATTATCGCCGCTTACGGTATTTCAATCTTTGAAAAGAAAGGTTTTGAGGCGGATGATATTATCGCCGAGCTTGCCAGAAAAGGCGCTGCCAGGAAAATGCGCGTCACGATTGTAAGCAGCGATAAAGATATACTGCAGTTAGTGAGCAGCCGCATTTCGGTGTTTAATCCCTATAAGGATAACGGCGTGCTTTACGATGAAAAGAAAGTCAAAGATGCCTTTGGGGTCAACCCTAAGATGACGGCGGATATTATCGCGCTTATGGGTGATGATGCGGACAATATTCCGGGCGTGCCGGGAGTCGGAGAGAAGACCGCGGAAAGGCTTATTTCGGAGTTTGGCTCTCTGGAGAAGCTTCTTAAAAACATTTCCAAGGTAAACCCTGATAAGATTAAAGATTCGGTCGCCGGGAATATTGAGCGTATAAAGTTAAATAAAGAATTGATAACGCTGAATGAAAAAGTAGGCATAGAGCTGGACCTGAAGAAGGTTAAATTCGGCGCCCCTGATTATAAACAACTGAGTGCTATTTTCAAGAGATTAGAGTTTAAAAGCCTGCTCAAGGAGCTTCCTGATATGCAAGAAGAGGCTCCTGCTGAGGTTAAGCTGCATGATTCTAATCCGGAGGAATTGAAAGTTTTATTAAAGCATGCAGGAGAAATTGCGCTTTATGGCGATAAAGCGGATGATTTATTTTTTGCAATAGATGGTAAAATATTCGGCGCTAAGCAGTGCGAGAAGGAATTAGCAACAGCGATAAGCAACAGCCGGATAAAGAAATCCGGCTACGACCTTAAGAAATTGAAAGTTTCTCTTTTCAGGCAGGGGCAGATTTTAAACGGCCTGGATTTTGATGTGATGATCGCCGCTTACCTGCTTAATCCTTCGCGTTCAAGCTACGCGTTGGCTGACCTGGCTTTAGAAAACCTGGGTGAATTTCTCCGTGACGATAAGCTGGAGGCAAAGAAATCCTTAAGCCTGGTGCTTGAATTAATACCGGTACTGAAGAAAGCCCTGAGAGAAAAAGGCCTGCTGGAATTATTTTGCGACTTGGAGATGCCTTTGGTCAGCGTTCTGGCGGAGATGGAGCAGGCCGGGATAAAACTGGATTTAAAATTACTTAAAGAACTTTCGCATGATCTTGAAAAAAGGCTGATAAAATTAATCGCGGATATTTATGAATCAAGCGGGACGCAATTTAATATTAATTCTCCAAAACAGCTGGGGCAGGTTTTATTTGAAAAGCTGCATTTGCCGGTAATCAAGAAAACAAAGACCGGCCCGTCTACTGATGAAGAAGTGCTCAGGCGCCTGAGCCAGGAGCATACGCTTCCGGCGCTGTTGTTAGAGTACCGGCAGTTGACTAAGTTGAAAAATACTTATGTTGACGCGCTCCCCAAACTGGTAAACCCTGGAACCGGCAAGGTGCATACATCTTTTAACCAGACTGGCACCGAAACCGGCAGGCTTAGCTCAAGCAATCCTAATTTGCAGAATATCCCGATCAAGACAGATATAGGGGCTAAGATCCGCCAGGCGATTATTGCTTCGGGTAAAGACCATTGCCTGCTGTCCTGTGATTATTCGCAGATAGAATTAAGGGTGCTGGCGCATCTTTGCGGGGATAAAACTTTAGTTGAGGCGTTCCATAATAACCAGGATATACACCGCCTGACTGCTTCGTTGATTTATAATATCAGCGAGTCAGAGGTTGTTGATAATATGCGTGAGGTGGCAAAAAGAGTTAATTTCGGTATTGTCTATGGCCAGAGCGCTTATGGTTTGAGTAAAGACCTGGGGATACCGGTTATGCAGGCGCAGGATTTTATTGACGCCTATTTCCTGCGTTATCCGAAAGTAAGGGAATTTATTGACTCCCAGATTAATAAAGCCAGGAATGAAGGATTTGTCACCACCCTTATGGGCAGGAGAAGGTATATCCCGGAGATTAACAGTAAAAACATGGGTATCCGCCAGTTTGCCGAGCGGCAAGCGGTAAATACACCGATCCAGGGCACTGCCAGTGATTTGATTAAGCTGGCGATGGTTAAAATATCCGAGCAGCTTAAAATAGGCGGATTAAAAAGCGAAATGATCCTGCAGATCCATGATGAGCTGGTTTTTGATTTGCCGGTTTGCGAACTGGATGTTTTGACCAGGCTGGTTAAAGAAAAAATGGAACAGGTCAGGAAATTGGATGTGCCGATAAAAATAGATATGAAAAAAGGAAAAAACTGGCTGGATATGCTTGCCTGGCCGGCAGGCAGGGAGGCTGCTTGATGAAAATAGCGATGATTGCTTCTGAGGTTGTGCCTTTTGCCAAGACCGGCGGGCTTGCCGACGTAGTGGGAGCCTTGCCTTTAGTTTTAGAGGATTGCGGACAAGAAGTAATTATTATTATGCCCGGGTATAAATGCGTCAAGGATGGCAAAATTAAAACAGCCAGGGTTTCTAAAGATGTTTCAAGCGCGCTGATAGGGAAAGATATCAAGGTTTATTTCATAGAGAATGATTTATATTTTAACCGCGATGGCCTGTATGTGGATAAAGACGGGGATTATAAAGATAACCTGGAGAGGTTTTCTTTTTTCTGCCGCAGGGCTATGGACTTATTGAAAGAAATTGATTTTCGCGCCGATATCCTGCACCTGCATGATTGGCAGGCAAGTTTGGCTGCTGTTTATCTGAAGAATTTATATTCCAAGGATAATTTTTACAGCAGAATGAAGAGTGTTTTGACTATTCATAACCTTGGTTACCAGGGGTTATTCCCCGGGGATGAATTTGAGAAGCTGGGTTTAGACAGCAGCCTTTTTAGCGTCTCAGGGCTGGAATTTTATGGCAAGATCAACCTGCTAAAAGGAGGGATAAACTTTTCGGACTTCATCACTACGGTCAGCCCTACTTATGCCGAAGAGATCCAGGGCCCAGAGCTTGGTTTTGGCCTGGACGGGCTTTTAAGGCAGCGCAAGGATGCCTTAAGCGGGATAGTCAACGGCCTGGATTATTATGTTTGGGACCCGAATACGGATAATTTTATTATGCAGAATTTCTCGGCCAAGAACATAGAGGATAAGAGTTTTAATAAAGAAGACCTCCAGTCTGTATGCGGGCTTCCGGTAAATAAGGATATCCCCGTAGCAGGGATTGTCTCGCGCCTGGTTGAGGCGAAGGGCCTGGATATTATTACCCAGGGCCTGGATGAGTTGTGCAGAATGGATATACAGTTGGTTATCCTGGGAATAGGGGATTTGAAATACCATCAGCTGCTGGCAGCGGCGCAGAAAAAATACCCAAAGAAGATTTCCTTGAATTTGAAGTTTGACGATCCGCTGGCGCATAAGATTTACGCCGGCAGTGATATTTTCCTGATGCTCTCTGAGTATGAGCCTTGCGGCCTTGGCCAGTTGATCAGCTTGCACTATGGGACTATCCCCTTGGTTTTTAAGACCGGAGGCCTTGCGGATACGATAAATAAAAATAACGGTTTCCTTCTTACCAGGCGCAATAAAGAGGAGTTCCTCAAGCTTCTTAAAAAAGTGTTAACTGTTTTTAAAGATAAAAAGAAGTGGATGCGCCTGGTGCATAACGCGATGAAATGTAATTTTTCCTGGGAGGCTTCAGCTAAGAAGTATATCCAGCTATATGCTCAAGCGAAAGAAAGCTAAATTAGTTTTAGGCCTTACCGGCACCATCGGAAGCGGCAAGAGCACGGTGGCCAGGCTGTTTAAAACAAAAGATTCCCTGCTCATTGACGCGGATAAACTGGCGCATGATTCCTTAGAATCGGCAGCCCTGTTTACAGGAAGGTTGTTGCTTATTTCGGGGAGGGGATACTTAAGTCTGATAAGCGTATTGACCGGGCAAAGTTAGCGGCGATAGCTTTCGTCAATAAAAAAGCTTTAATTAAATTAAATAATATTGTTCATAAAGCTGTGATTGCTGAAATTAAGCGGTTGGTTAAAGATTCAGGCAAAAAGCTTGTAATCCTGGATGCAGCCTTGCTTATTGAAGCGGGATTAAGGAAGATGGTTGATAAGCTGGCGGTAGTTAAGGCCGGCAGGCAGCAGCAAATCTTGCGCAGCCAAAGGCGGCTTGGTTTAAGCAAAAAGGATGTTTCCCGGAGGATGAAATATCAGATTTCGCAAAGCGCAAAATTGCGCCTGGCGGATTTTATCATAGATAACAGCGGTTTAATCAGTGAAACTCGGAAACAGGTTTCCGAAATAAGGAGGGCCCTTGCTCGCTAAGCTCGCAAGGCACCCGGCACTAATCGGAATTGCGCCGGTGTTGTGTTTGTTCACAAGTTTTTCGGATCAAAAATAAGAGGAGGAAGTTGTGGAAAAGTTAGATATTAAAAATCTTAAAGATATGAAAATCGGCGAATTAAATAAGCTGGCTAAAGAATTAAATGCCAACGGGACCAGCGGTTTAAAAAAACA
>Ga0172375_10009143_pt1 | contig 13122 bp, 7 predicted proteins | sample LakKiv1m_FD_114537 | JGI IMG/M metagenome (GOLD analysis project Ga0172375, IMG submission 114537) | Freshwater microbial communities from Kabuno Bay, South-Kivu, Congo - kab_092012_11.1m | ecosystem: Environmental > Aquatic > Freshwater > Lake | place: Democratic Republic of the Congo...
CTTGCCCTCCAGAAAGCCCGGCGGCGCTGGCGCTTGCCCTCCAGAAAGCCCGGCGGCGCTGGCGCTTGCCCTCCAGAAAGCCCGGCGGCGCTGGCGCTTGCCCTCCAGAAAGCCCGGCGGCTCCAGAAAGCCCGGCGGCGCTGGCGCTTGCCCTCCAGAAAGCCCGGCGGCGCTGGCGGGTGCCCTCCAGAAAGCCCGGCGGCGCTGGCGGGTGCCACCCGGAGCGACTGGCGCTACGATAGTGGTCGGCCCGCGGCGCGCAATGGGAGGGGAAGCTGGGCGAATGTGGGTACCGCGAGACTGCGCTGGCAGCCATCTCCGCCGGGGTTGCGCGGCCTCAGGGGGCGAACGATATTGCAACGCTGAGCATAGTCACCTGGTGGCTGTCTGCTTTCCCCCGGGCCCCGTGGGTCTGCGGCAGCCGGATCGGGGGTCCATGGGCCTGTTGGATTTACTGAAGGGGCGCGGAGCCCGGCGCATGCGGGTGCTGGTGTGTGGCCACCCGACGTTGCGCCGTCGTGCCGAGCCGGTGCGCGCGGTGACGCCGGAGGTCCGCGAGCTGGCGGCGCGCATGGTGGTGACGATGTTCGAGAACGACGTGGTGGGTGTCGGTCTGGCGGCCCCCCAGGTGGGCGTTAGCAGTCGCCTGATCACCCTGGCGACGCACGATCCTGCCAAGCCGGTGCCTCCCGGCGCGAGTCCCGGGGAGCTGCTTCTGGGCCCGCGCATGCCGTTGACGCTGGTGAACCCCGAGATCCTCTGGTTCTCGGCGGAGACCGAGACGCGCGAGGAGGGTTGTCTGAGCGTGCCTGAGGCGGCGGGGCTGGTGGAGCGCCCGGTGCGGATCATCCTCAGGGCGAGCACCCTGGACGGCGAGACCCTGCAGTTGGAGTGCGGGGGACTGCTGGGGCGGTGCATCCAGCACGAGATCGACCACCTGGACGGCATCCTCTTCATCGACCGCCTGCACGACGAGGACCGGGTCGCGCTGGCGCCTCTGATCGAGGCCTTGGAGCGGCGTCACCGGCCCGAGGTCGCCGAGGCGGTACCCGCCGGAGGAGCCTCCCGTGGGTAACGAGTGGCGCAATCCCCAGGTCCTCCGGGCGATTCTCGTCGGGCGCCGTCCTGCGGGCGTTGCCGAGATCACCTTGCGGGACCTGGCGGTCGGCGTGTTTCTCTTTCCCGGGCCGGTGCTGGTGGCGACGCGCGCCTTCGGCAACTGGCGGCGGCCGGTGTTGCTCCTGCTGCTGGCGGGGGTGGTGTGTGGTCTGACCACGGGGCTGGCCTCGTACCCGCGGCTGCTCCGCGACAGCGTCGAGTGGGCCGAGTGGTTCGGCGGCGTGGTGGGCGAGTTCCGCATTACGGAGACGGGGTTTGGCTGGGCCCGGCCGGAGAAGGTGCCCCTCACCACGCGCTGCAAGCGGTGGCGGGTAGACTTTGCCGAGGACACGACCCCGATGACGCCGGAAGATGGGCAGGGCCGCGAGCGGCGGGGGGTGTGGATCACGCCCTCGCGAGTGTGTCTGTGGTGGCTGGTTCCGGCGGGGCTGTTCACCCAGTCCGAGTCGGGTCTGGTCGTGAAGACTCAGGATATCACCCGGTCCCTGCGGGCTCTGGCGCAGGGGACGGGTCAGGTACGACTGGCCGGGGACCGGTTCGCCGACACCACGCGCCAGGCTCTGCTCCTGGCGGCGCCCGTGTACCTGCTGTTCAACTGCCTATGGCTGATGCTCCTGGTGGCGCTGTACATCTGGCTTTTCACGCTCATGGCGGTCGTGTTGCGCCGGGGCGAGGTCACGGGCGGATTCGGGGCGGTGTTTGCCGTGAACGTGCTGTGTGCGGTGCCCTCCATGTGCGTGGCGGGGGTGTATGCTGCGCTGCGCCTGCCGGCCCTGGATTTCCACACGGTGTTCATCCTGGCGTTCTTTCTGTATATTACCATGGCCTTTTCATCGGTCCGGCGAATGGTGTCGGAGCGCTGACGCGGTGTCGGGAGGCAGGGGACCATCATGGTACTGATCAAGGACATCCTCCTGGGCTTGTGGCAGGCCCTGCTGAGCCTGGTGCATTTCTTTGCCGATCGCACCAGCAAGGCGGGCATCGAGATCGACGTCCTGATCATCGCCCTCTGGTTGGCGGCCATCGCCGTCTGGCTGTTGTCGGCGTGTTGGGCGTCCTCCATCGCCAGCAGTCGCCGCCATTCGGCGCTGCTGCACTTCCTGGCCGGGCTGTGCGTCCCCATCGGCTACCCGTTGTTCATTCTCTTTGCCATGGACATCAAGGGCGCCAAGGCCCGTGAGCGCAAACAGCAGGAGGCCATGGCCAAGGGCCAGGAGGTCGAGGACGAAAAGCGCCGCGTTGCCGAGATGGTCGGCCAGGAGCTCACCGCCATGCCGGACGAGCCCGCCGAACCGCAGGCCCCCGAGCCGGTCTTCACCACCGAGTACTTCACCCGCATCGCCCGCGACGAACAGGGCAACTATGCCGGGCCGTGGCGGGTCGTCTTCGGCGGCACCGAGGTCAAGGTGCTGCGCATTCTGGAGCCACTCGCCGAGGTGGTCTCGGTGGAGATCGAGACCCGCGACGGCGGCAAGGCCAAGTTCCGCATCCCGTACGCCCGAATTACCGTGTGCGAGCCGTGCTGACCTGTCCGCCCGCCGGCTCGCACCCGCTCCCCGCTCGCTCCGGGCGGACTGGCGTAGGGCGGTCCCCAGACCGCGCTCGGTGCGTCACCAGGCCCCCGCAGATGCGCATCGGCGCTGAGCCAGCCCTCCTTGGGCATCGCGAGTCTGGTTCAGAGCGGTGACGTGTCACCGACAGTCCCAGGAGTCCCGCCCGCCGCGGGACTCGGTAAGCACATACTGCGCAGGCCGCGGGCCAAGCTATGGAGTGGCGGCGGCATGAGGCTGTTTTGTCTTAGGAAGTGACGACCATCATGTTCAGGCCGGTGGATACCAAGCTTTCGTTTGCCGACATGGAGCGCGAGGTCCTGGGCTACTGGACCGAGTCCCGCATCTTCGAGAAGAGCATCGAGAACCGCCGCGGGAGCGCTCCTTACGTCTTCTACGACGGGCCGCCGTTCGCGACGGGTCTGCCGCACTATGGGCACCTCCTGGCGGGGACCATCAAGGACGTTGTCCCGCGCTACCAGACCATGGCCGGTCGCTGTGTCGAGCGCGTCTTCGGCTGGGACTGCCATGGGCTGCCCATCGAGGCCCTGGCCCAGGACGTCCTCGGCCTGGCCGGGGCGCCGGCCATCAAGGAACGGGGCGTCGACGTCTTCAACGAACAGTGCCGCTCCATGGTCCTGCGCTATGTCGACGAGTGGCGCACGACGGTGCTGCGCATGGGCCGCTGGGTGGACTTCGACCATGGCTACAAGACCATGGATCGCGACTTCATGGAGACCATCTGGTGGGTGTTCAAGCAACTGTGGGACCAGGGCCGCATCTACCGGGCGCACCGGATCATGCCCTACAGTTGGAAGCTGAACACGCCGCTGTCGAACTTCGAGGCGAACCGCAACTACAAGGATGTGCAGGATCCGGCGGTGACCTGCCGGCTGCGCCTGCGGGAGTTGCCCGTGGGGCTGCCGGCGGGCGTGCCGGCCTACCTGCTGGTGTGGACGACGACGCCGTGGACCTTGCCCGAGAACCTGGCGGTGTGCGTCGGGCCGGGCGTAGACTACGTGGCGGTCCGGGACGTGTCCTCGGGGGACGTCTACCTGCTGGCTGAGAGCCGCCTGGCGGTCTACTACCGTACGCCCGAGCAGTACGAGGTGGTGCGGCGCTGCCAGGGGCGTGATCTGGCCGGCGGACGCTACGAGCCGTTGTTTCCGTACTTTGCGGACCAGGCCAACGCCTTTGTGGTTCTCTGCGACGGCTTCGTCACCACCGACGAGGGCACCGGCATCGTGCACATGGCCCCGGCCTATGGCGAGGACGACTACCGTGTCTGCCGCGCTGCCGGCATCGAGCTGGTGGACCCTCTCGACGAGGACTGTGTCTTCACCGGGCGGGTCCCCGACTTCGCCGGGCTGCACTGCAAGGACGCAGACCCGAAGATCATCGCCTGGCTCAAGCGGGCGGGCAAGCTCGTGCACCAGAGCACCATCGTGCACAGCTATCCCTTCTGCGAGCGTACCGACACCCCGTTGATCTACCGGGCCATCGACGCGTGGTATGTGCGCATCGAGGACCTGCGGGAGCGCCTGACCCGCAGCAATGACAAGGTCCGCTGGATGCCCGCCTTCGTCGGCGAACGGCGCTTTGCCAACTGGCTTGCCGAGGCCAAGGACTGGAATATCAGCCGGAACCGGTTCTGGGGCTCGTGCATCCCGGTCTGGGTCAACGAGGCCGATGCCAACGACACCCTCTGCGTGGGGTCCATCGCCGAACTCCAGCAGCTCTCCGGACAGGTCGTCGAGGACCTGCACAAACACCACGTCGACCGCATCCTCATCCGCCGCGACGGCAAGGTCTACCGGCGTACGCCCGAGGTCCTGGACTGCTGGTTCGAGAGCGGGTCCATGCCGTACGCCCAGCACCACTACCCCTTCGAGAACCGCGAGAAGGTCGAGGCCACCTTCCCCGCGGACTTCATCGCCGAGGGTTTGGACCAGACGCGGGGCTGGTTCTACACCCTGGTGGTGATCGGCACCGCCCTGTTTGACCAGGCGCCGTTCCGCAACGTGGTGGTCAACGGCCTGGTGTTGGCGGAGGACGGTCTGAAGATGTCCAAGCGACTGAGGAACTACCCCGACCCGATGACGGTGATGAACGAGTACGGGGCCGATGCCCTGCGCCTCTGTCTGCTGAGTTCGCCGGTGGTGAAGGCCGAGGACCTGCGCTTCAGCGAGAACGCGGTGCGCGAGGTGATGCGGACGACCATCCTGCCCTGGTGGAATGCCTACAGCTTCTTCGTGACCTATGCCCGGGTGGACGGTTGGCAGCCGGGGCCCGGTCCGGCCGCGCCGCCGGCGGTGCCGGCGAACGTGCTGGACCGCTGGATCCTGTCGCAGCTCGACGCCTGCGCCCGCGATCTGCGCCAGAGCATGGATGCCTATGACCTGCAGAAGGCCAGCACGCGCTTCGTCGCCTTTATCGACGACCTGACGAACTGGTACATCCGGCGCAGTCGGCGCCGGTTCTGGAAGAGCAGCAACGACACGGACAAGGCCGACGCCTACCAGACGCTGCACGCGGTGCTGCTGGGGCTGTGCCAGTTGGCGGCGCCGTTCACGCCGTTTGTGACCGAGGCCATGTACCGCAATCTGCGGACGCCGGCGATGCCGGAGTCGGTGCACCTCTGTGACTACCCGAGTGCCGACGGGGCCTGGCTGGACGAGGCCTTGAACCGGACCATGGCCCACACCATGTCGGCGGTCTCGCTGGGGCGGTTTCTGCGGACGCAGGCGGCCCTGAAAGTAAGACAGCCGCTGCAGAGCGCGGTGCTGGTCAGCGCCAGCGCTGGCGTGCGGGCGGACCTGGAGGCCATGGCGGACGTGGTGGCGGAGGAGCTCAACGTGAAGGCGGTCCTGGTGCGGGCGGACGAGGAGGAGCTGGTGCGCCTCAGTGCCAAGGCCAACTTCAAGCGCCTGGGGCCGCGGCTGGGCCGGCGGATGCGGGCGGCGGCCGGGCGCGTCGAGCAACTCTCGGCCGCGGAGATCCGCCGGTTGCGGAGCGGCGGCGAGCTGGTCCTCGACCTGGGGGACGGCGGCGAGCCGGTGGCCCTCGTGGCCGATGACATCGCCGTGCAGCGAGAGGAACGCCCGGGGCTGACGGTGGCCAACCAGGGCGAGATCACGGTGGCCTTGGACACGACCCTCACCGAGGCCCTGGTGCAGGAGGGGTGGGCCCGCGAGATCGTCAGCCGTCTGCAGAACCTGCGCAAGGAGGCCGGCCTCGAGGTCACCGACCGGATTGCCGTCACCTACCAGTTGCCGCCGGCGGCCGCAGCGGCAGTGCGCGAGTTCGGGGAGTACATTCGGGCAGAGACGCTGGCCGTGCGGTTGGACCCGGGCGAGGTCGCCGAGAGCGGTGCCCTGGAGATCAACGGGGAGCCCTGTCGGCTGGGCTTGGTGCGCGTCTGATCGGTGCGCTTCTCGGTAGGCTGGAGAGCCAGGCGATGCCAGTGACGTTCGTGTGTCCCACGTGCGGGGCGAAGATGGCGGTCGAAGAGCGGGTCGAGAGCCTGCGCTGTCCGGGTTGCCGGGTGCCCATGGTACCGCAGGGAGCCGAGGACGCCGACGGGGGACAGGACCCTGCCGCCGGGCGGGTGACACCGCCGCCACCCGTGGCGCCGGCCTACAAGGGCCTGCGCGTCGCCCGGGCGGTGCGGACCTTCGGCGACCAGGCCACCGGGACTCCTGCCGCCGCCCCGGCCGCGCGTTCCGGCGCCGCGGCCGAGACCCAGTCGGTCCCTGCCACCATGGCCCCCGGCGGGTCGCTGGCCCAGGAGATGGAGAAGCTGGTCCAGAATGCGCGCCGGCAGGCCGAGAAGGAGGCGGCGCTGATCCTCGAGGCGGCCCGGCTGAAGGCGCAGCAGGAGAGCGAAGCGCTCCGGCGCGCGCTGGAGGCGGAGTTGGAGGGCCAGGCGGCGGCGCTCCGCGAGGCCAGCCAACTGCGGGTCTCCCAGGAGACGGAGGCCGTTCTGGAGCAATCTCGCCGGCAGGCGCAGAAGGACGCCGCGGCGATCCTGGCCGAGGCTCACCGCCTGGGCGAGGAGAACGCGGCCAAGGTCCGGGCCGAAGCGGCGGCCCAGGCCGATGAGGTCCGTCAGGCCGCCATCGCGGAAGTGCAGAGGGTCGCCAAGGAGGCCCGGGCCAAGGCCGACGAGATCCGCACCAAGGCGCAGGCAGAGGCAGAGGCCCAGGCCGCTGCCGCGACGCGCGTCGCGCGCGAGAAGCTCCTGCAGGAAACCGAGAAACTGACCGCGGAAGCCCGTGAGAAGGGCCGCCAGGAGGCAGAGGCGCTGGTGACCGGGGCGCGAGCCGAGGCGGAGAAGGCGGCCGCCGAGGCGGCTGCACTCCTCGAACAGGCTGAACAGACCCTGGTTGAGAGGGCCAAGGCGGTGGCGGCGGAGGTCCGCGACCGGGCCCAGCAGGAGGCGGCCGCCATGCGCGAGAAGGCGGCCGCCGAGGTCGAGCAGGTGCGCCAGCAGGCCGCCAGAGAGGCCGAGGGACTGCGGCGGCAGGCGGAGGCCGCGAAGGCAGAGGCAGAACAGCTCAGGCCGGAGGCCCGCAAGGCCCCGGCGGACCGGCAGGCAGCCCCGGGCGAGGCCCAGAGTCCTGCCGCCGCGCCGGCCGCAGAAGGCATCCAGGGGACCGGCGGCGAGGCCCGCAAGGCCCCGGCGGCGGCAGGCGCGGGGCCTGCGACGCCGCCCGGGAACGCCGCCGTTCCCGTGGCCACGGCCGCCGCGGCCGTGGATGCGTCCCCGGCTGCCGAGGTCGATGGTCTGAAGCGGCAGTTGCGTCAGGTTGGGGTGGAGGCGGAGCGGACCCAGCAGGTCCTGGAGAGGCGTCTGAAGGCGGAGGGTGACGCCAAGGAATCGGCCTTCCGGGACGCCAGCGAGGCGCATCGCCTGCAGTTCCACGTCTCGATTCTGCTGCGGGTGGTGGGGCCGGTACTGCTTCTGTATGGACTGATCGCGGTGCAGTGGGCCAGCCGTCAGGACAGCACTGTCCTGACCGCCCTGGCGGCCGCCTTCCTGGTTCTGTCACTGGGCCTCAGCGCCTGGGGCATCGTCCTCGGGAAGCGCCTGAAGCGGCACGTGGACGGTCTGTTCGAGTTCTTCTTCAGAGACAAGCTGAGGCCTTCTGCCCGTGCCGGTGACGGCGCGGCCGGCGGCACGCCCGCGGTCGCGACGAAGGTCAACGGCGGGACGGGCTCCAGGCCGACCGGGGCTGGCATGAAGTCGCGCCGGTTCGGTAAGGGCGTAGGCCGGGTCACCAAGAGAAGCAGCACGGGGGCCGGCGACTCCGAGGCCGAGGCGGCGGCGGCACGGGCCATCGCGCCGGCGGGGTCCGAGGAGGCGTCGGCCCCGGCCGCGGGAGGCGCTGCCGCAGGGCCGGCGGCGGCAGACCCGAAGGGCTGATACCCCGCGCACGCCAGCCGTAGAGCCCTGCTGGAGCGACCGCGGCCCCAGCTCAGCGGCAGGCGTGAGATGGGTGTGAGTGCCTCTCCGCATCCCACCGGTGCGGCCGGTGGCCTGGACGAGGTTACGCGCTATGGGCGCACTGTTTCTAGCCCTCCTCGAGCTGACCTTCGTGATGGTCTCCGTCATGCTGTTTCACAGCCTGCGGAAGTCCATCGGCTCGAGCCCTTTCTACCTCAGCCTGGGGATGTTCTTTGTCCTGGGCCAGATCGTCACCTCGTCCAACCTGATGATCGATCCCGGCGTGTCCGGGCTGCAGGTGAACCTGGGGCACACGATGCTGATGGCCCCCTATCTGGTGGCACTGCTGATTGTCTACGTCGTCGACGGGACCCTGGAGGCGCAGCGGCTGATCATCGGGTTCCTCGCGGTCCTGGTGGGCTTCTACTTCCTGGCCAGCGTCATCACCAGCCAGTGTGCCTGGTCGACCTATGTCACCGAAGCCGAGGATAACAGTCGCTACCTGCGGGCCGTTTTCGAGCAGAGCAAGCGCACCGTGCTGGCGTCGTCCGTGGCCACGGTCGGGGATCTGTTCGTGCTGCCCGTGGTGTTCCAGTTCTTCTACAACCGCAAGGCCAGGCTCTACTTCGCGGTGCTGGGGACGCTGGTGTTCACCCAGGTGATCGACTCATTCGTGTACCAGGCCATTGCGCTGCCGCACCTGGAGGACTGGTGGGGCCAGCTCCGGGCCACCTACCTGGCCCGCGCTGGCAGCCTGTTGTGGCTCAGCGTCCTGACGACCGTCTACCTGGCCATGGTCCCCATCGATACCAGCGGCAGCCGTCGACCGATGGATATCATCCTGGACTTCCTCCGGGCCTATGGCCAGATGCGCGAGCTGCGCCAGTCCCTGCGCGAATGGGAGGGCCGCTATCGCACCGTGATCCAGAGCATCAGCGACCTGATCTTCATTGCCGACCAGGACGGGCGGGTCCTCAACGCGAACCCGGCCGCGCTGAAGGTACTGGGCCTGCATGTGAGCGACAGTTTTCGTCTGCAGGACGTGATCCGCTCTGCCGAGGAGAAACCGTGGGAGTGGGCCGAGATCTGGCACACGTTGCGCCAGCAGGGCCCCGGGGGTGCCGGCATCTCCCGCCTGGACTGCCGGGCGGTGCCGCGCGGTGGCGGGGAGGTCCTGGAACTCGATGCCAGCATCTCCCAGGGTGAGCTCGGGGAGGCCCCGGTGGCCGTCGTCAGCGCCCGCGATGTCACGGCCCGGCATCGTCTCGAACGGGAACGCCGCCAACTCGAGGAGCAACTCATCCACGTGCAACGCATGGACGCCGTCGGGCAGCTCGCCGGGGGTGTCGCCCATGACTTCAACAACCTGCTGCACACGATCCGCGGCAGTCTTGACGCGCTGAACAAGCAATGGGACCTCTCGGCCCCGAGCCGGGCCATGGTGAGCAACATCGAGGAGGCAACGGCCCGGGCTTCTGAACTCACCCGCCAGCTCCTCGGGTTTGCGCGCCGCGGCAAGTACCAGTTGGACCGCCACGATACCGCCGATATCGTCGACACCGTGCGCGCGCTCTTCGAGCCGGTGGCCGGCCACAACATGCAACTGCGCGTCATCGTGGCGCCGGAGCCCATGATCGTGATGGCCGATGCGACCCAGATCCAGCAGGTGTTCCTCAACTTGCTGCTGAACGCGCGGGATGCGGTCCAGTCCAAGGGCGAAGCGGGTGGCCGGATTGTGCTGCGCGCCGAGGTCGCCTCGGAGCACACGCCGGGCTGGGCGTTCCGCACAGACCCGGCTGCCGAGCCCAAGCAGTACCTGTGCGTGCGCATCCGCGACAACGGCACCGGCATGTCGCCGGAGACCATGAAGAGTCTTTTCACACCCTTTTTCACGACCAAGGGTGTTGGCAAAGGGACCGGCATGGGGTTGGCCATGGCCTACGGGTGTGTCGGGAACCACCATGGCTGGATTCATGTCGAGAGTGAACTGGGCAAGGGCAGCGAGTTCACCGTGTTTCTACCGCGTCTGTGATCTGGCCCTGGGTGCTGCGCTGCCCTGAAGGTGGGTGTTGTGGCGGGTACCGCGACTGCGGCTGGAGTCGGGTCGGCACCCAGAGGCGAAGGATCGTGCTGGTGAGTGCGCGGATTCTCGAACGGATCAGCCATCCCCGGGACCTGAAGGCGGTTCGCCCGGAGGCGCTGGCGAGCCTGGCGGCGGAAGTCCGCGAGGAGTTGCTGGAGATCGTGTCGCGGCAGGGCGGCCACCTGGCCTCGAACCTGGGCATCGTGGAGCTGACACTGGCCCTGCTGTGGGCCTTTGATCTGCCCGAGGACGTGATCGTCTGGGACACAGGCCACTCCGGCTACGTCTACAAGCTGCTCACCGGTCGCCGCGAGCTCATGCAGCGCCTGCGTGAGGTCGGGGGCTGTTGCGGTTTCCTGAACCGGGACGAGAGCCCCTACGATGCCTTCGGTGCGGGACACGCCGGTACGGCCATCTCCGCGGCCCTCGGCATCGCGGCGGCGCGGGACCGGACCGGTGAGCCCGGCCGCGTGGTGGCGGTCGTCGGGGACGGGGCGCTGGGGTCAGGCAGCTCGCTGGAAGGGCTCAACAGCATCGTCGAGACCACCAAGAACTTCATCCTCGTGGTCAACGACAACCGCATGTCCATCGCCCCGAATGTCGGGGCCCTGTCGCGCTACCTCAGCCACGTGATCCCCAACGAGCGCTACAACCGTTTCCGCACGGCGGTGGCGGGCAGTCTCGAGCGGGTCCCGCGGGTCGGGCCGCGTCTGCACCGGCTGATCCGTCGCGTCGAGGAGGCCGCCAAGAGCGTCCTGGTGCCCGGGGTGCTCTTCGAGGAGCTCGGACTGCGCTACATCGGGCCGCTGGATGGGCACAACGCGGTCGCGCTCTGCGAGACCCTCTCGGCGGTGCGGCGCATGCCCGGCCCGGTGGTGGTGCACGTCCTCACCGAGAAGGGTCACGGCTACGCCCACGCCGAGCGGTCGCCGGAGCTCTTCCACGGCCTGGGCCGCTTCGACCTCGACTCCGGCCAGCCGCCATCGGCTCCCGGCCAGCCCTCCTTCTCCGACGTCCTCGGCGAGTGCCTCCACGAGGCGACGGTGGCGGACCCGCGGGTGGTGGCCATCACCGCCGGCATGTGCCATGGCACAGGCCTGACCCTGTGCCGCGAGAACCGTCCCAGGCAGTTCTTCGATGTGGGCATCGCCGAGGCGCACGCGGTGGTCTTTGCCGCGGGGATGGCGACGCGGGGCCTGAAGCCGGTGGTGGCCATCTACGCCAGCTTCATGCACCGGGCGGTGGACTACCTGTTCCACGATGTCTGTCTGCAGCGCCTGCCGGTGGTGGTCTGCCTGGACCGGGCCGGCATCGTGTCCGACGGACCGACGCACCACGGCATCCACGATATCGCTTTCTGGAGCGCCATCCCGAACCTGGCCGTGCTGCAGCCTCGGGACGGCTCCGAGCTGCGGCAGATGCTGGCCCTGGGGCTGGCGCGCGGCGAGGCGGTGGTGATCCGCTATCCCAAGGCCGAGGCCGCCGACCTGCAGCCCGAGGCCGGCCGCGCGCCGCTGGCATGGGGCCGGGCCGAAGTCCTGCGCCAGGGGACCGACGTGGCTCTCTGGGGGCTCGGCCGCGAGGCTGAGACCATGCTGCAGGTAGCTGACCGCCTCGCCGGGCTGGGCCTTCGCGCCTGCGTGGTCAACCCGCGGTTCGTGATCCCTATCGACCGCGAGTTGCTGACCCAGCAGGCCTTGGCGGGCATGCCCGTGGTGGTGGTGGAGAACCACGTCTCGGCCGGCGGTTTCAGCTCCCAGGTCCGGGACGTTCTGGCTGGCCCCACGCCGGTGCGTCTGCTGTGTCGGGGCTGGCCCCGGGAGACGCTCCCGTGGGGCCCGGAGGCCGCGATCCGCTGCCGCTACCGGATGGACGTCGAGTCTCTGACGGCGGACATCCGGGACTTCCTGCAGGGAGGCGTCGTCCCGGTCCCGCGGCCGCCCGTTTCCTCCTCGGAGGGCAGGCCATGCTCGGACGCTTCCCGCAGCGGGAGTTCCTGACGCTGCACCGACGTCTGGCGCTGATTCCCGGACCGAGCCATGGGGAGGGTCCCAGGCGAGAGGCATTGGCCCGGTTCCTGGCGCAACGGCGGGTACCCTCCCAGGTCGATCCGGCGGGGAACCTGACAGTCTCCCTCGGCCCGGAGGGCGCCTGGCCGAACACGGTCGTGCTCGACGCGCACCTGGACGTGGTCGAGCGGGGTGGCAGCGAACGCCTCGTGCGCGGCGCGGAGACCCTCGTCGGGCTGGGGGTCGCGGACAACCTGGCCGCCGTGAGCATGCTGGCGTTTGCCGCCGTGCGACTGGCCCGCCGGGGCCCGGCGCTGCGGCGGCCGCTGCAGGCCCTCTTCACCGTCGGAGAAGAGGGTCTCGGGAACCTCTACGGCATTCGGCACGTCGTCGGGTCCCACCCGACCGCGCCGTACCTGCTGGTCTCCTTTGACGGCGGTCTCGACACGTGTTCCATGACCGGCCTGGGCTCCCGCCGGTTCTGCGTCGAGATCCGGTGTCCCGGTGGGCACAGTTGGGGCGACTTCGGGGCGCCGAACGCCATCGACGTTCTGGTCGGGGTCCTGGCTTCGGTGAAGGGCCGGTTCCTGGCATGCCAGCGCACGGCGTGTGCCCCTCTGAGCTTCAACCTCGGGACCATCCATGGCGGGGAGGGCATCAACTCCATCGCCCGTCACGCCGAGGCCACCCTGGAGTTCCGCAGCACGTCCGAGGCGATCCTGGAGGTGCTGGCCGGGGCGCTGCGCGAAGCGGTCGGTGCAGCGGGCCCCGCCGCTGGGGCGTCGGCGGCCTGGAGGTGCATCGGGGAACGTCCGGCGGCGAGTCCCGTGGCCCCGGAGCGGATCCGGACGGAGGTGCTGCCGGCCTGGGAGGCGCAGGGACTGAGCCCGCCCGAGCGGGCCATGAGCGCCAACA
>Ga0172375_10009144_pt1 | contig 13122 bp, 17 predicted proteins | sample LakKiv1m_FD_114537 | JGI IMG/M metagenome (GOLD analysis project Ga0172375, IMG submission 114537) | Freshwater microbial communities from Kabuno Bay, South-Kivu, Congo - kab_092012_11.1m | ecosystem: Environmental > Aquatic > Freshwater > Lake | place: Democratic Republic of the Congo...
CGTCGCTGATAGCCAAGAGACAAAAACAAGAATCAATGCAGTCACTATCATCTTCCACCCAATTTATTAAAATAACCTTAGGACGTAAATACCTGTGTAATATAGACCAACTAGAATAAAAATTACTCCGGTAATTCTACGGGTATAGAATTCCAGCTTCGTGATCTTATTAAACCAATGACTCATTGAAGTCACGCCTAATGCGATAGCGACAGCGAACGCCAGCACCGGAAGCCCTGTCCCCACTCCATAAATAAACGGCAATAGCGTCCCTGCTTTGCTATTTAGCGCTAATGGTATCAAACTGCCAAAGAATAACGCCGCTGAAACCGGACAGAACGCCAAAGCGAATATCAACCCTAAAAGAAAAGCTCCCGGGGCTCCAGACTCAACAAGTTTATTATGGTGCTTCTCAGATAGCGAAACACCGGGTAATTTTAGAGTGATTATCTCCAACAAAAATAATCCGGTAATTATCAGCAGAGGCCCTAAAGCCTTGCCCATGTATTTCTGCAGAAATTGCGCCACCTGCGGAACGCTTAGAAGCGAATTAATAATGATCCAGCCGAGCACCGCATACGTCGCCATCCTGCCGATGGTATACGCCAACCCTGACAAAAACACCATAAACGGATGCGCAATCTTCTTTGAAAGAAACGACACAGCCGCAATATTTGTAGCCAACGGACATGGACTGATTGAAGTTAATATTCCCAGCCACAGTGCAGAGCCTAAAGCGATTAACAACTCCATTATTGTGCATCCTTCATAAGAGCATTCACCTCAGCCGTCACATATTCAATAAATTTCTGCTTATTGCGGGCAAGCTCCCAAATCTTATCGAGATTTTTTGATTTAACCTCTTTGCCGTCCTTGACCAGCGAAAGGATGAGCGACTTGGTATAAAGCTTGTAGTCGTTGACAAAATGCTCATTACCCCGATCCTCGACATTCACAGCTTTGAACTCAAGCCTGCCCGAAGCGAGATCCTCTTTAAAATTCGACTCGATTGCCTCTCTGGAATATTTCTCCATGTTCATGCAAGTCGGACACCGAAATGACCCGTGAAAATAATAAGCGGTGACTTTCGCCTGCGGGCTTGATTGGGCAAAAGCAAAAGTCCCGACGCTAATTGCCGCAACAACCGCAAGAACCTGAACTATTTTTCTCACATCCGCCTCCTGAAATGATTGCTTTGATTTCATTCTTATTGAGAACTTTTCCAGACGAAACCACTTTGCCGTCAATGGCCAGCCCGGGCGTCATCATGACACCGTACTCGGTGATCTTATCGATATCCGTAATCTTGCCGATCTCGGCTTGGATATTTAATTCTTTCACAGCCGCCTCAGCGTTCGCTGTTAGCTGTTTGCATTTAGGACAACCTACTCCCAAGATTTCTATTTTCATTTTTGCCTCCGTCTATTTTTTTTACCGCTGAAACTTTTATGCTCACGATTGCGTCAGAAGCCGCCTCAAAATTATCAAACATGGCGTCCACCGGATAACTGGCTTCGCTTATTATCTTTATATCCTCAAAACCAGCCTGCTTGATGAACCCAAGATAATCGTCTTTCCTAATCGCTCCGGCCAGACAACCCACATACGCCTCAACTGATTCCTTTATCTGTTTAGGGAGGTCTTTGGCCAGTACCAGATCGGAAACCATTAACCGGCCGCCTGATTTAAGCACCCTGAACGCTTCTTTGAATACCGTCTCTTTGTCGGGCGATAGGTTTATAACGCAGTTGGAGATAATCACATCGATCACGTTATCCTTAATCGGAAGTTTCTCTATTTCGCCTGAGCGAAACTCCACGTTATCGAAACCGCCCTTTTTAGCGTTCGCTTTTGCCCTCTCCAGCATTTCCGGAGTCATGTTCACGCCAATAACACGGCCGGTTTTGCCGACCTTCTTGGCCGCAAGGAAAGCGTCAAATCCCGCACCGCTCCCCAAATCAAGCACCACATCGCCCTCTTTTAACGAAGCGATGGCCACTGGATTGCCGCACCCAAGCCCTAAATTCGCCCCATCAGGAACGGCGTTCATCTCATCATCGGTGTAGCCGACAGTCTTGCTGATATCTCGGGAATTGTTTGAAGATGAACAACACGAACTGGATGAACAGCAGGACGTTCCCTGCTTGGCCACTTTGGCGTAGCCTTCCCTCACTATACTTTTGATATCTTTTTTATTTTCTTTCATATGCCCCCTTAAACAATTTCTCGCTTCATCTGCGATGCGTTCTGCTTATCAATAGCTTTTTTTATAACGTCTTTGATAAACAAGAACGCATCCTCTTTGTCGTGATCAAGGACGATCTGCTCAATCCGAAGCAAATCGCTTCCATCCAACATGATTGCTTTTTTATCTTTCATGTTTATTTAACGATAAAACCAAAAATCATTCCGCTTATGGTAGCCATAACAACCACCAAAGCCACATAGACAGCCGTCTTTTTAGTGCCGATAATTCCCCTGATTACCAGCATGCTCGGCAAGCTCAAAGCGGGCCCGGCCAAAAGAAGCGCCAAGGCAGGCCCTTTGCCCATGCCGGATCCAATCAACCCCTGTAAAATAGGCACTTCCGTAAGCGTGGCGAAATACATGAACGCCGCCACGATCGACGAAAAGAAATTAGCCCTTAAAGAATTGCCTCCGACTAATGCCTCTACCCAGCGGGAAGGAATAACTCCCTCATGCCCCACCCTGCCCAAGAGAAATCCGGAAATCAATACTCCACCCAAAAGAAGCGGAAGTATCTGCAAAGCAAATCCCCATGTCGCAGAAGTCCAATCTTTGAGCTCATCCTTTTTGAACCATTTAAAAAGCATTACCACCAAGCTGACGAGCGAGAATCCGGCGATCCACCACTTGTACTGATATATGAATGCCCATGCGCTGTGATCACCTTCAATCGGCTTGCCCCAGTTGGCGAAAACAAAGAAAGCGACCATAGAAGCGAAATAAAGAACAATCTGACCTAATGAGCGGGCTTCTTTTACTTCTCCGACATTAAAATCGCCGTTGGCGTGCCGCTCCCGTTCCTCTTTTAAGAAAATCAGATGCATCAATAAACCAATGACAACACTAAAGACTATCGCCCCTATGGCTCGAGCCAGTCCCAACTGCCAGCCAAGAATCCGGGCGGTCAAAATAATAGCTAAAACATTAATTGCGGGTCCTGAATATAGGAAAGCGATCGCAGACCCAAGCCCTGCGCCACGTTTGTAGATACCGGAAAACAAAGGCAACACCGTACACGAACATACCGCTAAGATCGTCCCGGAAACAGATGCTACGCTATACGATAAAAACTTATTCGCCTTAGCCCCGAAATACTTCATCACGGACGCTTGACTGACAAACACAGATATCGCACCAGCTATAAAAAACGCCGGGACAAGACACAAAAGCACATGCTCTCGGGCGTACCATTTGACAAGGGACAGAGCCTCAAAGACAGCGTTGGTAAAACGAAGATTCTCAACCGGCAGATAAAAACAGCCTAAAAATATACCCGCGATATAAAGGAACTTCTTCCACTCTTTCATTTCTTAGCCACCTTCCCCACGACAGCGCAACAGCCACCCTCAATTCTGATTGCCTTAATATTGACCAGTGCGTCAGTCACTTTTTTATTTGCTGAAGATAGAATCCGCGAGATCGTTGACTGATGAATTTTCATTTGCCGTGCGATCTTTGCTTGGTCATACCCTTCAAGATACGAAAGGCGCATAGCCTCGAATTCATCCAAGTTAAGGACTACTCCTTCAAGCTCGCTTTCGGATTTACATTGCGGCCGGAAACAGCGTTCTCCCGGTTCACACGTCACCCATCTTGTCTTCTTGGGCCTCATCTTACCACTCCTTGTTATGCATATATATGCATTATAGGGATAAAAAAATTTATGTCAATCTAATTCTAAAATCACCGACTAATTTTTCTCAAACCAAGCCTCAATCGCATTCCTATTCTCCTGTCAACGCCTCCGCAATGTCTGCCATGCTGTGTCTATAAGGTAAACATCGGCCATCCGAAGGTGCGCAAAAGCACACGCCTGCCTGCCTGTACGGCAGGTAGCTTCTTCTGCGTTTTTCCTCCGGAATCGCCTGTATTGTCGCCTTTTCGCTCGTTTTCAGCCATTTTACCCCTTCTCCCATTCTGTCATTCCCACATGCACCATTGTCATGCCCACTTGCACTATTGTCATTCCCGCGAAAGCGGGAATCCATTTTCATCCCTTCCTCGTGACATGTCTTCCACGGCTCATTCAGCTCGAACTTCACAATCTCCTGATTCTGGATATGAATGGATTTAAAGATGATCCGCATGAAGGTCTTGACCAGATAGTCCAGCTGGCGGTCATCGGACGTATTCCGTAACCTCAAAAGAAAATCCTGTGTTGCCCTGACAAGGTTAATGGAATTACGCTTATCCAGAATCTTAAGCTGAATCGCCTTGATATCCTGCTTTAACTTTTTCTCCTCATTGCTTAAAATCTCGGTCCTCTCTTTATAGAGCCCAATATTTATTTTGTCTTCTGAAAATAATTCGTATATGGCTTTTTGCTTCTCAACGTTCTTTTTAAGAAGTACATCCCGCTCCTCCAACTGCTCCACATATATCCGCTCCGGCTCCGAAACATTGAGCCTGATCAGGTCGCCCAACTCCTCAAGCACGTGAAGATTCTTCCTAATAACTTCAACAATATCCCAAACTTGTTTATTAATGGCGTCAGCAGTTACGGATTTATTATTGCATTTAATGTAACGGATACCCTTCGATGAGCAACGATACCAGGGCCTGCGCATTTTTGTGCGATGATTGACAATAGCAGTCATCCCGCGGTAATTTAATTGCCTTAACGTGAAAATGCAACACGACATACTTTGTAGGGCTGCATTCTTCTTTATTGACATCGTTATCCTTTAATAAAGTTTCTGCAGTCCTGATGACTTTTTTTAAGAATTTTTTTCTACGCCAAACGTAAGCTATTTGATTTAACTTCATCCCTTGTCTCTCTCCTTATCTCGCTTTTCTTCTTTCAAAAAAGCAGAGACAGAAGCACTGATTTCCTCAAACGAAACCGGATAATAATTCCAGACCTCAACGCTGAGGTTGACGATCAAGGAATTCTCGTTTAGACGCTTGACCTTATATTTCTCATGAACGTGGCCACAGAAATTCCATGGCACATTAAGATCTGCATCCTCAGCCCGGTGCGCCATACAGATATCCTTGCCACCGTAGTGGATATACATTTTCGTAATGATAGTCCTGAGGCTATTGTTCCGGTCGTGGTTGCCTTTAATAAAAATATACTTGCCATTCAGCCTCTTTTCGAATTGCCGATACTTCTCTACGCCACCTTCATTGCCACCTTTAAAGATAAAGTCGCCAAGGAAGAAGACCGTGTCATCCGGCTTAACCCGCTCATTATGCTTGCGGATTATCATCTCATTCATCTCCTCGGCTGTCTCAAAAGGCCTTTTGCAATAGCGAATGATATTGAAATGCGAAAAATGATAATCTGATGTCCACCAGTAGTTCATTATATCCTTTTATTTGTAAGTCTTAGCCCGACTCATTTTTCTTCTTCCCTTCAAGACGTTTTATCTCACGGTCAAAATCAGAAATGTAATCCTTATCTTGTTTCAACCGATAAACATCATATTCAGTTTCGGCCTTAAGCTTTGCTTCCAACATGCTCACTTTACCCTTATCCTTTAAGATCGGATAATCCGATAATTTTAAGAAACGGTCTAAAAAATCTTTCCAATCAGACATCATAGTCAATTGCTGTCTTTTTGCTCGAGTTTCGGCTAAATCCAAATACGCAGAAATAATCCTATTCAATTCTTCTATGTGCGCTTTATTTAAATAGTTCTTAGCCACCGCCACATCGGATTTTAGTATCTTTCCATCCGGAGCATTTTTCCAAGTTGTAAGCCCCATGTATATTTTTTTCGCATCTGCAGTTGAATAAATAATCTCTGCCGCAGTCTTACCTGTAATCGCCCAATGAAGCTTGTTTTGTGTTTCAGCATAAAAATCCTTAGTCAACAAAGCATTTTTATCGTAATCCGCTGAAAGAGCATAGATATCAGTAATTTTCTGATAAAATCTGCGTTCACTGGCGCGAATCTCCCTAATACGCTCAAGTAGCTCATCAAAATAGTCTTTCCCAAACTTTTTCCCCTGTTTAAGCCGCTGGTCGTCCAGCGCAAACCCCTTGATAATAAATTCTTTTAATGTTTTTGTAGCCCATATTCTAAACTGTGTTGCCCTAACGCTATTGACCCGATACCCAACAGCAATAACAGCATCAAGATTATAGAATGTTGTCTGATACTTCTTGCCATCTGCGGCAGTTATTTCCATTTTGGAAACAACTGAAGGCTCTTGTAATTCACCGCTATCAAAAATATTCTTGAGATGCTTGCTAATAGCTGGTACCGCTACACCAAAAAGCTCCGCCATTTTCTTCTGAGTAAGCCAAAAAGTTTCGGCATTGTACACCACCTCAATCTGAACATTACCCTGGGGACAATTATAAAAAATAATATTGGATTCGCGCATATGTCTCCTATCTAATATTCTTTTGCTCTAACTTCTTTATTATTTTATCTATCCAAGCCGGTGCAAAACGAAGATCGGCCATAAGAATCTGTTTATCCTTCTCTACAAGTTTTCTTTTCAATATCCCAATTATCCTATCGTCAATGTTCTCCTGCCCTATGAAACGCAACGCCTGAAAAACAAGCCCGCTGATCTTGCCTGCAGTCGCCATATTTTTTGGCGATGTCTTCTTAAACTTAATATGCCAGTTACCAACTTGAACCACCCGGGTGGAGCCATCTGTTAATAAAACAATTTTTGCCGGTACCTGATCAGATAAGCCAAGTAAGTTTGCCGCATACGCACCGGAAGGTTGAATCTTAAGATTATCTTTTTCAGCAAGCGCGGCGGTAACACGTTCAATGCTTGGCGGCATTTCTCCAAAATCTGGAAGCTTCCGTGGATAATCATAAAGCCCGCGCGCTAATCTACGAATATCTCCGGATCGAACCAAACGACTCAACGCCTGATCTACAGCGGCACGATTACCAAAGTCAAGAAAATGGCTTGGGGCAAATACCCACCCCTTTTTCTTGCCGATAATCCGATGAAGGATTTTACTCTCAATGGATTCTGTCATGTTTATCGCTTTCTATTGTCAGAAATAATATATCGCACTTCTGACATAAAGTAAAGCTGTTTTTAAAGCTCCGGGGTCATTTCACACCCTAAAATGTCCACTGGGGCTAAATGTCCACTATTTAGTGGACATTTCGATTTAGTGGACATTTACGTGTCCCTGCCTACCGGCAGGCAGGCATCCATGTCACTCAAAAACAGCCTTTTTGACGATCCCAGACGCCTGCAGGACACCCCTAAAATCGCCTGTTTCCCGTATAGGAACGCTCATTTGAACCGGTTTGACCATAGATGCCAATAAAAAGGCTATAGGCGATAGGCTATGGGCTATAGGTATACTTCCCCTATCGCCTCTCGCCTATGGCCTATAGCCTATTATCTATCGCCTGTTCTATGCTTTATTAGCCCGCCCAACATCTTGCCAATTTCGGCACAGTCTTGCTCGATCTTGGCGAATTGATCTTTATCCAGAAAACCCACTTCCAAAGCAATCCTAAGCTGTGTCCGCAATTCAGCCAGTGATCCTTTGGCAATAAAGAAAAAACGCACGGATTCCTTGTCCGTATCTATTTCGTCACCTTCAGCGATATTGCTGGCTATGCTTATAGCCGAGCGTCGCATCTGATCACGCAAGCCGAAATCCTTAGCGATTTTCCCCTCACTCGTGATTTTATAGATCAAAACCGCAAGGTCCTTCGCTTTCTGCCAAACTTGTAATTGCTCAAACCCTTTACCCATGAGCTTCGCTCCAGGCTATAGGCCCGAGGCCATAGGCTATAGGATTTTCCCTATCGCCCATCGCCTATTGCCCATCGCCTAATTTTCCTATTGCCTCTATCCTAATATAGCCTCCGCCAAGCTCAACATCATGCGTCTATAAGGTGACCAACGGCCAGCCGTAGGTTGCAATTGCTGAAATGGCGGGTATAAGCGGACTGACAGTATCGCACTGACGTAAGCTGTGTTTTAGTCTTTTGAAGCGCTATGCCTGTATTTGACTACCCTGGCTTTTTCCAGAGTTATTAAGCCTTCCTTAACCACTTCATCCAGAAAAGGCAATAAAGTATTTAATTTGTCCTCTGTATCTACGATCTCTATGACCACCGGCAGGTCTTCCGATAAACGCAATAACTTTGCTGTATGCATCCGGCTGTCAGCCCCAAATCCCATCAGCCCCCTTACTACCGTAGCTCCGGCAAGGTGTAGTTCACGCGCCTTTAGCACAATCTGCTCATAAAGAGCCCTGCCTTGGTAATTGTCGCTTTCGCCGATAAAAATCCTCAACAGCATTCCTTCTTCGGGCAGTTTCATGCTTAGATCCTCCTTATTTCATAAGTTTGAGCAGAATTTTAGCTAAAATGCAACCAAGGTATACCAGGAATATGCCTAATATATTAGATATGAGAATGTTAATAAAGGCAATGTCTTTCTGTCCGTCCCTGAATAGATTAAAATTCTCCAAAGCAAAGGTTGAAAATGTAGTAAAACCTCCTAAAATACCGATAAAAATAAACATCCGGATATTTGAAGGCACTACCGCGGCTTCGCAAATTACCCATAAAAAACCTATGATCAGGGATCCTGACAGGTTAACAACCAAGGTGCTGATAGGAAATATGCCGTAAGAATATTTGTAGTCTAAGCCTGAGACAATATATCGTAACATAGCGCCTATCGCTCCGCCAATACCGATTAAAACTATCTTTATCATTAGGCTACTTTCGTATTTTCCCTGAGGCCAAAAATTTTTCTCCGAAAGTCGCGGCCTCTTTTTTATAGAAAACCCCCAGAGCTATCGGCGCGTCATCGCAGTAATTCCATTCTCTTATTTTTTTGAGCGCCTGCTCATAGTCCGCCGGGTTATGGCCTTTTAATTCATACGCTCTTTTGTCGTAATATTCATACATATTATAAAAGGTAACACAGACCTGGAGCACGTCTATTAAAGCGAAGCCTTTATGATTTATGGCCTCCTTAAAAATTACCTTGAGCTGTTCAATACCGTGCGAAAAACCCCGGGCTATGAATGTCGCGCCGCTTGCCAGCATAAGCTCAAGCGGATTGATCGGCGGCTCCAGGCTTCCTTTCGGAGTTGAATTGCCTTTAAACCCGAGCGGAGAAGTAGGGGTATACTGGCCCGTAGTAAGCCCATAGACGCGGTTGTCATGGATAATTACGGTAATGTCAATATTTCTTTTAGCGGCAAATATTAAATGCTCAATTCCCTCGCCATAAGCATCGCCGTCACCGGCAAAGCCGACCACCTTTAAGCCCGGATTGGCAAGCTTTATTCCCTCAGCTGCCGGCGTTGCCCTTCCGTGGAGAGAATAGAAACTATTTACATTAAGGTAATCAACTATTTTAGCGTGGCAGCCGATCCCGGAAACCAATACCACATTCTCCAGGGGAGCGCCCTCCTCCTGCATACTTTTCAGGACCGCTTTTATGGCATTAAGAATGGCGAAATTACCGCATCCGGGGCACCAGGTATTTTTCGCGCTCGTCCCTAAATCCCGGGTATTCATTTTATCGCCTCTTCAATCTTTTTCTTCAGCTCGTCAACGCTAAACGGCCTGCCGTCATACTTTAAGATCTTCTCGCTGACATTTACGCCAAAATTATTAATCAGCCTTGCAAGCTGGCCCGTCGCGTTATTTTCCACTGAAATGAGCCTTTTTACCCCGGATAACGCCTGTTGAAATTGTTTAAGCGGAAAAGGATTAAGGACAACCGGCTGGATCACGTTTATCCCCAGTTCTTTCCCAGCCTCAACGCAGGCGCCTTTATTAGAACCCCAGCAAAGGAGCGCTGTTTCTGTAATCTTGTCTCCATACATATTGACGCCCTTAATACCGTCTAATTCCTGAGCTAAAAATTTTTCTTTTCGCAGGCGTTTTTCCTGCATCCGGCCTGATTGGACGGAGTCTTCCGTGGTTATGCCGGCTTCGTCGTGTTCATAACTATTGGCCTTAATTACCGCGTCCTTCAAAGGAGGAAAAGCCAATGGCGAGACGCCATTGTCCGTATGTAAATACCTTTTATAAGGAAGCCCTTTATCCCATAAAAACGGCTTTGTTTCAGGCGTTTGCGCGATTATATCCATATCCAAGTTAAACACGCCTTCTCCCATATTTTTATCCGAAAGAATGATGCAGGGGATTTGATATTTCCAGGAAATATTCATAGAAACCTCTGACCAATAATAGGCCTCTTCGGCATCGCCGGGGGCTACAATAAACCGGCTAAATTCGCCTTGGCCGGCATTTAGAGCAAAATGCAGGTCTGTCTGCGCCGAATAAGTAGGCATGCCGGTTGAAGGGCCCGGCCGTTGTCCGAGCACTATAACGATGGGCAATTCAGCCATCGCCGATAAACTTAGGCCTTCGGCCATCAGGCAGAACCCGCCTCCGGAAGTCCCGACTGCCGTTCTTTTACCCGCGTAGGCATAACCTAATGCCATTAATATCACGCTTATTTCGCTTTCCGGATGGATTACATCCAGGTTATGTTTATCCGCTACAGCCGCAAGATAATGCAAAATAGGGGAACTGGGAGTCATAGGATAAGCAATATAAGCGTTAAGCCCGCCTTTAATAAGGCCCATAGCAATTGCCTGATTCCCCGTAGACAGGGGCAAAGAGCTTTGTCTTAAAGGTTCTACTTTCATTAACTCTTTTGCTTCTTTAAAACCCCGTCCGGCGATTTTTAAATTTAAGCCCGCATCTTTAGTAAACTCCTCTTTCAGGATTTCTTCTAAGATAATAAAATCTATTCCCAGGGTTTTTGCCAGGGCCCCAATTACGCAGGTATTGCGCATTATCTCCGGCGAACCCTCTTCTTCAAGGATCTTGCCTAAAGGCAGCCCAAGGCAGCAGTCATTTACCGTTTCCTTGATTTGATCGGAATCATAAATGCATAAACCGCCCTGCTTAAGCCTGTTTTTATGCAGATCCAGTGTTTCTTGATTTAATGCCAAAATAAGATCCACCTTGTCTTGATGGGCAGCTATCCGGTTTTTTGAAGCGCGGATAATGGAAAAGGTATGCCCTCCCCTGATCAGTGAAGGATAATCCCGGTATACATAAATGCGGTATCCCAGCCTGTTTAAAAGCCGGCCTATGATTATACTTGAGCGGTCAATGCCAAAGCCCGCTTTAGCGCCGATTAGCAGGGATAGATCATCTGTCATAAATATATGGCCTCCATTATTTATAATAAATGCCGCCGATTTGCTTGTTTGTAGATCAGATAAATTCCCTTAAGGTTAAGCTGCAAATTGATTCTGTTGATATTTTCGGTAAATTTGCTCAGCAGGCGGATGCCGCCGCCAGTGCCGACAACTAAAGCGTTTGAATTTAGTTCTAACTTTATTTTTTTAATTAGGTTATCAACTGCTCCGGCAGTTCCCAGCACTACCCCGTTTAAAATGCTTGATTTAGTGTCCCTGCCAAATAAGCCGCCCGGCGCAGCGAGCTTGATCAACGGTAATCGCGCGGTTTTCTCATTTAATACCGTTAACAAGAGGTTTAACCCGGGCATGATTAATCCGCCCAAATAAGTTTTATCTTTAGAAACCGCATCAATGGTAATAGCTGTCCCGCAGCTGACTACGATTATGGGTTTTTGATAGATCATCCGGGCAGCGTAAGCATTTACCAATCTATCCTGGCCGAGTTGTTGAGGTTTACGATAGAGGCTCTTGATCGGCACAATAATGTCTTTACCGATCACCGCCGGTTTAACGCCTTTAATCTGTTTGATATCAGCGCAAAGTTTTTTATTTATTTGCGGCACGACGCTGCAAATAAAAGCGGCAGTTATGGTTCTTTTCTTCAGATACCCGGATAATTTTGCCCTTGAATAATTAACGGTAGGGATATCCCAGCCGATTTTTATGGTTTGGCCCTCAAATAAAGCAAAAGAGATATTGGTATTTCCCGCGTCAACGGCCAAGAGCACTGTTCAACTCCCTGATTTTATCCCTTAAAACCGCGGCTTTTTCAAACTGCAAATTACGCGCGCAAAGCTCCATTTCATATTCTAACTCAGAGATATATTTATGCAATTGGTATTCTTCTTTGGATTCGCCGGTTAAGCCTTCAACAAATTCGCCGCATTCGGCTAATTGGCTGATACTGTCGCCAATGGCTTTTTTTATAGAGCGCGGAGTAATTTTGTGCTTCAGGTTAAACTCCAATTGAACACGTCTCCTGCGGTTACATTCGGATATGGCTTTTTTCATGGAGCCGGTAAGAGTATCGGCGTACATAATTACTAATCCGTTTTCATTGCGCGCCGCCCTGCCGGATACCTGGATCAGTGAAGTAGCCGAGCGCAAGAAACCTTCTTTATCCGCGTCTAATATGGCCACCAATGAAACCTCCGGAAGGTCAAGGCCTTCGCGCAGGAGATTTATGCCGATGAGGCAGTCAAATTTTTTTTCCCGGAGCTCTTTTAAGATTTTCGTCCGTTCAATCGTCCGAATCTCAGAGTGCAGGTATCTTACCTTTAAGCCTTTCTCCTGCAAAAAAGCGCAAAGGTCTTCGGACATTCTTTTAGTTAAAGTGGTTACCAGCACCCGCTGATTTAGCTTAGCGCGTTTTTCAATCTCAACAATTAGATCGCCGATTTGATTTTCCGTCGGCCGGACCAGGATCATCGGGTCAACCAGGCCGGTGGGCCGGATAATTTGTTCAATGACCTGGTTATGGCTTTGCCTTAATTCATATTCGTCAGGAGTCGCCGAAACATAAACTAATTTTTTGACTAATTGATTGAATTCGTTAAATTTTAAAGGCCGGTTATCCAGGCAGGATGGCAGCCTGAATCCGTAATCCACTAAAATTTTCTTTCTCGCCCGGTCTCCGGCGTACATCCCCCTAATTTGCGGCAGGCTGACATGAGATTCGTCAATAATCGTTA